>WNFT01006505.1_pt1 | contig 11278 bp, 9 predicted proteins | sample 5400191 | NCBI WGS metagenome assembly WNFT01 (sample SAMN13153359, study PRJNA577476) | soil metagenome | isolation source: 80 cm saprolite under Madrone tree | place: USA:California | collected 2016-06-14
CTTCGGCGTCGAACGAGCGGATGTGCTCGAGCCGCTCGTAGCCGATCCTCGGGAACGACTGGACCTCGCCGGCGACGACCGTCGGCTCGAGGCCCTCGGCCTCGAGCTTCGCGAACGCGGCCTTGAGGCCGAGGAACGCGAAGATCGTGAACACGAGCCGCCCGCCCGGCCGGAGATGACCCCGGGCGCCGCGGATCACCCGATCGAGGAGGTCCCAGCCGTCGATGCCGCCGTTGTCGGCCGTCGCCGTCGCGTCGCGCCGGGCGCGGCCGGCCGGCGTCGGCATCTGGGGAGGATTCGTGCACACGAGGTCGAACCGCTCGCCGGCGACTGGCTCCCAGCAGTCGCCGAGCCGCGCGTCCACGACGACGCCGTTGAGGATCGCGTTCGTACGGATCACGCCGACGGCCTCGGGGAGGATGTCGGTCGCGACGACGTCGGCGCCCGCTTTCGCCGCGAGCACGGCGGCCAACCCGAGCCCGGCGCCGATCTCGAGCATTCGTTCGCCCGGGCGGACGACGAGGTGCCGGCAAAAGAAGAGGGAGCCGGCCTTGGGCGGCTGGACCGCGTCGGGGACGCGGAACAGGCAGTCCCGCCAGGCGAACAGGAAAACGCCCGGGTTGTCACTTGCCAAGGACGCGCCGGAAGTAGAGGCGGAGCGCTTCCTTGAGCTGTGCCCGCGCTCCCGCCGAGGTCTTGGCGTCTTCGAGCTGATCGATGTCGAGCTGGAGCGGAACCCCTTCGCGCTTCACGCCGTCGAGCTCCGCGGTGAGGCCGCAGCGCTCGTCCGATTCGGTGAAGACGATCTTCGCCTTCTTGAAGCTCCCGTCGTCCTGCGCGAGCTGTTGCACGGTCTCGACGATGACGCGCTTGATCTCCTCGGCCTCCGTCGCGGGAACCGTCGAGAATGCGGCCGTGAGGTTAACTTCCGCCATGATTCCCCTCCCCTTGGCGAAGGTCAGTGTCGCGGACGTCTCCGCCCTCGGTTGCTGGATCATCGGGACCTCTACGACCGGGAGCGCTGCGTCAGGGCACGAAGTACTGCGTAATGTCGACCACTTTCGAGTCCTTGAAGTAGAGGCGCCAGCCGGCCGGGTACACCCACGCCTCGGTGGCAGTACCTTTGATCGACGGCCAATATTTGCGGGCGAGCTTCTCCATCTCGGCCTCGTCCGTGGTCTTCGCGATCGGTGGCCCGAGGAGGATCAGAACCTGTTCGTCGCTCTGCCCGACGGACACCTGACGGATGAAGCGGAACGTCGACACGTCGATGGAATTGGCGGAGTCCTGATTGCGGTGTAAATACTGCGAAATCTTGAGGTCGATCTGGTTGTTCCAGTGACGTCGCTCGTCGAAGTTCGGCTCCCGTCCGTTGGCCATGATGACGTTATTTATCCAGAGATCCTCGGCCAGCGGTCCCTGGGTCGTCCGCTGCTCCTTCGCGCGGTACGACGCGCATGCGGCCAAGGTCAGCAAGCCGGCCACCAGGACGATCCGCCTCACGCTCTGGATCATATCAGGGCGGACTCCAGAACGATGCCACGATCGATCGTCCGTGAGACCTGGGCGAGCAGGCGGCCCGTCTCGGCGGGCACCTCGTCGCTGTCCGCCAGCTGACGGAGCACGTCGATCAGCCGGCGCATGGCGCGGATCAGGTCGCCCTCGTGGCCGCCGAAGGACTCCTCCACGATCCCGCTCCAGTCGTCCTCGCCGGACGCCCAGCGAAAGACCGAGGGCATGAAGCCGGCATGGACACCCACGGGAACGCGCAGGTGGCGCGCCCGCTGAGCCTCGTGCACGGTATCGGCCACGCGGATGAGCTGGTCGAGCTTCCGCTTGAGCTTCGGCCGCTTCCGGAGGAACACGCGCGCGATGGCCGGGTCGCCCGACCGCGCCTCCTCGATCAACGCCGAGCAGATCGCCGCCGCCTCGGGACCGGAGACGTCGTTGAACACGCCGTGCGCCACGAACTCGGCGACGAGGAGCTCGTTGTCGTGGCGCAGGCTGGCGATGAGCCGGCCCTTCGACTCGAGCTTCCGGTCACGCACCGCGCCGAACTGTTCCAGGACCTCGATCACGCGCAGGAACTCCTGCCAGTACGCGCTGCGGAGCTGCTCGAGCTGCCGCCGGCGCACGCCGAGCCGCTCGGTGACGGTCTCGAGCTCCCGCCACTCCCGGTCGCAGCGGGCGGTGGCGCCCCACGGGCAGCGGTGGCACTCGATCGCGGCGAGCATGGCCTCGGGACCCTGGGAGCGCTCGTGCTCGATGAGCTCGGCCACCGACAAACGCTCGAGCTGGGCGGCCATGTGACCTAGGCCGCGGTTGTCAGAGCTGTGCCGCTCGCGTCCCCCGGGCGCGCGGTCGCGCGGGACGTGGAGCGCCGGTGTCGCCCAGAAGATGCGCTTGATCACGCCGCTCTTCACCCGCACTGTGACCCCGTGCGGCAAGAGCGCGTCGATGAGCACGCGGTGACCGCGGATCGCGTGGATGCCGAGCACCATCGCGAGGGTCGGCGCCCCGCCGCGCCGGATCAGGACGAGACGCCCGGGTTCCGCCTCCGCGACGGTGCGCTCTCCACGGCGCGGCCCGCGGCCCAGCGCCTGACGCCGCGCCTCGATCTCCTGGCGCGCGCGGCGGTAGCGGCCGATGCGCTGAAAGTCGCCGCACGGTGCGGCGTAGCCCCGCACCTTCTCGAGCGAGGCCTCGAGAGCGTGGACGTCGGCCTCGATCTCGCGAATGCGCTTGAGATTTTGATACTGGCCGAACGACGACTCGATGCGCCGGCGCAGGGTCTCCGGGGGGGCGCCGGTCGAGAGGAGGAGCGCCACCGAGCCGTAGCCGAGCTTGAACTGGCTCTCGATCGGCTCGGGCGAGCCGTCGATCACCCTGAGAATGTCCTCGAGTCCGTCGCGGGCGTCGAGCGCGATGACGCACGTGCCCTCGGGATCGATCCCGCGTCGCCCGGCTCGTCCTGCCATCTGGGTCAGCTCGTTGTGCGTGAGGGCGCGGAAGCCACGGTCCGTCCGCTTTGTCAGCCCCTGGAGGACGACCGATCGGGCCGGCATGTGGATGCCGAGGGACATCGTCTCCGTCGCGAAGACGACCTTGCAGAGTCCGCGCTCGAAGAGTAGCTCGATAAGCCGCTTGAGGCTCGGCAGGATCCCGGCGTGGTGGAGCCCGATGCCGAGCCGCAGCGCTTCGAACACGCTCTGATTGAGCGCGGACTCGGCGACGGTCGGGCTTTCGCGGATCATCTCTCCGATGGCCGTGTCCACCTCCCGCTGCTGCGGGGGTGCGAGCAGGCTCTTCCCTTCGGTGAGCACGTCCTGCATCGCGCGCTCGCAGCCGACCCGGCTGAAGATGAAGTAGATGGCGGGCAGCCACGCCCGTGCCTCGAGCGCTTCGATCAGAACGGTCGGATGGACCACGCGTCGCGTGTACCACCGTCCCCGGTCGTCCGGACCGCGCGATTCATGGCCGGCGACCCGCGCGCGCCCGCTGCGGACTCCAGGGAGCTCGTGGATCTCGCCGGCGAGGTCCGCGATGACATACGCGAGCGGCACGGGCCGGTGCGGATGGTAGATCGGGAGGATCGGTCGATGGACGATCGAGATCCAGTCAGCGATCTCCTTGACGTTGGCGACGGTCGCCGAGAGACCCACGAGCACGACGTCGCTGGGGGCGCTGACGATGATCTCCTCCCAGACCGTGCCGCGCCCTTCGTCGCCCATGTAGTGGCACTCGTCGAGCACGATGTAGCGGAGGTCGTCGAGGCCGCTCCCGTAGAGCGCGTTGCGGAGAATCTCGGTGGTCATGACGAGAATGCGGGCGTGCGGGTTGACCTTGACGTCGCCGGTGAGGATCCCGACCGCGTCCGCGCCGAACGCACGGGTGAAATCGGCGAACTTCTGATTCGAGAGCGCCTTGAGCGGCGTCGTGTACGCTAGGCGTCGGCCGGCGGCGAGGGCGGCGTGGATGGCGAACTCGGCGACGAGGGTCTTGCCCGCCCCGGTGGGCGCCGAGACGATGACCGACTGGCCCGCCTCGATGGCGCGAATGGCTTCGACCTGGAAGTCGTCGAGCGGGAACGGATAACCCGAGCGGAATCGCTCGAAAAGCTCCATCTCGTGACACAGTAACACGGAGGTACGCGTGATCGTCTTTCACATCGCGGTGACCGCGGCCCCGGACTATCTGACCCGTCGCGAGGTGTACCGGCGAGCCCACATCGAGCGCCTCCAGGGACTGCGCGCCAACGGCATCCTCATCGGCGGCGGACCCTCAACCGACGGCACCACCGCCGACATCTTCTACCGTCTGCAGCAGCCCGCTCAGCTCAAGCACGCGATCGAGGAAGACCCGTACTGGACCGGCGGCGTGTGGACCCACTATGCGCCGCGGAGCTTCAGCCAGTTCGTCGAGCCGTGGGAGATGGTGCCGGTCGTGCTCGACGGGTCCCGGCGGGTCATCCTCGTCGAGGGCCAGACCATCGAGCATGATATGGCTCAATTCGCGCTGATCGAGATGCGGGGCGCGGGCCGCGTGGCGTTCGGCGGCTTCTTCGAGGGGGGCGGCACCCTGGCGGTCGTGAAGACGCCTGACGCGGACGAGGCGCTCCGATGGTTCGCCGAGACGAGCTTCTGGGCGCCTGGCGCGCTCGCCACGCGGCCCTGGCTCCACGTCCTCTGACGGGACCCTAATCCACGCCGGCGACGGCGAGAACGCGGCGCATGCGCTCGGCGGCGCGCTCCGGATCGACCAGGAGCCCGGCCCGATCCATCAGCACGAACTGCTCGGCGAGGTGCACGACCGAGCGCCCGCTCTCCATGCCGCCGACCAGGCGGAAGTGTGACTGGTGACCGTTGAGATAGGCCGCGAACACGACACCCGTCTTGTAGAAGCGCGTGGGCGCGCCGAAGACATGGCGTGCGAGCGGGAGCGTCGGCCCGAGGATCGCCTCGTAGCGGGCGAAGTCGCCGGTGTCGAGCGCCTTCAGGGCGGCCGCCGCCGCGGGCGCGATGACGTCGAAGATCCCGAGCAGCGCGTCGCTCGCGCCCTCCCCGTCACCGCGGATCGTCGTCGGGTAGTCGAAGTCGTCGCCTGTGTACATGCGGACGCCCCTGGGGAACCGGCGTCGCATCGCGATCTCGCGCCGTTGATCGAGGAGGGAGATCTTCACGCCGTCGATCCTCGACGCGTGCTCGCCCACGATCGCGAGCAGCGTCTCGGTCGCGCGATCGAGGCTGGGGGAGCCCCAGTAGCCGGCGAGCGCGGGGTCGAACATCTCACCGAGCCAGTGGATGATCACCGGCTCGCGGACCTGGCTGAGAATCCGGCCGTAGACCTTCACGTAGTCGTCCGGGCCCCTGGCCGCGGCGGCGAGCGCTCGGCTCGCCATCAGGATGATGCGCCCGCCGCAGCGCTCGATCCAAGTGCACTGCTCCTCGTACGCCGCCTCGACGTCCGCGAGCGCCACGCGCGGGCCGGGCTCGAGGTGGTCGGTCCCGGCGCCCGACGCGAGCACGGCCCCCGGGACCGATTTCGCCTCCGTCACCGCGCGCTTGATCAGCTCCTTGGCCGTCTCCCAGTCGAATCCCATGCCACGCTGAGAGGTGTCCATCGCCTCCGCGACGGCGAGCCCGAGCGACCACAGGTAGCGCCGGTAGGCGAGCGTCGCCTCCCAGTCGAGCGCGACCTCGAGCGTCGGGTTGATGGCGGCGAGCGGATCGGCGACGACGTGCACTGCGGCGAAGGCCACGCGGCTGCGGATCGGCCCGCTCGGCGCAGTGACGGCGCGACTCCCGGTCAGCGTGTAGGGCGTCACGGTTCCGTCGGCGCGCGGCAGCCGAAGCGTGCGATTCATCGCGATCCTCCTCGATCGGCAGTGTAGCACCCGGCGTCGGTTGACAGCCCCGCCCGCCCTCTCGTATGGTTAGCGCACTTTCACCGGGGGCTCCCTCCGCAGCGACGCTCCGAAGGAGGCCGGCATGGCATCCAGGGCGACCGACAGAAACCGCACGAATTTTCTCCTCGACGAGAAGGACATCCCGTCGAAGTGGTACAACATCCAGGCCGACCTCAAGACTCCGGCGCCGCCCGTGCTCCACCCCAGCACCAAGCAACCCATCGGGCCGCAAGACCTCGCGCCGCTCTTTCCGATGGAGCTGATCAAGCAAGAGGTCAGCCGCGAGCGCTGGATCGCGATCCCCGAGGAGATTCGTGAGATTTATCGCCTCTGGCGGCCGTCTCCGCTCTACCGTGCGCGCCGGCTGGAAAAAATGCTCGGCACGCCGGCGCGCATCTACTACAAGTACGAGGGCGTCAGCCCCGCCGGCAGCCACAAACCGAACACGGCGGTCGCGCAGGCGTACTACAACAAGAAGGAAAAGGTCAGCCGCCTCTCGACCGAGACGGGCGCCGGGCAGTGGGGCTCGGCGCTCTCGCTCGCCTGCCAGCTGTTCGGCCTGCAGTGCAAGGTGTACATGGTCAAGGTCTCGTACCAGCAGAAGCCGTACCGTCGGATCATGATGGAGACCTGGGGCGCGCAAGTCGTGGCCAGCCCCAGTCCCGACACCCAATCCGGCAAGAAGATCCTCGAACAGGATCCGAACTCGCCCGGCTCGCTCGGCATCGCCATCAGCGAGGCGGTCGAGGACGCGGCCACCCGTGACGACACGAAATATTCGCTCGGCAGCGTGCTGAACCACGTGCTCATGCACCAGACGGTCATCGGGCTCGAGGCGAAAAAGCAGCTCGAGAAGGCCGATGACGCTGCCGATATCGTGATCGGCTGCGCCGGCGGCGGCTCGAACTTCGCCGGCCTGTCGTTCCCCTTCGCCGCCGACAAGCTCGCCGGCAAGAACAAGAAGATGCGGATCGTCGCCGTCGAACCGGCCGCCTGCCCGAGCCTCACCAAGGGCAAGTACGTCTACGACTTCGGCGACACGGTCGGCCTGACGCCCCTGGTCAAGATGCATACGCTCGGTCACACGTTCATCCCGGCGCCGCTTCACGCGGGCGGGCTGCGGTACCACGGCATGGCTCCGCTGGTCTGCAAGCTCTACGACGAGGGCGTGATCGAGGCGATGGCGGTGCCGCAGCTCGCGACGTTCCAGGCGGCGATGCAGTTCGCGCGCACCGAGGGCATCATCCCGGCACCCGAGGCCGCGCATGCCGTGCGCGTTGCGATCGACGAGGCCCTGCGCTGTAAGCGCGACGGCAGGCGTCAAACGATCCTCTTCAACCTCTCGGGCCACGGCCACTTCGATCTCGGCGCTTATGAGGCCTACCTCGCCGGGAAGTTGCAGGACTACGAGTACCCGGCCGCGAGGGTCGCGGAGGCGCTCACGCAGGTGCCGAAGGTCACGGCGTAAGGGCGGCGAGCAGGTCGAGCGGTGGCCGGGCCCGCCGCCCACGCCGAATCGGGAGGCCACGCCGAGTGAGCTCGCACGCGGTCCGCGTCGTCCGTCTCGGCACCGGCCTCATCCTGCTCGCCTACCTGATCACGCACTTCCTGAACCACGCGCTCGGCATCGTCTCCCTTGCCGCGATGGAATCCGGACGGGTGTGGTTCCTCCTGCTCTGGCGCCAGCCAGTCGCCACCGGCGCGCTGTACGGCGCGCTCGTCACCCACGCGCTGCTCGGTCTCTGGGCGCTCTACCGGCGACGCACGCTCCGGATGCCGGCATGGGAAGCGACGCAGCTCGTGCTCGGCTTGACGATTCCACCGCTCCTCGTCGCCCACGTCGTCGGCAATCGCCTCGCGCACGAGCTCTACGGCATCGACGACTCCTACGCGCGGGTGCTGCTCGTGTTCTGGGTGGCCTCCCCGTGGCGCGGGGCGTTCCAGACGCTCCTGGTGCTCATCGCCTGGATTCACGGCTGCATGGGCATCCACTTCTGGCTTCGGTTCCGGCCGTGGTATCCGCGCGCGGCGGTATGGCTCGTCGGCATCGCGGTGGCAATCCCGGTGCTGGCGCTCGCCGGCTTCATTCAGGGCGGCATCGAGGTCGCCGAGCTGGCGCGCACGCCGGGGTGGACTTCGACGATCAGGCCGCGTGACACCCCCGCCACCCGCGCGATGCTCGCGGACGTGAGCGACAGCATCGTCGGGACGTACGGCGCCCTGCTGGCGCTCACCCTCGCGGTGCGCGGCGGGCGGGCCGCGTACCTGCGTCGCTGGCGCTCGGTCAACCTGACGTACCCGGGCGGCCGGGTCGTGACGGTGCCCATCGGCTTCTCGGTGCTCGAGGCGAGCCGCTACGCCGGTCTCCCGCACGCGTCGGTCTGCGGCGGGCGCGGTCGCTGCTCGACCTGTCGTGTCCGGGTCTCGCGCGGCCTCGAAACGCTCCCGCCGGCGAGCGAGGCCGAGCGCCGCGTGCTCCGCCGTGTCGGCGCGCCGCCGGACGTCCGCCTGGCGTGCCAGCTCCGCCCCGCGCACAGTGCCGAGGTCGTGCCGCTGCTGGCGGCCCGCGATCCGCTCGCGGCGCTCCTCGGCCATGAGCGCCAGGGCGTGGAGCAGGAGATCGCCGTGGTCTTCGCCGACCTGCGCGGCTTCACGCGAATGGCCGAGAAGCGGCTCCCCTACGACGTCGTCTATCTCCTCAACCGCTACTTCGAGGTCGTGGGCTCGGCGATCGAGCGGACCGGCGGCATCGCCAACCAGTTCACCGGCGACGGCGTCATGGCGCTCTTCGGCGTCGAGAGCGGGCCCGAGCCGGGCTGCCGCCAGGCCCTGGCCGCGGCCCGCGCCATGATCGCCGGGGTGGACGCGCTGAGCCGCGAGCTGGGCGGCGAGCTCCCGGAGCCGCTCCGCCTGGGCATCGGCATCCACGTGGGCCACGCGGTCGTCGGGCGTATGGGCTACGGCGACAGCACCTATTTCACCGCGGTGGGCGACACGGTCCACGTCGCCGCCCGGCTCGAGCAGGCGACGAAGGACTACGACTGCGAGCTGGTGGTCTCCGAGGACGTCGTCGCGCGCGCCGGGGGCGACTTCGGCGCCTTTCCGCGCCACGAGGTCGCGCTGCGCAACCGCGCGACGCCCGTGCTCGTCCGGGTCATCGAGCGCGTCGCGAGCCTGCCCGCCGCCTAACGCGAACCGAGCTAAAGTCGGCGCCGCGAGTTCTCTCCGCGGACATTCGAGCCGAACGGATTCGCGTCCTCCTCGCTCGCCGTCCGAGCGATGCTGATCTAGGAAAGAAGAACAGCGAGCGAACTCCTGTGGTCTCCCAGGACGAGGAAAGCTGGCCACCTCGACCGGTACCTCAGCCGAGCGCCGGACCTGAATTCGGCGAGGGGCGGAGACAAGGACAAGGCGTTCGAGTCTCCGACCCACTCGGATGGATCTTCTACCAGACTTCCGGAAAGTCACCACCTCGGAATGGCAGTGCACGTCGTGCACGACCCTGCGAATCTTTGCGAGACTTCGGCAGAACTCTTCATTTTCCGGAGTCGTGCGCTCTGCAAAGTGCCGTCGTGTAAGCCACTCGTGTTTGGCATGACGCATGCCATAAGAAACGGCATTGGGAATTTCTATGCGCCAAGACTCACACATGCAAGGCAGACCGAGGAAGACGCTATTTGTCGTGGAGGAAGACTGATGAAATTTCTGACGATCGCAATTGTCGTGGCGATGATCGCGCTACTGCCGGGGTACTCCCACGCCCTGGGTGGAAAGCACCACGGAGAGGGCGGCGCGGGACCCAGCGCGGGACAGCCGGTGGCGCCAAACGCGGGACCCGACGCGCCCGTCTCGGTCCCCGAGCCGGGCAGCTTCCTGCTCTTGGCGAGCGGTCTCAGCACGCTCGGTGGTCTTCTGGCGGGAAGGTGGTACGTCACGAAGAAGCAGGCGAAGCGGCCGGAGCGACACGAGCCGTAAGACCAGCTACGTGCTGAGACGGTAGACGTACCTACCCGCCTTCACGCTCCCCCTGCTGATCGTCTTCTTCCTTCTCGCCCTCGGACTCCTGGTACCTGTCCTCCGGGTGCGGGAGGAATCGGAGCGAATCAGGACGTGAGGATGCGCTCGTAGCGGCCGTAGTCCCGCGCCGCGTCCATCATCCACTTGACGCAGTCGGGGTTGGCGCGCGGCGGCAGCTCGCACGAGGTCGACAGAACGAAGCGCGAGCGCTGGCCCACCGTGTCGATGCAGCGACGCACCTCGGCCTCGATCTCGGGCTTCGTCGCGCGCTCGAAGATCGTCACGTCCACGTTGCCGATGGCGACCACGCCCCGCTGGTTTCCGAGCGTGACCAGCTTGTCGAGCTGGTCCACCTTCAGCCCGGGATCGGCCTCGCGCGGAAGTACTCCACCAGCTCCCGATGATAGGGCTTGATGAACTCACGGTAGGTGTCGGGCCCCACCAGCGAGCACGACGCGGTCGGGTCGGTGTAGCTGAGGCCGATCTTCGTCGCCAGCACCGCGTCGCCGAACCGCTTGGCGTACTCGGTGGCGAAGCGCATCAGCTCGTGGACGAACGGCGGGTCGTCGATCGTGTCCAGGCACATCAGCTCGGGGTTGCGCAGGAGCATGGCGATCGTCCACGGTCCCACCAGGACGGCGCCGAGCCCGCTCGGGAGCCGGGCCGCCGAGAGCGCCTCGCACTGCTCGAGGAACGCCGGCAGGCGCGCGTCCTTCAGCGGATCGGGAATCTCGAGCTTCGCGAGCCGGCCCTTGTCGTCCTGGAGCACGTGCCGATCGACGGACGGCACGACGTAGTCCGAGTACTTGACGTGGCAGCCGACGGCCTCCGCCTCCTTGGCGAGGTCGTTGAAGGCGATCATGATATCCGGCTGATACCGTTCGTAGTAGTTGAGCATCGCCCGCACGGCCTTGGTCGGATTCGTGCAGTACTCCTCGATCGAGAGTCCGTCGAGGCATCCGGCGAAGGAGCCCGCGATCGGATACGCGGGCACGCGGTCCGCGTAGCCCCCTTTGTACGCCGCGACGACCCGCTCCCGCCCCGTCACCCTCGCCTGCCCTTGCTCCATGAGATCCTCCTCACTGGCTCTCGCGCGATTCTAGCATCGGGGCGAAGGCGCCACGCCCCGGGGTCTCCCTGTACGCGGCGAAGAAAACGGTGTTAACTGTTCACTGTTTTCGATCTGGCCGGCGAGCCCAGCCGGACCTTAGCAGAGGAGCGCGGCATGATGAAATCCTGCGTGGCTCTGGCCGTTCTCCTCTGCTCGGCCATGCCCGCCGTGACTCACGGCCAGGTCTTCCTCGCCTCCAGGCCGCACCCCGAGTTCCTGGTCGGTCCCCTCTTCGTGGTCGCCAA
>WNFT01005290.1_pt1 | contig 11276 bp, 7 predicted proteins | sample 5400191 | NCBI WGS metagenome assembly WNFT01 (sample SAMN13153359, study PRJNA577476) | soil metagenome | isolation source: 80 cm saprolite under Madrone tree | place: USA:California | collected 2016-06-14
CTGCCTTCAGCGGCCCTCTCGCACAGCAAATTGCAGCCTATGCCCATATACCCGGCGTCACCTCGGTAACGGCAGGCTATGAACAGACTGAAAATATCTCGTCAACCAACATCAGCACCAGCATCGAACTGCGTGCCGTCGATGCCGGCACCTACGCAAAAACCGTCATCTGGCCCCAGCAAAATTCCGCGCAGCCCGTGACACCCCTCATGGCGGAATTGCTTGCCCGCAGGAGTACAGCTATAGCTAAAAATGTTATTCCCGCCATTGTTGATGCTTCCGCCTGGCAAGCCCTACACCTCTCCTCTGGAGTGCCTTTCACCTTGCAAGATTACCATGGCACGGTCAACTTCGTCGCTATCGCCGAAGTCAACAGCATTCCCACCATCAACGACACTACACAAAGCGTCGGCTCCAATGACTACACGACAGTCGGAGGCATCCTGGTTGATTACGCCAGCTATTCCACCGTCTCACGCAATACAAACAGCGCCGATATCGAAGCAACCACCATCTGGCTGCGCACGCGTGACGATCCGCGCTCACTCGCCAGCGTGCGCGCAGCCATTAATAGCGGGAGTTTGCGACTGGATAACGTGAGCGACCGGCGTGCCGTCATCGTCAACCTGAGCAACGACCCGCTCTACCTGGCCCTCATTGGCATACTGGACGTCGGCTCAATGCTCGCTCTCGTCCTCGCCTTGTTAGGCAACCTTACCATCTCCTGGTTGAGCGCACGCAGTCGCCTCACCAACTTCGCGGTCATGCGCGCTCTCGGCAGCACGCCACGTCAAATCGCCGGCGTCATCGGCCTGGAGCAAGGCATCATCTACACCACAGCTATCATACAGGGCATTATTTTTGGTCTCCTCTTCTCTCTCATCGTCCTGCCCACCTTCATCTTTACCACCATCGTCGCCAATGCCAGTCAGGACCAGGTCACTACCGGCGAATTTTACGTCGTGCAGAACGTCCCAGTCATCCACATGGTCATCCCTTACTCGCTGATAGCACTGGCCCTGGGTGTTCTTATAGTCATATACGTGGTCGGGCTTGGCATGATGGTGCGTATCGCCTCACGCCCAGCGATCGGCCAGGCGTTAAGGTTGAGCGAGGATTAGTTTTTCAAGGCAGGGCCTTTCCAGGATAAGTCCTGCACTGGAAAAACATCTGCCCATATGCGATACTACCCTCGACGTACAAAACCAACCCAACCACAATTATATATGGATGTTGACGGATGAATAGGGAGGCATGTGGGGCCGATCAATCGGCGCTGGGCGCGATAAATCGGCCCCTACGGGTGTCCCCAGATTAATTTGTTAATGTGCATTTTAAGGGAGGAATCCTGATATGAAACAGGTCGTTGGCATTTCCGAAATCGTCCTCTGGACGGCCAATAAAGAACGTGCGCTACAGTTTTATCGCGATCTCATCGGATTGGAAGTTATCTCGCCTCCTACGCTGGCAAACACCTTTCTCAAGGTCGGCGAGGGCAACGCAGGCATCCCACAGATGATCGTCCTCGTCCCCAAATCGGACGAAGTCAAGGCGAAACCTTTCGGCTATCAACTGCATCACATGGCCTTTGAACTGCCTGAAGAGGCATTCGATGCTCAGCACGATGCATTTGTAGCTGCCGGTTACCAGCCACGCGGCGGCAAACACCCCGTACTCGCCAGTCGCACAATGTACATCGATGACCCGGATGGCAACGAGGTCGAATTTATTTGCCGCGCCCCGGCAAGTTGAGAGCCCGTAGGACGAGCGAAGCGAGGGGCCATCGCCGCCAACCAGGAAAAAACAAAGAAAGAACATATCAAATAATGGACACTCTACGTGTGTTACCCCATTGGGACCTGTCTGTAATCTTTCCAGGCATCGACTCGCCAGCATTTGACAGCAGCTTTTCCCGCGTCATTCAGCAAATCGATGAACTTGCCCAACTCTTCGACACCTATCATATAGAGGAGCAGCGTGCTGCACTTTTGAACGATCAAACGGTACAAGCCTTTGAAGTCGTTATTGAACGCTATAACCAGGTGCTGGAAGCAACGAAAACACTCAGCGCCTACCTGGTATGCCTCGTGTCCATCAACTCTCAGGATATGCTGGCCCAGGCGAAATTAAGCGAGCTGCAACAAAACAGCGTGCGTCTCACCCAACTCGGCACGCGATTCACAGCCTGGATTGGCTCATTGGACGTGGAAAATCTTATTGCCCTTTCTCCCCTTGCAGGTGAACACGCCTTCATGTTGCGCAAAGCAAAAGTGCGTGCCGCTCACCTCATGTCACCGGGAGAGGAAACACTCGCCGCTGAACTGAATGTCAGTAGTGGCAGCGCCTGGTCGAGGCTACATAGCGACCTTACATCTCAATTGACCGTGCCGCTTGAGGTATCTGACCAACAACAGGCAGGACGAATAGCTGCCGAGCCCATGAGCATGGTGCGCAACCTGGCATTCGACCCGGACCGGAATGTAAGAAAACGCGCTTACGAGGCTGAACTTGCAGCCTGGGAACACGTATCGCTCCCGCTTGCCGCCGCCCTCAACAGCATCAAGGGCGAGGTCAACGCACTGGCAAAGAGACGCGACTGGGAGACACCTCTCGAAGCCTCATTGTTCGACAACAATATGGACCAGCGCACGCTCGAAGCCATGCTGGAAGCCGCTCGCGAATCGTTTCCCAGCTTTCGCAGCTATCTGCACGCCAAAGCCCGCGTACTCGGTATTGACCGCCTCGCCTGGTATGACCTCAATGCGCCCATTGGACAGGACGAACGTACGTGGCAATATGATGAAGCCAGGGCATTCATCATCGAACAATTCGCCACCTACTCTCCCAGGCTCTCCGACTTCGTCGCCCGCGCCTTCCGCGAACACTGGATCGACGCCGAACCGCGTACCGGCAAACGCGATGGCGCTTTCTGCATCCTGTTACGTGGAGATGAATCTCGCGTTATGGCAAACTACAAATCCGCCTTTGGAGGCGTCAGCACCCTGGCGCATGAACTCGGGCACGCCTATCATAACCTCAATCTCGCCGGTCGCACTATGCTCCAGCGCGCTACACCCGCCGCGCTCGCCGAAACCGCGAGCACATTCTGTGAAACGATCATTCGCCAGGCTGCTCTGCAAATGGTGGGGCCACAGGAGCAAATGGTCATCCTCGAGGCATCACTACAAGGCTCTACACAGGTTGTCGTCGATATCACCAGCCGTTTGCTCTTTGAGCAGCGCGTCTTTGAAGCTCGTAGGAAACGCGAACTATCGGTTGAAGAACTCAATAACCTGATGCTGGAAGCGCAGAGAGAGACCTATGGCGATGGCCTGGATGCCTCGGCCCTGCATCCTTATATGTGGGCCGTGAAGCAGCATTATTATAGTACCGGGCTTTCGTTCTACAACTACCCGTACATGTTTGGACTCCTCTTCGGCCTCGGCCTCTATGCCCGCTATTCACAGGAGCCAGATGTGTTTAGAAAAGGCTATGATGAACTGCTTTCGTCAACCGGCCTGGCCGATGCCTCCACGCTCGCCGCACGCTTCGGCATCGACATCCATTCCGTGGACTTCTGGCGCGCCAGCCTGGACGTGATAAGGAGTGATATTGAGCGGTTTGAGATGCTGACGCAGTCATGAGACGCGCCCGGCATCTCTTGCCCCTACTGAATCTCTACTTCGGCATACTGATCAAGAAACTTGCCGAGTTGATCCGCATCTGACCTTGCAGACACAAAACTCATCAGCAACGCCAGTATGGTCTGCCTGTCTATCATCCCGTTACCCTCTATGGCCCCAATGATTGTATTGAAACGGGCGAGGAGCTTATCGCTCGTGGTATCGCTAGATGTTGCAACCAGTTCACCGTAAATGTGTTCAAATGCCGTCTCTGGCTCCCAATGCAAAGCCTCCTCATTTTCTTCGTCGAGCATTGTCAGCCCCTCCTGCACTGTGCGCATAATGGCCAGTATCCACAGAAACTGCCTCAAAAAACTATGCTCAGGCTCATTATCTCCCATTCCCGCGCCAGCAGGAGCAGTAGCGGCAAGCTGCGACAGGATCAGCGCAATTTCCGTCTCGTAATTTTCCGGCACCAGCATCTCCTCGTAATGCCGCTTCACCAGGTGATCGGGCCAACCGTGGTATAAAAATCGCACCATCGAGCGGAATTGCAGCATGATCTCGGGTGAAAGTCTCCATGGCAAGAGCACCCTGCACGTGTAAAAAGGTATTTCGGTATGTTCTGGAATTGTGACACGAGTGGGTAATTTGCGCGAAGTATCAAGCAGTTTTCCAAAATCGGGCAGTTGAAGCAAATGTCGCATCACCTCCTGGTATTCCGCGTGCAAGTCATGATCTTCTCGGAGGAAACGCGCCGTGAACATGTCAAAGTACTTCACCGCACGTGGAGCCGAAGTCTCATACAATGGCCCCATCCACTCGCGCAGCTGCGGCGTGAGGAATATCTCAAAGAAATGTATCTTCACAACCGGCATGCCCAGTAACAATTGGTGTGCCCTGTTTTCTCCACTCACATAGAATAACGAATCATGGATGATCATTGGATAGTAAGTGCGGGAAGAGCCGGTCCATAGGGGATGTTGATCACTTTCTTCATACTCCTGCCCCTTATTGTCCGGCTGCGTGTAAACGCTGTCGCCATACATCTCAACAAGCTGGCTATATTGTCGCTCAAAAAATGGGAGGGAGTCTGATCGTGGACTATAGACTACCAGAATTCCAGCCTCTCCCTCGACGCGATAGTTCGTAACCTGAAATTCCAGCAGCTCCACCTCCTGTTGTCCTGCCTCGTATGGGTCACCCTCGTGTTCGACCCTCGCCCACTGGCGCGGAGGTGCGATTCTGAGGGGATATTCCCACTTGCGACCGGGTTGTGGTATGGCATGCTCGAAAATATATGCCAGTTGCGGATCGGCCCTCATCGCATCGGTAAAAGGTGCATAGAGAGGTGATCCCTGGTTAGCGTCCAGCCGCTTCACCAAGGCAGATCGCTTGCTATAGAACTCGCCATTCCGGTCTAGCGGGATGCGCGCGAAATGGCTAGCTTGCACCGAAAAGATGCTGGCAGACAGTAAAGAATCGGGCCGAACCGGCTCTCCCGGGACGAGCATTTCCCATAGCCAGAATGCCATCAGATTGGCTGCATGGATCACTCCCCGTGAGTCTAGTAGCCAGGCGGGATAAGGGTCTTGCAGGGCTGCCCGCCCCAGCGATTGTCTCACCTTAGGATAGTCAAAATCAAACATAGCGCTCTCCTCTTTTTGTGCTTGGGCGTATTTGCACGTGCGCAACGTTGATCAGTGTGACGACTCCCCAGGGCTAAAGCCACAGGGCTTCTCAGGAAGCTTGCGCCGCCTGAACCCTCCGTCCGAGGGCAAGAATGGTGAGAGCGGAATTGTGATCGCGGTCTAGCTCCGCACCGCATGCGCACGAATGCCAGCGTTCATCGAGTGTCTTTTTCTTGATCGCACCACACCCGCTACAGATTTGGCTGGTGTACCTGGGGTCTACGAACAGCACCTTTCTACCGGCCCTTTCAGCCTTGTAGACACAGAACTGTTGGAATTGCCCCCAACCAGCATCGAGGATTGACTTGTTTAACCCGCCCTTCGCGGCTGCGCCGTTGGGCAAGTACGCCCCGTCTTCTGCCTGTTTGGGCTTGGGACGTTTGCTCATCTTGGCAAGCTGCAACTCTTCAAACACCATCAACCCATAGGTATTCACGAGCTTGCGGCTCTGCTTATGCAGAAAGTCCCGCCGTTGGTTCCTTACCTTGCGATGCGCCTTTGCAACCTGCTTGACAGCCTTTTTACGGCGCTGAGAGCCGCGCTTTTTCCGTGCCAGGGTTTGCTGCAAGCGGGCTAGCTTCTTTTCTGCCTTGCGGAAATGACGTGGGTTCTCAATGGTGCTTCCATCCGAAAGGGTCGCAAAGTGCAGCAAGCCTAAGTCGATGCCTACCGCTTCATGAGTTTCACAGAGAGGATCGGCCTTGACCTCACAGGCAAACACCACGTACCAGGCGTCCCCCTCCCGCTTGATCGTACACGTTTTCATCGTGCCCTGTATCTTGCGATGCAGTTTGACCTTGATCGAGCCAATCTTCGAGAGGCACACCCGATGATCAGCTGTGAGCGCATACCCAGCTTGCGGATAGCAGAAGCTATCATAACGATTGCGCCCCTGAAAACGCGGGAAACCAGGCGTTTCACCAGCCTTACAACGGCGGAAGAAATGGTCAAAGGCTTTCTGTACCCGCCTGAGCACATCTTGCAACACCTGAGCATGGATCTGCTTGTATTCTTGCCTGATGTCCTTGATCTCAGGCAATTGGTTGGCCTGGTCATAGTAGTTGATCGACTTACCGGCCATGCGGTAGGCATCGCGCCGTTCCTGCAATGCAGCATTGTAGAGTTCCCTGGCACGGTCAAGCGTCCATTGCAAGACTTGCGCCTGTTTCTTCGTTGGATACAATCTGAATTTGTAGGCTTGCTTAGACATGCTTTTGGTTCTCTATATACTGCGAAATTTCGCTGAAAGGTGCGCCGCCAACGGTCGAAACGAAGTAGCTATTCGTCCAGAGCGTTGGCATGCGCGTGGTGAGTGGTGGGAACTCTTGCCGCAAGTGGCGCGATGAACGGCCCTTTATGAGCTTGACCAATCGGTGAATGCCGAATTGCGGGTCACAACCTATAAGCAAGTGAACATGATCGGGCATGACTTCCAGGTTCAACACCTCTGCTTGATGCTCTTGACACACTTCACGAATGATCTGCTCTAACCGCTCTGCCACTGTCTCTACCAACACCTTGCGCCGGTATTTGGGACACCAGACGACATGGTAGGTGCAAGCATAGTAGACGTTGTGGTTGGACCGATATTTGATCTTCATACCAACGTTATACATCTACAAGCTACTTAATGTCAATAGTCCGTAGTCCCGATTTACCCCGCTTCCCAAGCCCCATTAAAAGGAACGCGCCTCATATCCCTATGTATAGAATGCAAGGGTTTTACGGCGCGGTCTGATAATTCTATTAGATCAAGGTGAGAAGATGGGAGACGGGAAAATAGAAACGATGGAGCTTGCTTAAGCGTTATAGTAAGTGGAGGGAAGCCATACATCCTCTTTAGGGGCGTAATTCTGCTGCTGGACTGGCATCGCATGTATGTATCAGGTTTGTATTTTCGCTGCGTATCAACTTTAGGATATCGAAATGTAAGGATCGCGCCTCAGGGGAGGATAAAGTGTCCCCTTGCCGGTATACTGGGGGCATGGGCTTTTCCGGAGTTTAATTAATGTCAGTCAAATTACCCGATAATGATACAACCAACACAGAGTTTTCCAGCTTATTAAGCAGGCATCCAGAATTAGCAGAGTGGCTCACGGCGCACAGCCAGCAAGAGCCAGCTTTGAGTACGGAGGAAGTCTACAGTCTCTTTTTAGAGGAGTGTACGCGCTGCGGCATTTCCAATGAAGAGTATCCTTTTGCGGTAGAAGATAATGGAAAGTCAGCTCTGCTCGGCTATTACCGGCAACTGCCACAGCGGCCTATGGAATTGCCAGCGGATATATCATTACTGGATGCTCCCCCGATTGCCGAGGAAACGGAGGGGGATACAGGAAACTCCGTGATAGACGCGGAAACGGCACCATCCTCCCCTACAATAGATGCTGAGCCAGCTGAAACCGCACCGGCTGGAGGACATAATGAAATGCGCCCCGACAGTAAGACGGAAGCGATAGGTCCCGCGGTGGGACGCATAACTCGCTTCCCACTAACAAGAGGTCGTATCATTTCCCTGGTGCTGCTGGGTATCATTTTGCTGGAGGTGCTTATCCCTCCGGTTTTCGCCGTTGGCTATGGGATCAATGCATACAGGACCTATACTGACCTGCGCGACCAGGCGCATGACGGGGTTCAGCATCTGCTCAATATCAAAACCGTCTTCACCGGCATCAAAACGCATCCAACGGGTTTTCTCGACACGGACAAATTACATCGCGCTCAAAAGGAGCTTAACGCGGCTCATACTGATTTTCAGCAGCTACAGGAGAAACTGGATCATTCTTCTATCATCCAGAATGTCGGAACCTTTCTGCCGCAATACCTTCCTCAAATTCAGACCGCGCGGGCAGCAAGCCAGATTGGTATTGATGCCAGTAATATTGGGCAAGAATTGGTACACACTGCCCTGATCCTTGCCCCCACATTGCATGGATCCCTGCTGACCAGTTCGAGCAAGCCGCTGGTTACGCAAGGCACACTGGATCTTCTAAGTACGACGATTGATGATGTCTTGCCCAGGCTGAGCGATATTCAGACGCAGTCACACCTGCTCTCATTAAATGCATTACCGATCAGCACGCAGCAGCGCGGCGAGTTCGTGCAGCTGCTGCAGGCTATTCCGCAAGTGGAGACCGACCTGGCGCAGGTGCATGATCTGCTCGGTTCGGCTGGCTGGATTCTGGGTGTAGACCAACCTCGCACTTTCCTCGTACAGACGATGGACCGTGCCGAACTACGACCAACGGGCGGGTTTACCGGCCAGTATGGTGAATTGCAGATCAACGGCGGGCGTATCGCACCCTTTACACTTAAAGATATCTCGCTGATCGAGTATGCCGATAACAGCCCCACCTACGGTAAGCTCCCGCCGCCACAATATCGCTCATGGTGGCCTTTTGCCAATTGGGGACTGCGTGACTCCAATCTTTCCGCCGACTTCCCGACTTCGGCGCAAATTGCCGTCTCTCAATACCAGCAGGAGACCCGCCACCAGATCGATGGTGTCATACTCTTTACACCGATGTTGATTGAGCACGTACTAAACGTCATTGGCCCTATTCAAATTCCTGGATACAATGAAACTATCACTGCTCAAAACCTTGAAAATCGCCTGCATTATTACCAGCAAGATAGCGCGGGCATTGCCAAACAGGTCGTGGAACAGCCAGGCGACACAGCAACCTCCCTGCGCAAACGCTTCACGACCCTGCTGGCTCACCTGTTGCTGGACAAAGTTCGCAGCGCGCCGCCTGATGAACTGCTGGCCATTGCTCGCGAGATGCTGTATGATCTGAAGACTCGGGACCTGCAGGTGTATTTCACCAATCCGCAGGTGGAGGCTCTGCTCACGCGGTACGGCGACGCGTCCCAGCTTGATCGCTCAACCACGCATGATGGGCTGTACGTGGTACAGGCGAATGTCAGCGCGAGTAAGGCTTCTCAGTATGTGAAAACGACCCTGCATGACACCGTTACGCTCGATGCACGGGGTGGAGCAACTCATGTGCTGCAAATGCGCCTCATTTACACCCAACTCGGACCAGTCTACGGGTATGATACGTATCGGGACTATATGCGCGTCTACGTGCCACCAACGAGCAAGTTTCTGTGGGGCGATGGTTTCGATAGCGGCAAACCGCTTTGTGGTGGTCCCTATGCTGCCTGTCCGGTCAATGGTGCCTATCCGCATGATGAACTGGTTTGCCCCACGGGCCAGTACGAGCCTGGAGCCGCTGCTCCCTCGGATATAGACCCGAGTGGGGGAGCGTTTCTTCCGCTTGATACCATAGGACCGCCGACCAGTCGCAACAGCGATGAACCCGGCCGAGCCATGTTTGGTGGCTGGGTGGTGGTGCCCAAAAATTGCACCATGACCGTGACCCTGTCCTGGTATGTTCCACCTATGGGTACGCATGCTTATGATTTACTTGTTCAACGCCAGGCTGGTACTTTTCCCGCATTGAGCCTCATCATTTTGCCAACTCCTGGAGACTGTACTATACTCAGAACATCCGGCCTGTACTTCGACGGCATCCTGAGCGAAGATAGGTCCTTTATGTTAGGGGCCTCTCATCCCGCTCCACAGGCTGCAACTGGCTGTTATCCACAAATCGGGATATAAATTAAATAACGAACGGAGCGTAGTGTCATTGGGACACGCGCTCAGGGGTGATTGTAATGAATAATTTTCCTGGAAATCCGCATAGAAATCGCAATCTGATCATCTTTTTCGTGTTGCTGGGCTTAGTCGTGCTAATCATTAGCTTTTCCCTTTCCTATGTGTTAATAAACAATCGGAACTCGCCCCCAACGGTCTCCACAACGTCTACACCTGGAACGGGGCCAGCTACTTGTAACGGCCAGGGAGTCACGAAAAATGCGGATGGCTCCTATACCTTTTCCTGGCTGCACGTTAATGGGCAAGGGCAGATCGTTGACTCAAGCAATTGCCTGGTACACCTGGTTGGCGCAAATATGGGCGGCTTGTTCGTCAGTTCAGCCGGGCATCAACCATCTCCAGCCATTGCCTGGTTCAAGCAGCATGTTCCCATGAATGTCGTACGCGAGGCATTTAACACCTACTGGTGGGATACCAACGTGTACGTTCCTAACGCGCACATGCACTTTCAACAATGGCTCGAGACGGTGGTGAATTGGCAAAAACAGAACGGCAATTATGTCATTCTTGATGCTGGCCCACAATTTCACAACCCGCCATGCGGAACAGGAGTGTCCGTCCCCTGTCCCTCACAATCGCAGGCCAGCAAAAATAATCCGCCAAACCCAGAAGAGAAATCCACTTATCAGCCGACCCCTTTAGCGGCACTGACGGACCTGGCAAAAATGTATGGAAATGACCCGCAGGTCATCTTTGACGTGTGGAACGAACCGTCTCCAAAGGAAATCAGCGGCATCAGTATGCAGACCTTTTTTCAGTATATGAATCAGCGCATCGATACGGTACGTCAATACGCGCCAAATTCACTGGTGATGGTATATGAGCAAGGGCTACAACAGATACAAGCCGGTCAATACCCGATGTATACCCAGAAAAACCTGCTGTTTGATGCGCACATATACAGTCCTCACTGGACGCCGGCCAATATTAATCCCCTTGTATCGTACGTTCACGCTCACGGAGACGCTTTTATCGTAGGCGAATGGGGAGGAAAACCGGGAAAACCCGATCCCAGCATCATGATCCCTTTCCTGAAAAGCAGCGATGTCGAAGCCTGCTATTTTGGTGGAGGTGACCTGGTTGCAGGAAGCGCAGCCGCCCCATCAGCCCTTAACAGCATCGGCCAGGCAGTTGCCAGCGGGTATGGCACGATTATAGGTCCGTAGTCTATTCGGCTTATCAAGCAACTGGAGAGATAGTGAATGGGGAAGCCTGGCAGGCTTCCCCATTCACTATCTCTCTGGTTTCAACATTATCCCACCTGGAAATTCACCGTTGCCTGGC
>WNFT01005291.1_pt1 | contig 11276 bp, 12 predicted proteins | sample 5400191 | NCBI WGS metagenome assembly WNFT01 (sample SAMN13153359, study PRJNA577476) | soil metagenome | isolation source: 80 cm saprolite under Madrone tree | place: USA:California | collected 2016-06-14
ACCTGACCCTCAAAACCCGGATGTCCGGCTTGGCCAGCAAGGTGACAAGGTACGAAGCGGGCTGAAGTGGCAACTCACCTATCCAATCGGCCCATAGCGGCGGCAGAAAACTGACACAAATTCCTTCTAGAAGCTCAATTCCGAGGCCTATCCCAAGAGCTGCCGCTAGTCTGTGCCATCTGAATTTAGTAAGTTCCATTTTCGGTCAGTTCCGCCGCAGCCGTAATGATGCCATACAGCCAGATGCTTAAGCGACGCTATGGAAATTCAAACTACCAGATAAAGGAGATAAAGGAGGTAAAGGAGCGGTGCGCACGAGTGAAGCTCTTCCCGCCAGGAAGAATGTTTGTTCGCACCGAGTACCCCCACCCCCTAACGGCAGATGATAAAGGACTTAAAAAGGGGAAATTTCGTAGCTGCAGATGGCAAAGGAGTTAGGGGAAGATGGAAATTGCGTGTTGATTTGGAAGGAGTTAGTGAAGGATCGAGTGAAAAATGAGACGGGCTGGGGATGAATACGAGCTGTGGCGGGCAATTCACAAATCACGATAGCACGAAAAGAGTACTAAGTCAATAATTACTTTTATGGTAAAACTACATTGTGGACCGTGCAAAGGCGAGTTGCAGAAAACAAAGGGGTTACGCTAGCGGTGTTCGAACGGGGTGCGGCAGTACAGAGCTGCCTGTGGGAATGCAGGCCAGTTGGGCGCTTGAAGGACGGGACGACAGAGGTCGCTGAGGACGCAGTGAAACAGAAGACCCGAGGCCACCTCAGCTAGGCGGCAGCTTTTGCTACTCTGACGGTACCGCGAGCTTGCGCGAGGTGACGCAGGCAGCAGAACGCGGGGCTCGTCTTCATCTTCCAGTGCGGCTTTGATGTATTCTGCGGCGAATTGCGGGTCTTTGTGGAGCCGGCGAATGATGGTTTCGTCGTGAGAGATGGCCAACGATCAACGGGCCAACCACGCGGTAAAATCAGCGTCAAGACGGAAACACTTCTAGGGCGGGTCGCGGAGTGCTTATGGTTCGGCTTCGTCTTCGTAGGGGACTTCGAAGGTTTCGGACTTCCAAGTTCCGGGCCTTGTGATTTTCAGGGGCAGGCGGGTACGTTCGAGGACTTCGGCCTGAAACAGGCCCGGATCGGAGTTGAAGCCGGCGTGGGAGATCTTGTGACCATCGTTGGCACGCACGGTGAATTGGCGGTTGCCGGAGTTGAAGTGCAGGCTTGCGATTTCTTCCCAACGGATCTTTTTTTCACGACCGAACCAGGAACGCGATGCAATTCCATCCACCTCGATGGACAGGAGCGGCGGATAGGCGAACAAAATTAAAGCGAGAAATCCCAGAAAAAGGTAGGGTACCCACCACTCATCCGGTTGGCGCAAGGAAAGCTGAGACCAGACGAACAGCGTGGTAAATACGACACCACAACTTAAGATCACAATGCGGATGGCGCGTGTTGGAGGGAAGAGCTGGCGGCCAGCCTCAAGTTTGGCTTGCTCAGTGGTGGATGAATTCCAAAGCCAGCGTAACACAACAGCGAGAACCACGAGAGTGACCAAGTGACGGAGTAGGTCCATGGCCGGCAGTATAGCTACACCTTGAAAGATGGGCTAACTCGAATGGCGAAAGGTGCCTTCCTTGTCGCGAAAGAGTAGATATTCCTTTTTTAATTCCGGGCTGTAAGTACAAATGGGGTTTTTAACGCAGAGGGCACAGAGGACACGGAGAGGCGGAAAAGAAGGCAAACCTAACAGCCTGGCTGAAGCCCGGCACTACGAGTACAGAACGAAGAGAAGAGAGATTCCTCGCTTCGCTCGGAATGACGGCAACGGCAACGGCAACGGCAACGGCGAAAACTGAGGAAAACGAAAGACGGCGGGATAAACCCGCCGCTACATTAAGACAAGGCAGCGGGATCGACGACGTTGCTACATAAGAGGGCTTCAGTGATCGTGTGACATTTGGGACATTTGGTGCTCGTGCCCGGCGTTGCCTGCTGGATGGCGGAGGCTGTTGAGGGCGACGGGATCTTGGGGTACGAAGTAGCCTACGACTATGCCCATGGCGCCGTCGCGGAGGAGCTTGCCGGTGGGATTGTTGTAGGTGGCGGTGATGGTGAGTTTGTCGCCTGCGGCGAAAGCGTAGCCGCCGGTTTGGAAGAAGGTCACTACGGGAATCGAGATGAGGTGGCCTTGCGCGTCCACTTTTGCAGGCAGAACTGCGATTTGTTTGTTTGCGGGCGAAGATTCGGTGCGTGAGGTTTCTGTGTCCGGGACTGGGGCTCCGGAATGAACGACGCTGGAAACTTCCAGCGTGAGTTGCTGGCCGTAGTCGTGCATGTGGCCGCCGACTCCCAGCAGGATGCCGGAATATTTCACGGGGACCGTGCCAACTTTTTTGCTTGCTCCGGGCGGAAGGTCGTAACCGGAATTTCCGCAACTGGCGACGTCCATCCATGCGGGATAGGTGTTTTTTACGGGAGCGGGAGTTGTGTCGTCTATAAAGGGCGCGTAGGGCATGGAAATTTCGAGAAACACGTCTTTGTAAGATGCGGCGGTGGGATTGTGAATCATGGTTTCGATGCGAATCTGATCGCTTTTTTCGACGCGATAGCCGAAGCCGGGAATTTGCGCCCAGTCGGTGAGTTCGCCGCCCGCGCCGAACATGTGTTCTTCCTTGTTGGGGCAGAGAAAATCGGAGCGGTTTTCATTCCAGAAAGCGACGTGATGAAGAACGGTGCCGGGAACTGAGTTACCTGCGGCGTCCACTAATTTTGGGTGATAGGCGAGGAGCCAGCCGGTCATTGGGACGGTCCAGACTAGGTCGGGTGGTTGCGGCATTTTCATGTGGGAGGTGTTGCCTGGGAGAGTCAGCGGGCCGATGCGCAGGGTCACGGTGTGAGATTTCTCATCCGTTTTTGCATCGAGCACGACTCCTTGCGCGATGGCATGATGCATTCCGCCCTGCATGAATCCGTCGTGGGAGTGAGAATGTTGCATTTGGGACATGTCGTGATCGGGAGTGGCGGCGGGTTGTTGCGCCGTGCAGGTAGACGCGAAGAGAAGAGGAAGAAGAAAGCGGAGACGCATGGAGCACCTCGGTGAATCGAAGAGACGGAGAGATTCCTCGCTACGCTCGGAATGACGGCCGTATGGCTCATTCGAAAGAGCTAAAGCAGTGCCCTCCCAAGAGCATTCCCCAGACAACTTTTCGTTAGCCGAGAACTATCACCATCATACGCGTTTGAAAAAACCAAGATATGCCAATGAACTGAACCTGTTCTTTGGTACTGTTTGCAGGCTGGCAACGCAACCTGGAGGGATTACACAAGTATTACAAAGGAGGAGAGTGCCGCGTGCTAATTTCGTGTTTGTAAGCAGTAGAAGTTAGCCGCGAGGAAAATTCAACTATGAGCGTATTGGTAGACGACAAGACATTTAAAGAGCCGATCAACTGGACGACGTCGCTTTTTCTGGGAGCGTTCCACGTTGGCGCGATTGTGGCTCTATTCTTTTTTACCTGGAAAGCTTTTCTGATTTCATTTGTGCTGTGGTGGGTTGCGGGAAGCCTGGGCATCGGCATGGGCTACCACCGGTTGCTGACGCATCGTGGATTCAAAACTCCGAAATGGATGGAATATTTTCTGACGACTTGCGGAACGCTGGCGCTGGAAGGCGGACCGATCGCCTGGGTAGCGACGCACCGAGTTCATCATCAATTGACCGACGTGGAAGGCGATCCACATTCACCGCGCGAAGGCGGATTGTGGGCGCACATGGGCTGGATTGTTACGGGCCGCGCCATGCACAACAAGGCAAAAGAGCTTTTGCATTTCGTACCGGATCTTCGGAAAGACAAATTTCACACGTGGATCACGGAATGGCATTGGGTGCCGATTGCAGCACTGGGCGTGATTCTTTTCGCGATTGGCGGATTGCCGGTGATGCTGTGGGGATTGTTCCTGCGGACAGTTGTTGGGCTGCATGCGACGTGGCTGGTGAATTCGGCGACGCATATGTGGGGATCGCGGCGATTCCTGACGAACGACACTTCGAAGAATAGTTTCTGGGTGGCGATTCTTACGTTTGGCGAAGGATGGCATAACAACCACCATGCACACGCACAGGCGGCGCGTCATGGAATTACGTGGTACGAAATTGACATCAACTGGTATGGAATTTGCGCGCTGAAGGCGCTGGGGCTGGCGTGGGACATTAAGCTTCCGAAATTGACGCAGCCTGTCGTCGCGGAGCGGGTGCCGGCCAGCGGGATTTCCGCGCGACCGTTCGAAGCCGCGCCGGAAGTTGCTGTGGCGCCGACGTTGTCGGGGGATTGATTTGCGTTTAGATTAATTTGAAGAGTAAAAATGGCGCAGCAACGGTGCTGCGCCCCAGATCAGCCTGCGCCGCTTGAGTTGTCCGGCTGGCTCGCCTCTAACATAGACCTCGCTTCTAACATAAACCTCGGGTCTGACATAAACTACAGTGCATGCGCATAACCCGCCGCACGAAGGCGATGGTGTTTTTTATAGCGCTGGGCGTGTGCCTGGTAGGGCTGGCGGTCGCACTCAACGTCAGTTGGATCATTTTCCACTGGCGGCAAGTGGTGCCGCTCATTCTGGGCATTATTCTTTTTGGGTTACTGATTGCGGGGATGGTGATCAATACGATTTTTCTGGTGCGCGAAATTCGCCGCAACGAGCAGCAGGACAGCTTCCTGAATGCGATTACTCACGAATTGAAAACGCCGATCGCTTCGATTCGACTTTATTTGCAGACGCTGGAAAGCCGGCCGCTGGAAGAAGAACAGCGCCGCGAATTCTATCGCATCATGCTGGAGGACACCGACCGTTTGCTGGGCACGGTGGAACAAGTACTGAGAGCCAGCCAGGTGAGACAGGGAAGCTCGCGGGAGAATTGGAAGGAAGTGAATTTTGTGGAAGTGGTGCGCGATGCGCTGGGATTGGCCCGCGTACGGCAACACCTTTCCGAGGAAGCAATGTATTTTGGCAGCGAACCGGCGAACGGCATTACGGTGCTGGGCAATGCGGAAGAACTGCGCACGGCGGTCTTCAATCTTTTCGACAATGCGATCAAATATTCCGGCGAGAAAAAGAAAATTGTCGTAGACATTCTGGCGCCCAACATTGATACGGTGGCGTTGCGGGTATGCGATCACGGAGTGGGCATAGAAACGAAAGAGTTGAAGCGGATCTTCAAGCGTTTTTATCGCGCGCCAAATTCGATGAGCCGGGACGTGAAGGGAACAGGTCTGGGCTTGTTTATTGTTCGGTCGATCGCACGAAGGCACGGCGGCGATGCGTACGCCGAGAGCGAAGGCGAAGGGCTGGGCAGCACGTTCACGATGCGGCTGCCGAGAATTTATCGCGCATGAGCCGGATACTGATTGTCGAAGACGAAGCACACCTGGCGCAGGGACTGCGGTTTAATTTTGAGGCGGAAGGCCATTCGGTGCAGACAACGGACCGCGGCGAAGAGGCGCTGACACTTCTGGTGGCAAAAAAAGAAAAGTTTGACGCGCTGGTGCTGGACGTGATGCTGCCGGGGAAAGACGGTTTTGCAGTAGCACGCGAATTGCGCGATGCGAGAAATTATATTCCACTGCTGATGTTGACGGCGCGGGGACGTCCGGAAGATGTGTTGAAGGGATTCGAAGCGGGCGCGGATGATTATCTGCCGAAGCCGTTTAACCTGGCGATTCTGATCGCGCGCGTGGAAAGCCTGCTGCGCCGTAAAACTTGGACACGCGACACGAATAGCGCCACCGCGGACCGGCCGAAGCAGGATCCGGAGTTGGCGGACACTTTTCGTTTCGACGATAAAGTGGTGGATTTCCGGAATCTGCAATTGCGGGCCGGAGAAAAGATGGTGCAACTGACAGTGATGGAGGTGGATCTGCTGCGCTACTTGATTAAAAATGCCGGACACCCGGTATCGCGAAAGGCAATACTTCAGGATGTTTGGAATCTGCACGAAGAAACCGACACGCGAGCGATCGACAGCTTCATCGTGCGCCTTCGCAAATATATTGAGCCCAAGCCGTCAAAACCGCGCTATTTGCTGACCATTCGAGGGCTAGGCTACCAATTCGTGACGAAGTCGAAAGACTGATCTCGACTCCGTCCATCCCATGCGCTGAAGCTTTTTTCAGACGAAACAGCCATCAGGAAGTGCCGAGCGATCCATAAAGATTCGTAAGAACCGGGGCCTAATCTGAAGGAAAAATAAGATTATAGTTGTGCCGTTCGGGTCAATATTTTTGCACCATTCAAGAAGGGCGTCTCGCCCGGCCTTATAGTCTCCCCAAGTGGCGTCGATCTCCTCATCAGGCGTGCCGGTGGCCAGCCCATCGCAGAGTTCGGAGTGAAGGTCGACCGAGGGATGAGATTCAAGTGCGGCGCGGTCTAATGTGTTTTAGAATAAAGTGGTTGTATGGATGGGCGTGTAGTTCTGTAGTGAAACACGCATATCTATCTGATTCGATGCCTCTTAGCTCGTCCTCCTGCACCCTATAAACCCCTGATCTCCAGATGGTTCCGGAAAGGAATGAAATGGTGTCTAAATGTGATTCTCACGTAAGGATATTGCTGTTGATGGCGTATCGTTTCGTGCAGTGGATCGCACGAAACGCAAGAAGCTCTTAGGGATGGTTCCATAAGAGCTCAGTTTTAATTCATCTTCCCGTAGCGTCGTACTCTTAGGCCCAGACACTCGCAGGTTTGGACAAAGTCAAACTCCGGTAAACAAGAATCTGACCGATCAAGAGTCCGAGAGCGAAGCAAGCGTAGACTGCGAGCGTCCAGAACCCAACCGAACCAATTGTGGGACGCCGAAGCGCACTGCCGATTGCCGTGGATACCATGATGCGCGTAGAAAAGGCAACGACTGTAAAGGGTCGTGCCACGAATTCAGAGGGTTTCTGCTCAATGAGGGGCGAGCAAGCCTGCTGTGATTCCAGCGCCGAATCGAGTAGCCAACGCTCCCTATGGCGAGCAACGGCATGACCAAAAGGATTAAGCCACAAACAATCGCGTCTGGATTCGTATTTCGCAGCTTTTCAGGCGATAGCGAACTATAGCCGCCCGGCAAAGCAAGTGCGACCAGCGCGATATTTATAACGTACCAAATGGTCTTCATTTGCTTTGGTCAGTCGAGCGTACTTCTACCTTGGTTCAGATCCAGCTTAGAGCGACATGAGAATGGGTCAGAAGGATTCGGTGATTGGAGTCCGCGAGAGAGTCAAGTCCTGATTTGTCGCGTTCCGGTCCATTTTGAACCGCCAACTTTCGCGCCGGATTCCACTTGTCCGCGATCGGCGTTCACCAGGCATCTGGACACGATAAAGCGATGGCTATGACCAGAATCGTTGCGAACCCTTGAAAAAGCCATAGCAAATAGGGAGGATTCGACATGCCAGGGTGCCTGTCACAAATTTGCTTCGAGCGGCGTTATATACACTGTGAGCACATCAAGCGAAGCGGTCGCTGATTCGAATGCCAATGAGACGCACTTAGATATTGAGACGCTCTTCCGCGCCCACTATGGACGAGTCGCCCGCATCATTGCACGGGCCGTCCGCGACCGCGCACGCTCCGAGGAGCTCGCCGTAGAAGTGTTTCTGAAGTTATGGCGTAATCACAAAGCGCAGAGTGAGAACGTAGAAGGCTGGCTCTATCGGGTCGCAGTCCGTACCGGTTTAGACGAACTCCGACGGCAAACGCGTCAGGGACACTATGAACGCATGCTCGCATGGTTCCAACCCCGGTCTCCTGCGGCAACACCGGAGGATATCCATTCTGTGTCCCAAAAGCAGGCTAAAGTCCGCTCCGTACTAAGCATCCTCGAGCGACGCCAGGCACAGTTCCTACTCCTGCGCAGTCAAGATTTTACCTACCAAGAAGTGGCTTCGATTCTCAATATGAATCCGGCATCAATCGGAACTCTCGTGAGCCGGGCAGAAGAATCGTTTCGAAAGGAGTACATCAAGAGATATGGACACGAATAGCTCATCGCGAAGTGACGGTTGGGTGAACCAACGGTTGGCCGCGCTCGACCCTGGCGCCGAATGGCAACCAGATGTAACTGCTGGTTTGTTGCGGCTTAGAGAGTTGCGAGTCCGGAGAAACTGGATTAGCGGAAGGTGGTTGTTGGCAGCGACGGGTGCCCTCGGCGTTTGTATCTGCCTAATGGCTCTCCCCTCACCAAAGGTGCTGGCGCATCGGTGTCTGGAATGCTCCGTCGCGGTGTGGCAGAGCCTACTGCCGTCGGCCCCCGCGCAATCGGGCCTAAAGCCTCCAAGTGGGCGCAGCCTCGCACCGGATTTCAATTTAAAAGATGCGAGCGGCAAGGATGTCAAACTCGCTGACCTCAAGGGCAAAGTGGTTCTAGTGAATTTTTGGGCGACTTGGTGTGAAGGCTGCCAAGTGGAGATTCCCTGGTTCGTCGAGTTTCAGAAAGAGTATGCGAGCCGAGGACTCGTGGTTATCGGTATTTCGATGGACGACGACGGCTGGAAATCGGTTAAGCCTTGGATTCAAGAGAAGAAGGTGAACTACCCTATCGTGATTGGTAACGAGGGATTGGGGAAGCAGTACGGACTCGTTGGAATGCCGCTGACGGCGCTGGTTGACCGCGAAGGCAGAATAGGCGATGTCCACCACGGAATAGTGGAGAAAACGGCCACTCAACAAAAAATCAGAGAGCTTCTGCAGGAGAGTTTCAAAGACTCCGCGAACTGATAGTTCCACCTAGATGCATAGGTTCGGTGAAGCCAGTGTGCCAAATAATCTTCACTTGGATGTATAGTCGCCTATTCGTCCAAGTGCCCTTCTCTGGCCACAAACGGGGCTCCGGTAAGTCTCACCTGACGTCTATCGCTACTCTTGCATCTCTGTTAAGCCTGGCGGAAGGTAATGCCGTTCTCTTCGCACCATTGGATGGCCATCTGCCGAAGTTCGACTTGCTTGAACCGATTCCAAGCGTCCCACAAGTTATATTCGGTAAGTAGGTGTTTGAATAGGCGGAAGGCGCCTGCACCGCGAATGCCGCCATAGAAATCATTCCGCATCTGCACGTCTCTCAGTGTCTCGGAGAAGCGGTCCATGATGGCCCACTCGTGGACATCAAACTTGCCAGGTAAAGCCAGGTATCGCTTGCCCTCCTGTTCCTGGATACTCCGCGTAAGTTTAACGGCCTCACGCTGCCAGTCTGGCAAATCCTCGATGACTGTCTGCGGATCCTCTGCAAGGTCGAACTCCTCTTCCGTAATCGAGCACACTTCGCCTGTTTCTACGTCCAGATAGGACGAGATCGAATCGTCGGCCAACTCGAGGGCTTCAATGATCACGTCGAGCTTCACTTCAGCAGCCATGGCAAGCCGATTCTACTGCCGATCCGGCCGAGAGTCACATCCGAGTCCCGCTTTGCAAATTCTGCGGCTTTTCTTCGGCGCATCAGATGCACATTCTGAAATTGGCGGGCAACAGCACCATGCTTCCTCCAACCAGACTTCAGGAGAATTACAGCGGAATTCACTTCAGCGAGATCGGCGTTTACCAGACTTAGAATCGTTTGTGCTGGCTTGCCGCGCAAAGACGATCTTCCCAAGACCATTTAAATCTCGACATCAAATCTCAACGTTGGCCTAAGGCAGCTTCGTGGCCTTGTTGGTCCAGAGGCCCTTGAAAGATTACTAACAGCAACTTAAGGTGAGGAGTTTCGTTCATTAGCGTTTTCATGATTTCTTGTCTCGTGGATTATCTCTTTTGTGGACGTGGGCAATGTTGGTCAGGATAGCGCTTCAGCAATTCGCATCCAAACCAAACGGCTTATCCCAGGTACCCCTGCCGAGCCACGCGGCCTCAAGTGCCCGATTAGTTGTAATCGGAAACTTCAAATCGCGAAACGCTTGCTTGGCCTCGCCCATATGGTTGAGCAGTTGCAATAGTCATGGCTCCGCAGCATTCGCGTCATCGTTGACCGCAGGCTCGGTAGGGGGAACACAAGTCATCTCAACGAAGACAGGAAATTGTCCATGTTCAAACTCGGTCAAAATATGAATCGATCGCGTGGCAACTATTCATACCTGAGGGCAATCAGCGGGTCCACACGCGTGGCTTGTCGAGCAGGCAAGAAGCACGCTGCGAGGCCGACGAGGAGAATGACGGCCACGACCGCGCCGTACGTCCAGGGATCAGTGACCGAGACGCCAGAGATTTGGCTCGCCAGAAAACGTGTGGTTACGTAACTAGTGTAGTGCGACGAAATTCCTAGCAGTTATGGAAGAGGAGCGCCTAGCCCGTATACCCGCACACTCCAACGCGAGGAGAGTTAACTACCGGCAGGCACATCTCGTCGCCACACTCGTGTGCGACGGCGCACGCTTCACAAAGCCAGCCCTCCCCATTCCACGCGCATTCGGTACAGATTTGGGTGGCGGGCTGGATGCTGCACCGCTGGCAGCTTACCTGCGGTGCCTCGTTTCTGGCCAATAGTTGTACGGCACCTTTTGCCAAGCCTTGCTCACGAAGGGCAACAACCTTTAGCACAAGAGCCGTTGGAGAACCGTAGTCATATTCATAAAAGAACTTCATCCCTACCTCAAACACTTCGCTCAACCGTGCTCTCATGCTCATTTCTTTATCCACGGGCTCGGAAGTATAACGCTTGCCGCCAACCTCAAAAGCGCTCAAGTGGCCGCAGCATTCAAGCCAGGTATGGCGGAGAAAATCGTCGAGCTTACTCAGCGGGGCGGTCAGCGGCACTGCCACATGCATCCAGTACGCCTTGGCGTGACGTCCTGCGATGGCTAAATGGAAGTTCGGGCCAGGTGTTTGTTTTCTAGAAGCCGGCGATAACCCGGACGCTTCCGGTGGACTGCAGGCCTGTAGGTGCCGGGTTATGGAAGCCTGGCCGGCCATCTCCCCGCAGAGATTACACTTTCCCATCGATTGCTGTTTGCTCATGGCTGAGTAATATTATAATGCGTCATAAATAGAAACATTTATTATTTCGCTGTGTTCTTGCAGAATAGGAGGACACGGCTGATGCGAATCGCACCCCCAGTAGTTCTGACCAGCGAGCAAAGAGCAAAGCTAGAGACCTATGCGCGCGGGCGCAGTGCTCAGGCCCGGGTTGTGCTGCGCGCCCGGATTGTGTTGCTGGCCGGCGAAGGCAAGCAGGACCTGAAGATTGCCCACCTGCTTTCGATCGTGCCGCGCACTGCTGCTCGCTGGCGCTCGCGTTTTCTGCATG
>WNFT01005292.1_pt1 | contig 11274 bp, 8 predicted proteins | sample 5400191 | NCBI WGS metagenome assembly WNFT01 (sample SAMN13153359, study PRJNA577476) | soil metagenome | isolation source: 80 cm saprolite under Madrone tree | place: USA:California | collected 2016-06-14
GGTTGGACCACCAACGTGCCCATCGAATATTTCCTTAAAGAAGACTCGTTGTTTGCCTGGTCTCATGATGGTCAGCCCATTCCACCCGGGCACGGTGGACCAGTGCGTTTGATCATTCCTCAGCTCTACGCCTGGAAGTCAGCCAAGTGGGTTAAGGGCGTGCGCTTTCTCGAACATGATCAGGCTGGCTATTGGGAGGAAGGCGGCTATCACATGCGCGGAGTACCTTGGGGCCCGGGCGACGGCGAACGCTTCCGCTGGTCGTGATCCCACAATTCCTTTTGACAGAATTTACACGATTAACAAGATTGCTCCGACTGAGCGGCTTTTATGTAAATCCTGTAAATCTTGTCTATAACTGCTGGTATCAGTTGATGAAATTGGTGAATGCAAACTAGTACTGTTCCCAAAGACGCCGCCGCTGTAATTCTCCTTCGTCACCAGACTAATCCAGACAACCCTGAAGTCTTTCTCGTCAAGCGCAGCGAGAAGCTGGCATTTCTTGGCGGCTATCATGCTTTTCCCGGCGGCCAGTTTGATGCGACTGATGCTGATGCGCCCGTTGAAAATTGTCCTGACGAGGAAACGCGCGCGGCGATTAGTTGTGCTGCTCGTGAATTGTTTGAAGAAACTCAGATCCTCGTGGCTCGAGGCGGAGACGCGCTGACGAAAGGTCAACTCGAGTCACTATTTGATGATCTTCACTCGGGACGCATGACGTGGCCTGCACTTTTGAATCACTATGAACTTCGTCTTGATGCAAGCGATTTTACTTTGGTCGGTCGTTGGGTGACGCCGCCATTTAGCGCGCGACGGTTTGATACGTTGTTCTTTCTGGTTAAGTGTCCCGCCAAACAGAACGCGCGCATCGATGCAGACGCGGAATTAGAGAGTGGCGCATGGATCGCAGCCAATGAAGCCGTGGGACGCTGGGAACGTTCCGAGATTCTGGCAGTGCCGCCAGTGCTGCATGCGTTGAAAACTTTGGCGGGAGGTCTGACTGACGATCTGGTTCAAAGATTTCTATCGGCGCCGAATGCGCAGGGTGAACCCGTCCGGCGCATTGAGTTTCGACCCAACTACATCTGTTTTCCGGTGCGCACACCGACAAAGCCGCCGGCGACTCATACCAACTGCTACTTGATCTATACGTCGCAGGAACTTCTGATTATTGACCCCGGCTCGCCTTATGAAGATGAGCAACAAGCGTTGGCACGGGCTGTTGACGATCTGGTTGGCGAAGGCCGCAGCGTGCGCGAGATCGTTCTTACGCACATGCATCCGGATCATGTGGGTGGAGTGAATGCCCTCAAAAAGCATTTGGGCGAACAAACGAAAGTTGCGGCCCACAAACTGACTGCCGAGCCGTTAACCGAAGCCATTCGAGTCGATCGCTTGATCGAAGACGGCGATTTAATCAATTTGAAAGGTTCACCTGAAATCAGCTTGCGGGTGATGCATACGCCTGGACACGCCCGCGGTCACCTTTGTTTTCATGAAGAGCGAACGGGCACGCTTATTTCGGGTGACAACATAGTCGGACTTGGTTCAGTGCTAATCGAACCCAGCGAAGGAAACATGCGCGACTACCTCGATTCGCTGCGGCGCATGCGCGCGTTGCCGAATCTTGCCGTAATCTTTGGCGGACATGGACCGGCAATCGCCAATCCTTACACAAAACTTGACCAATACATTTCCCATCGACTGGAACGTGAGCAAGACATTCTGCAAGCAGTACGCGAAGGCGCGGCGACGCCTCAGGATATCGTCGCGCGCGTTTACACGGACGTCTCTCCTAAAGCCCACGCGATGGCCGAACAGGCTGTGCTCGCACACCTGGAAAAACTTGTGGATGAAAAGCTGGTGCAGAAGAGTTCCGAGGGGCGTTTCCTTCCAGGTAACTAAGCAGTAATGGCCGCCATCTCTGTGCGTTCTCTTGTGCCTCCTGTGGCTTTTGTGGGTCGACGAATACGGAACCGGGAGCCGTAGCGACCGGGTCGGGGAAGGGTTGGGTTCAACGTCATTATCAGCGGTGGTTTGGCGATCTATTAAAGGGAGGTGTTCTTATCGCAAGGTCAGACCCGGTCGCTACCGCTCCCGGTTCCGTATTCGCCGACCCACGGCAAGGCATAGTTCCGATTCCCCGGTGACTCGCGTAAGATATTCTCATCCCCCGGATTTCGATTCCAAAATCAAGCACTTAATAAATTCTATGAGCAGTCCTAAAACTTTTCGTGAATTACCACAAACGTTTGGTGAACTTAAAACGAGCGGGTACCAAAGCGTCTCAGTCAAAGACGAATTGCGCGCGAACCTGATAAAGAAGCTCAAGCGCAGCGAAAAACTCTTTCCCGGCATCGTCGGTTACGATGAAACCGTTATTCCCCAGCTCGTCAATGCCATCCTGGCGAAACACAACATCATTTTGCTGGGACTCAGAGGCCAGGCCAAGAGCCGCATTATTCGGCAGTTGACCGAGCTGCTCGACGATCACATTCCGATCATCGCCGGCTCCGAAGTGAACGACGATCCGTTTCATCCGATCTCGGCTTACGGACGTCAGACATTGGGACTACACGGAGACGCTGCCCAGATTGATTGGATTGATCGCGATTCGCGGTTTGTCGAAAAGCTGGCGACACCTGACGTTACGATCGCAGACATCATTGGCGACGTCGATCCGATCAAGGCCGCCAAGGGCGGCCACCTTCTAAGCGATGAGTTGACCATTCATTACGGCCTACTGCCGCGCGCCAACCGCGGCATCTTTGCCATCAACGAACTGCCGGACCTGGCGGGCAAGATTCAGGTCGGACTCTTCAACATCATGCAGGAAGGCGACGTGCAGATTAAGGGTTACCCGGTGCGCCTGCCTCTGGACGTGATGCTGGTCTTTTCCGCGAACCCGGAAGATTACACGGCGCGCGGTAAGATCATTACGCCGCTCAAGGACCGCATCGGCACTGAGATCACCACTCACTATCCAACTGAAATTCAAACCGCCGTAGAGATTACTCGTCAGGAAGCGTGGGTCACTCGCGACGGATTGAAGGATCGGCTGCACGTCCCGGACTTCATTCGCGAAGTCGTCGAGCAAATTGCTTTCGAGGCGCGCGATGACAGTCGTGTAGATAAACATTCCGGTGTTTCCCAGCGCATGCCGATCACGGTGATCGAGTCGGTCATCTCAAATGCCGAACGTCGCGCACTCTTGACTGAAGAAGAAGAAATTGTGCCGCGTATCTCCGACATCTATGCGGCAACGCCTTCGATGACCGGCAAGATGGAACTCGAATATGAAGGCGAGCAAATTGGCGCCGGTCGCATTGCGAAAGATTTAATCAAGCGTGCAGCCGGCGAGATCTTCGAGGGCTACTTTGTCGGCATCGACTTTGCACAAACCGTGCAATGGTTTGATCAGGGAAACAATCTGCGACTGGCAGACACGGCGTCAGCGGAAGAATGCAAAACGTTGCTTGAAGCCGTGCCGGAGTTAATTGAGACAGCGCTAATTCCGTTTGATTTCAAAAAGTCGGACCAGGCGAAAGTTGTGGCCGCTTGCGAGTTGGTGCTGGAAGGGCTCTATGCGGAGAACAAGATCAGCCGCAATGAAGAGGGGGGCTACACGGCCGTGACGAAAGCGAAAAAAGATCGCCGCGGGATGATTTACGATGATCTCACTGAGACTGGCAAGTACAGCTAGGAGAATTTTGCCGCGGATTAACGCGGATACACGCGAATCAGAAAAATCACCCAAAACATGCCGCTTGGAGGCTTGCACGATGAGGGAGAAAGATAGCGGCCCAAAACATCGCGACTTAACGCAAAAGATTATTGGGATTTTCTACGAGGTATACAACGAACTTGGTCACGGTTTTCTTGAGTCTGTTTACGAAACAGCATTTGAGATGGCTCTGGTATCGAAGGGAATAAATGTGCTGACGCAGATTGAAGTTCCGGTTTGGTTTAGAGGAAAGAAAATCGGAGACTCTACTGCCGATATGCTCGTGGAAAAAAGCGTGCTGCTCGAGTTGAAAGCCGGAAGTCAACTGAATCCAGCGCACGAGGCTCAATTGCTAAATTATCTTCGGGCGACGGAGATAGAGGTTGGCATGCTACTCAGTTTTGGCCTTAAACCTGAATTCAAACGGCTGGCCTATGACAACACCCGCAAAAAACGAGGGGACCGTCCAAGCTTATTAACAACTCTTCTAACACCAGAGGACTTTTCTGATTCGCGTTAATCCGCGTTCATCCGCGGCTAAATCATGAAGTTCACTCGTTACTCAAGATTCAAAGGCCTCGATGTCTCCGGGATCAATCTCGGCGACCTGATGGAAGGTCTGTCCGATTCGCTGCTCGATTCCGGTTACGATGACGATTACTACTGGACGCGTCAGCGTCAGCCACTGGATACATCATTGGATGCGCTGCGGCGCGCGCTGTTGCAGGCCTTGATGGACCAGGGACTTTTGAATGAGTTTCAGGTCCAGGAGATGCTGGCAGACAACGAAGGCAAGTTTAAGGGTTCAATGCTCGAGGAAATGCTCAACCAGTTGATCGAGCGTCTGGTTGAAGAAGGTTACCTGTCACTTAAAGAAGAGCCGGCCCGGCAACCGCAACAACCGCGAGGCGGCCCCGGCACTCCCGAGGTATCAGAACCTCTGCCGCGTAACGTCAAATTTGAAGTCACGGAAAAGGGTCTGGATTTTCTCGGTTACAAGACGCTCAGAAACCTTTTGGGAAGTTTGGGGAAGAGTTCTGTCGGTCGTCACGATACATCGCATCTTTCTACCGGCATCGAAGCGGCGGCTGCCAGCAAGCCTTATGAATTTGGCGATACGATCAATCTCGATGTGAATACGACACTGCTTTCGGCAATTCAACGTGAAGGCCTAACCGTTCCGCTCAACCTTGAATACAGCGATCTGCACGTGCACCAATGCGACTACCAGTCGTCGTGCGCAACGGTAGTCATGCTCGACTGTTCGCATTCGATGATTCTCTACGGCGAAGATCGTTTTACGCCGGCGAAGAAGGTTGCGCTCGCGCTGGCGCATTTGATTCGCACTCAGTACCCGGGCGACTCACTGAAGATAGTGCTGTTCCACGATAGTGCTGAAGAGTTGCCCCTGGCCAAACTTGCCGTCACGCAGGTTGGGCCATATCACACCAACACAGCGGAAGGGTTGCGCTTGTCGCGTCGCATTCTGCAAGCGCAACGCAAAGAGATGAAGCAGATTGTGATGGTGACCGATGGCAAACCAACGGCATGCTTTGTTGAAGGCGACTTCGCCGTCGCCTCTGGCGCAAGACATACGGGCGGGACGCCCGCGCTCCCAGCTACGCGACGAATTTACAAAAACTCTATGGGCGGCGATCCGTTTGTAATGGAGGCCACCTTCAAGGAAGTCCAGGCCTGCCGCAAAGCCGGCATAATGATCAATACGTTCATGCTGGCCAGCGACTTTTATCTGGTTGAGTTCGTCAAGCAAATGACGGCAATGACCAATGGAAAGGCCTATTTCGCAAATCCCGCTAACCTCTCTCAGTTCGTTTTGATAGACTTTCTTCGACGACGAACCAGCCGGGTTCGTTAAATGCATTCGCTGCGGCCGGGAACGCGCAGCGGTCGAACCTAACGCCAACGAAACATTAATACCCTTGCCAACCAGTGGAGGCGGATTGGAACCTGACAACCCGATAGCCATACTTCGTCTGCCGCGCCGCATTCTCACTGCCTATAGCGTCCTGATCGCGGGCCTACTCGGCACCATCGTCCTCGGCACATATCTAAACAAAACGTTCCTGCCCTACACGCTTACTGCGGGCGTCATAATAAGTTTACTTCTATTCGGTCTGGCACATTTGCAGACGCGCGCGCGCACCGCCGCTGAAAGGTCCGCCGGCAAACTTCAGCTTTCCGAAGCAACCGTCAGAAACATGCTCGCCGAGCGCGAGCGCGCGGAAAAAGCGCTGAAAGAGAGTGAAGAGCGCTATCGCGACCTGGTGGAAAACGCGAACGACATCGTCTACACCATGGATCTAAATGGCAATCTCACTTCGATTAATAAAGCTGCGGAACTTATCTTCGGTTATGAGCAAACGGAGTTGCTGGCAAAGAACCTGGCCGAATTTATTACCCCTGAATCGATGGAGACTACGCGTCATATGCTTGAACGCAAGCTGCTCGGCGAGGAACGAACAAACTATGAAATGGACATTCGGTCCCTCGATGGCCGCACGCTGACTCTTGAAATAAGCAGCAAGCTGATGCTGAAGGATGGCAAGCCCGCCGGCATTCAAGGCATCGCGCGCGACATCAGTACGCGGCGTCGCGCCGAAGAGACACTGCGGCAAGCAGATCAGCGCGCCCTCTCAACCTATGAACGTTTGCTCGAACGAGTTTCCGGCCTGGCACAAACGTTCGGCACTGCCAGAGACCTGGCGGCAATCTTTCGTGCGTTAAGAGAGTTCACGCTCGTTTCCGTTCCCTGTCAGGGGCTGTTTGTTTCTCTTTACGATCCGATTCGCGACGTGCGCACAGCTTGTTATGGCTGGGCGGACGGAGTTGAACTTGACACTTCGCAACTGCCGCCCATGCCGGTTACTTCAAGCGGGCCCAACAGCCGCGCGGTGAGAACGAACCAGGTTGTAATTACCAGCGACTACATGAATGAGACTCGCGGGCACCCGGCGGTGTTGGTGGGACCAGACAATGGCTTGCGGCCACAATCTTCACTGTCGGCCCCGATGTCTGTGATGGGTCGCGTCATCGGCACCATCGAAGTGCAAACGTATGACCAGGCTGCCTACGGAGAAGAACATGCGACCGCCATGCGCATGGCGGCAAACCTGGCGGCGGTCGCGATCGAAAACGTACGCCTGCTGGAACGTGAGAGCACGGCGCGTGCTGCTGCCGAAGAATCCAATCGCTTGAAAGATGAATTCCTGGCGACGGTTTCACACGAACTGCGCACGCCGCTAACCGCAATACTTGGCTGGTCGCGAATGCTTGAAGGTGGCCTGGAAACTGAGATGGCCGAACGCGCCATCGAGACGATCAAGCGCAACGCAAAAGCTCAGGCGCAGATCATCGATGACATTCTGGACGTCTCGCGCATCATCACGGGGAATCTTTACCTTGAACTTCATCCCATTGAGCTCGCGTCAGTTTTGGACGCGGCCGTGAATGTCGTGCGTCCGACGGCGGAAGCCAAAGGCATTCAGATCGAATTTGATTTTGCGCGTGAACCGACCGTTGTTTCGGGTGATGCAAATCGTCTGCAACAGGTCTTCTGGAATCTGCTATCAAATGCAGTCAAGTTCACTGCGCCCGGCGGCAAGGTGCGGCTGTCGCTACGTCAACTCGATTCTGAAGTGGAGATTGAAATAGCGGATACCGGCCAGGGCATTGATCCGGAGTTTTTGCATTTCGTCTTCGATCGATTTCGCCAGGCCGACAGCACGTCGACTCGTCAACACGGCGGTTTGGGGTTGGGACTCGCAATCGCTCGTCATCTGGTAGAAATTCACGGCGGACATATCAGCGCGGCTAGCGACGGTGACGGCAAGGGAGCGACTTTCCGCTTGCGCCTGCCGCTGATCGGATCGCTTGCCAGGTTGAATGCGCAACCGAATGGTGAAGAGCAGATTGTTCAGCCGCAGCCGGCCCAGGATGTTTTGGCAGGAATACACGTGTTGGTTGTTGATGACGACAAAGACACGTTGGAATTGTTGACGGCTGCGCTCAAGCAGCGCAGCGCCAGCGTGACGGCCGTATCTTCTGCCGCTGCGGCGATGGATTCCATAAGAGCTTCGAAGCCGCATGTGCTGATTTCTGATATTGCGCTGCCCGGCGAAGATGGTTATGACCTGATTAAAAAAGTTATCGCGCTCGAACTGGCGCCAAGAATATCCGCCATCGCAATCACGGCGTACGCAAAGGAAGAAGACCGCGAACGCGCTCTCTCGGCAGGCTATCAGCGCTATCTCTCGAAGCCGGTAGAATTGGGAGAATTCATTTTGGCGGTCGCGGAAGTGGCGCAAACAAATCATCACGTCCGGCAAACCTAAAAGTAGTTCAGAACTTAAGTATGCGGGCGAGTTCCAACTTTGCCTGAACACAAAAAATATACGATTGAGGAGCGCGTGCGCTGGGGCGACGTTGACGCGGCGCGCATTATTTTTTACGGCGCCTACATTCGCTTCTTTGAATTCGCCGAGACGGAACTCTTTCGTGCCGTGAAGTTGCCTTACAGCGTCATGTTTGACGAGCTGGACGTTTGGCTGCCGCGCGTGCACATCGAATGCGATTTTCATCACGCGGCCCAGTTGGACGACCTTTTGGAGGTTTCAGTTTACGTTGGCCGTTTTGGTAACAAGTCGATGAGGCTGGACTTTGAAGTGAGACGCAAAGGAGAGTCTGAGTTAGTTGCGACCGCTTATTTTGTGCTTGCGGCAGTGCGCCGCGATACGTTTGAAACTGTTCCGATTCCGGAAGCGTTAAGAACTCGGCTGGCAGAGTACACGAAGGCCCTGAGCGATTAGGCAGTTAGGATTCGGGGACGTTCATTCGATAACCTGCAACGTTGTGGAATCATTCAAGCGACAATGCCTCAAGGTTAGGAAGGGTGGTTTACCCCCGCTCTTATGTTTGTGCAGCAAGCGGGGGGCAAGCCACCCTTCCCGACCATGAGATTATTAGCTTGAGTAATCCCTTGAAAATCTTCCGCAGCCAATTGCGGAACCGGGAGCAGTAGCGACCGGATGCTACATTCAAGTTGGGGCTGTTCTAAAGTCGACACTGAATCGCTCAATAGCGGTTGAGTGCTAACATCCGGTCGCTACCGATCTGCATCGCTCGCTGTATTGACCGTTATAGACGGATGCCAATGAACCATCAGGACTCGACTGCCACAACATTCCTCGACGAAACAACAGTTGATCGCGATCCGATAAAGCTGTTTCGGAATTGGTTTGATGCTGCCCTGGCTTCCGGCTCACGCTTGCCGGAATCGATGACGCTCGCGACGGCAACCAAAGATGGAAGACCCTCGGCACGAGTGGTCTTGCTCAAGCAGATCGATGAAGCAGGGTTTGTTTTCTACACCAATTATCGCAGCGCAAAAGCGAAAGAGCTTGAACAGAATCCGCAAGCCGCGCTCGTCTTCTACTGGGTCGGGCTCGATCGACAAGTGAGGGTCGAAGGAACAGTAATACGCATCTCGGCAGCCGAGTCGGATCAGTATTTCAAGACGCGGCCGCGTGAAAGCCAGCTTGGCGCGCTTGCCTCCCCGCAAAGTGAAGCGATCGAAAATCGTGAAGTTTTAGAGGCTAATTTACGCGAGTTGGAACACAAATTTCGTGATCGCGAGATCGAACGCCCGGCGCACTGGGGAGGCTATCGACTGAAACCCGAGCACATTGAGTTCTGGGAAAATCGTCCCGGTCGCCTCCACGATCGCATCGTGTACGACCTAAAATCCGACGGCTCATGGACCATCACGCGGCTCGCGCCCTAACGGCTTAGAGCGGGCGCAGCGCTTTGCGCGCGAGTTTCTTTTTCAAATCCACGTAACCCTGCTCGCCGGCAACCAGATCGCCCAGCACTTTCTTAATGCCGCGATGTCCGCGGGCAAACTCGATCATTCTTTCGGTAAACGGCGCGCCCCAGAAGTTTCCATAGAAGCGGCGGCGCATTTGGGAAGCTCGGCGCAGCTCGGCGCCAAAATCCTTGCGCCAGCGCGCTTCATATTCTTCCGGCCGGCCTGCAAGAAAAGCCGCGGCAAAGAGTTCCGCCGAGCGCAGCGCATAGTAAATTCCCTCGCCTGTTACCGGATCAGCAAAGCCCGCTGCATCACCAAGCAGGGCCCAGCCTTCTCCGGACGCACGCCTTTTATCCCACGTTTGATCAGCCAGGCCGGGAATGCGCGCCGCATAGCGTTCGGCAGTCGCTCGCAAATTCGTCTCAATGGCGCGCGCCGAAGCGCCATCAACGTCGGACCATAGCTTCGCTTTCGCGTTCTCGCGTTGCTGGTAGTAACCAATCATGAATTGCCACAACAGTTCGTCGAGCGCTTTATGTTGAAAGTCTTCCTGAGTGGTAGCAATGCCAAACGAGATGTGGTCCAGACGCGGAAACGCCCAGGCGTAACCAACCCAGCGCGGCAGAAAAGCAACCACCGTCGGTGCCTCTCCTCTTTCCGGCAACGGTGCGCGATACCCAAATGCGACTTCCATGTCGGCCGCGGCGAGCGGGCCGGCCAGCTTTTTCGCGAGGCCGCTGTTTGCTCCATCAGCAGCAACCAGAAACTTCGTGGTCCATTGCACGCCGCCGGCATCGCGGACTGACCAACCATTTGTTGCTCGAGTTACTGCTCGTGCAGAGATTTTTTGAGAAATGATTTCAGCACCCGCTGCTTGTGCGCGATTGCGCAGATAGGAATCAAACGCGACGCGCGAATAGATCGCGAATGGTTCGTCGAGTTTCAAGTGCAGACGTTGGCCAGACGGCGAATACAACTCCAACTCATTGACGGTGCGGCCAACCGCGCCAAGCAAATGCGGCCAGGCTTTAAGTGCCTTTGCGGTGACGCCGCCGCCGCATGCTTTCGGTTCGCCTTCTGGCCTCCCGTCGAACAGCGCTACCCGCACGCCGCCTGCGGCCAGACGCTCAGCCGCAAATGAACCGGCGGGTCCAGCGCCTACAATAAGCACATCAAACTCTTCGGTCTTCATTTTGGATTCGTCATTTGGAGTGCGACGGCCTGACGCCGCTTTAACGATGCGATGGGGTCGAGTTTTTTCTTTTACGGGACCGCAAGGCTAACCGAAAAGCGGCGTCAAGCCGCCGCACTCCCAATAGAAGCCCCGTGATGATAGTTGCGTTCTAATAGTAAGAGCAATTGGTGTGATAAAATTCGACCGTTCCCTGACAGCAAAACAGTTACACGGACCAATTCTTTGCGGCCACGTGACTTGGTGTTTGTGGACAGGATTTACAGGATTGACAAGACAACCGCGAAATACGTATTCGACTCTTGTAAATCCTGTGAATCCTGTCTGAAGCTTTTCTGTTTCTGGAAGGATCAATGGGAAACACTAGTGCAATTGTTTTCTCGGGAATTGCTCCTCATCCGCCGATTATGGTTCCCGAAGTCGGCCGCGAAGCAATTTCCGAAGTGCGCGGCTCAATCGAGGCGATGGCGGAACTCACGCGCCGCATCATCCGCAGCGGTGCCGAAACGGTCGTGATCATTTCACCTCATGCGC
>WNFT01005293.1_pt1 | contig 11273 bp, 16 predicted proteins | sample 5400191 | NCBI WGS metagenome assembly WNFT01 (sample SAMN13153359, study PRJNA577476) | soil metagenome | isolation source: 80 cm saprolite under Madrone tree | place: USA:California | collected 2016-06-14
CTCGAGTTGTTAGATGGACGGCGGGAAGAGATGTATTGGGAGGGCGTGCCGGACAAAGTGCGCGGGCTCGCTGCGCAGCGCGCAAAGCAAGCGGACAAGATTCAGCGGCGATGAATGACGAGAGAAAATTTATGCTCGCGTGCCAGTGCATATACTGTAGTTCCACTCACATCCAGATAGAAGTACCGTACGCGTACTCTAAAGCCAAAACGCAGACCAATTAGATATGGGTTACACCAAGTAATTTGCAAAGAAGAAACCTTGTCCTGTCCAACAGCACCTGAACCCCTCTACAGCATCCTTACCTGAATGGCACCCTCCAGGCCCTCCCTAACCCCATGGACTTTCCTGACCCGTTTCTCGACCCGACCTTCTAGACCTTTCATCGCCACGTCCCACCAGCGCTCGTCGCCCTCAGGCACAGCACGCCACCCTCCGACATAGAGCTCACGCATCCCGTTAAGCCCAAGTGCCAGTGCACGCTTACGAGCCTCCATACCCTGCTCGGGCGTCGCGCCGAGGCCCTCACCAGCGAGCACGAGAGCGGGCGGGACGGTTATCCTCCCATGCTTGAAGACCACCACATTCACGGAGACGCAATGCAGCGTCGCACCGTCCGGCTCTGGCGCAATAGCAGCCGCAGCCACGGCCGCGGCAGGCGAGGCATCAGTGCCAGTGGTGGAAGCGCCGGGGCGGGAGACCATGGCTTGTAAATTCGTGCTCGAAGGCGAGGGTGTCAGGTTTGTGAGCGGTGTTGAGGGCGTACGGATCGTCGGGATGGGAGCAACAGATGCAGAATTCGGATTTAGATTTAAAGTTGAATTTGGAGTTAATAAATTTGGATTGGAATTCGGATTAGGAGGGTGGGTGACATTGACATTTGGGGCTGACGATGACGATGACTGCTGTTGTTCGTTTTTGGATCCTTGCGAGCGCGCCGAGTTTGGCTTGCGATGTGTCACAAAGCGATGGACAAGATAGAGCTGATTGATGAACAGGAAAATGGGGTATCACTATGCTGAGAAACCGAGAAGAAACGGAATGGGAAGTGCCGTACCCACTTGTGATCCCAGCCGACGATCTGTGAGCGCACTTCATACCGCGCCAAAATGGGGATTTCCCGAATGAAGTGAAAGTGTGTACCTAATAAGCACCACATGTCAGAAACGTGTCGTTCTTCGGGGTGAGAGAAACCAGACTTACCGGCCAGAGCGACCCAGCCCCCGGTACGTACATAATAAGGAAAGATCATCAACGCAGCCTTCATGCGCGCCGAATCAAGGATCTAAGGACAATTCCGCGGTCAAAGACGTCAGTACAGTACAACATGAGAGCGCCACCGACAATACCGTCCTCCTCCGCACTCATCCCCATGTGATACCCACCACATAAAAAATTCTGGGGGATGACAGAGAGGACAATATTTGCCGCTTACCTTGGGATAAGATGAATTACTAAGGTGTAGATTGTAGTCGCAGTCATCGATGCCTACATAAAGTTTTACCGATTGTGTGCAAAGTTTGTTGAAGATAAGACGTGGTACGAACCAGCCCAGGCCTTAGTCACTATAGTCCAGTCGAGCGGGTTCTGGCCAACGGGGCTTAGGTCGTCAAGGAACTTGCGCGCCGCAGCTTCGCGAACGGCAGAGGAGAAAGAGAGGGTACGAATGCGGGCACACCACGCACGCCATCTAATCTTGGCAACGGGCCAAAACAAGTCGACTGGGACATGAAAGCAATAAGCATCGAGTTAGGGACACGGATACTGTAGCGGGGTAGCATACTGTGCCAGGCAAAGGGGAGAGAGCGGATATTGAGGATGATGAGAAGATAGGCGACTAATTTGGCAAGACGCGGGAGGAATCGGAGAGAGAGCGCGACCGCTGGAGAGGTATATGCTTTCGCGAGGAGGAGGGCAGAGGGCATCGTGCCCCGGGGGATGTTACGACCTGCAACGGAGACCGAAGACGACGACATCAAGACATGCGAGCGTGAACGCGCATCCGAGTCTGCTTACAACGACCGTGACGGGCAGGCGCGGAGCGCGGAGGGATCAACCAATATTGGGTCAAAAATCTACTCTAATAAAGACGGTCGCTGACACATAAGTTAGAGAGACAGCTTGGCCGTGTGACTCATGCGCGATGACTACAATTTCTCGATCGGACCGAACGCTACACAGTAAGCACACCCTTGAGCCTCACTCACGTTTGACCATTTAGGTCATCGAGTCTCAATGGGCAGCAACATACTCCACGACAAGTTGCTCGCCGTCTCTCAGCACCGAGGGATGGGCGTCCGCATCTACGCACTCGAGCAGGACCCGATCAGCAGCGTCCCGACGCAAGATGCAACGGTGTCCGACTCTTGATGTCCAGGGCGTTCGCACCTGCCCCGTGCGCGAGAAGACGCCGAGCGACCTCTTCTCCTTTGCGACGTAATGGTTATCTTTGCACTGGGCTTTCGCCGTTCCCATTCTGATGCTCAGTACAACAGCGTGCGCCTTTCGTTATCCTGCGCATTCACATCTGCGCCGTGCTCCAGAAGGACCCGAGCAAGTTCCACTTGTCCTTGTTGAATGGAAATTGCTCAGGCCCTTCTCGAACATGGCATGGATATGAAAGCCCGGAAGGACAATAAACGCACAACGTAACTTCTGGTATTATGAGATGGACATGTGGAACTTGTTCCGGTCCATCTCTAAGACGGCGCAGATACAGAAGCACGGGTCAAATATGATGAGAGCCCATAGAGTGGGCCAGTACACTACCGCATTACAATATACTACACCGATCAAGACAATGAGTACGTAGACCATCAGCCTCCAAAAAGAAATTTAACTGGTAGACCACATCAGCTCCCAATCGGCTCCCAACCCCCAGAAAGCCGTTGGTCCAAGCGTGCGGGGCTTCATGTTTTGCATTGCAGCCCACCATTCTTCACCCTCCATTGACCTGGCCCCTGACTCCCTGTCCTCCTCGGGTAGTAAAGGTGTAACAGTAATATACTTTTAGAACAAGCGGATAGGTTTGCCCATTGTCGACTTTATGTGCAACGACTTGACATTTTGCCAGTGTTTCTTGAGCAGCGAGACGAGGAAGTTGATACCTGATGTGATGAGTGTGAAGAAGAATGAATCCAGCAGACAGTATACTGGCATACTCAGCATGACGTTCGCAACCACTTGATCGTCTGACATCTGAACATGACCGACGGCAACACCGAGGCAAAGCACCTTCTTGAGCTGAAACTTGATCGTTGACCGCACCTCAGTAAGCTTGTTGCTCAGGTCTTCCGCAGGTGATACAGGTGTCGGGAACTTGCCAGCTACAAGTTCATTAGCATATACGTATAACATAGCCAAAGCGGAGCAGAGACGGATCTGTGAGCGCACCTTTGGAGAGACCGGGACCGAGGAGACGCGGGATCTGCTTGATGAGTGCCTCAGAGGCTAAAAATGCATCGTACTTCTTCGCGAGCTTCTTGACCAACTTCTTATTTTTATTCAGCCTACGAGCGCCATCCCATGAGAAACTATACCATGCACACGAGGATATCACACGCACTTCTTCAAATCATCCACGGACATGTACTCCAGGTCAATCTGCTTTGCACGATCGATGTCTGCCGCATCAGCGAGAATACAGATCGACATGCGAGGGCGGGGCACATTGGGCAACCTATGCATGTGTCAGCACACTAGTAAATAACCCGAGAAAGCACAGAGCAAACCCACTTGACGGTGCCAGAGAAACGCTTGTCACGCTGGGGGTCATAGTTTTTCAGACCAATCTGAAGTTCAATGGTCTCGACAAAGTTGCGTTTCTTCTCGCCAGTCGACTCCGCAAGTAGGTCCTTGATAGAGCCCCGCACGCTTGACACCGAGAGCTTGCTGCTGTACCACAAATGAGAACTATGATACTCCCAGAGGCAATGGCACGTACCTCATGCTTAGTTTATGGAAGGACGGAGAGGAGGACGGGGATTCGACTCTGTTGACGTCGAAAAATAAAGTTTGACCATAAATGATTTGGCTCTGGAAACTGTATAGTAGTGTGACACAGCGTGACAGTGTGACGAGTTTCATCAAGTCGGTCATTTCGGTCATTTCTGTAAAAGAAGGGCACTGTATGCTATTGATTTTCATTTACAACAGATGAGTGGATGTGATAGATGTTCAATATGCATGTGAAGCCAGACATCGTGCCAATTGCAAGTCGCCGCCCGCCAACATTAATTAACATCATCACGTGAGATGATGGCCGACGCGTCCTCCTCCCCGGACACCACTGCAGCAGCTCACAGCCATGTCGTCATCCTCGAGGCTTTCCCTCTTCATTCTCGCACTCTCTCTATTCGCACTCACGAGTGCCCAATTCCAATTCTTCGAGGGAATGTTCGGACACCCGCAACAACACCAACAACAGCCATCCGGCGGCCAGCAGTGGGCAATGCACGCAGACAGTCGTACGTGCTGACGCGTCACCCGTTTCGATATCTTCCAGTAATCATTTACACCTTACTTTTTATTTATAAAGTTTCTTGCTCGGAATACCTTTGCCAAGACACGCTCGTATGCGTGAGTAAGCCCATAGACTGCCCGTGCCCCAACGTGGAGGACATCAAATGCATTGTTCCTGATTCACAGGACGGTGGGAGTGGGACGCGCTTCTGTATACGAGGAGGAACGGATTGCGCGCAGATAGAAAAGCTGGCTAACAAGTTTTCGCAGTGAAGGTTGGTGAGTGGGGGTCTTCGGGTTCAAGTTATCCAGTAGCCTAATACCGATCGCATGTCGAGCTAGTCTTGCCTTACTTAATATATCGTATCCAAAACTGCTTTATATACAATAAGTGACGTGTCCATGAAGTATCTCCTTCCTGAGGCTCCTTGGCAGAGATATTCTGGGAGGCGAGATACTACCGGCCAACTCCGCCCCGCCTCCGCCCTCGCCAGAGCCCTGCAGGCCCTTCCTTCGTCGAATTACGCTTCCTAGTCGCCACGGGTGTGCTGGTTACACAGTCAAGCGGTATGGCAAAGGCAAAATCATCAAGGTCAACGGCCTGCCGTTCTGGAGCTAAGCCCCCAAAGCCAGGGACTGCCGCGATCGCAAAGTCAGTAAAAGAGGCAACCGCTCTCGACCGTATGCGCTCACCAAACTCTCCAGGAAGGCCATAGTCAAGTCTTCGTATATGTGGACGTGAGAATCTACGATGGTCATTGGACCGACGGCCTTTCTTCTGTGATTTTCCAGAAGCACACGGAAACGGAGATTCATCGACGCTGAGGGCCGTTCCGTCCGGGTCTGGCGGCCGTGGAAGTGAACTCGCTCGCGATAGTTGAGGCGTCGAATTGGTGATACGCTTGATACCCTGCGTTTTAGCGTCTTCGCGAGCCAATGGCGCACCAGCCGTACTGGAAAGACCTGTGGACGGATGTCGGACAATGTCCGAAGAATGGATCCGATCCCAGTCGGCAAGTGGGACTTCTCGATGACTTAGTATCGGTAGGCCGCTGGTACAAGATCTGGCAGCGGAGAAGTGATTTGAAGGTTGAGGGAAAGCTTCTGGCGCCAAGTCCGACTGGATGGTGACGAGATAGCTTGATTGTGGTGCAGAAGCTCCTCGAGAACTCCGCATGCGAATTCGCGATGCAGGAGATCCCGATGGGGTAAGACCGGATGGCGCCGGCGACATGGATCGAGTCCCCTCATAGAGTGTCTTGACGTCGTTGTCTGATTGTGCAGAGGAGCAGGTTTCTCGAGAGGCTACCGCTAAGAGATGTTCACAGATCTCAAGTCGATGGCAGCTCAAAGTAAACTTGAATACGTTACCTGTTGAGCGGAGCTCCTCGTTCTGAACCCTATTCGAGCCTCGGGTTGTACGACGTTCGCACCAGCCTGACGGAAGGAGGGGAAGGGGCGGAAGAGTATTGACAACCGGAGGTGATACAGAAGGGTGGAGCGCTCGTAGGGACATATCCTGGGACCTCGAAATGAAACATGGCGAGCCGTTGGTAACACTACCGCGGTCCTGCCGCAATGAACATGTCACTTTTTCATGATCTGACGTCATGGAAATGTCGATTCAACCTTTCGTTGGCGGAAAGTACAGTAACAAGTAACAACGTACGGGAGACTGAATTCAGAATTGACGACGAACCGGGGGTAATATTTGATCGGGGCAAGCCTGGAGTTTTGGTATGAATGGGATCTGGTGCCACACGTCCTGGATGAGCAAGCTTCAGCAGCTGTCTTGGAAATTAAAGTCACGTACGTCTCTCTAGGACTGGTTTGGGTTCCTGGAATGGGGATAATAGTGTCTTCTGATCACGAAGGATTGGGTTTGTGTCCTCTCCGGTCTTCGTAGGTAAGGTAAGTGATCCGATCGATCAATAAAGGTACGGGAGGGATATCGCTCACCCGAAAACCGATGTCTTTGTCGCGGTCCTGCCGAACATCCCTGCATCCAGGAGGTGGCGATGATCCAATGGGTGGCCAGTCCACTGGATCAAAACCACTCCTTTCTGACAAGAATGTCCGGTAAAGGAGAAACGGAGGACGAGAAACACCCTCCGATGAGGGAGAGGACAAATCTGGGCAGATGGGCAGATTACTGATTTATCGCCGAAAATCGTGCATACAGACACTCACTTGTGGATTCGTGATTTACGTTGCCATTGTCTACAGCAGTGCACGGGGCTACTTCGTAGCTCAGACATAGGGAACTGGAATTGGACTGGGATGATGGTGGTGGCAATGGTGAATCTGGGAGGCGGGGTAACACTACCGGAACGGTCATGTAGACCGAACCAGAATCTTGCAAATCGGAGTCGTGTATAAATACTTCAAGGTCTGATGACACTTGAACATATAAGCAGGGTAGGTGGCACAATCGAGCGCGTGTATACCTGTATGTGAATCTGTAGGACAGAACAGACAGTAATCTGCGTGTACGAATGGCAAAGTCGGGTCGAGTCGGGGCGACAGTGGTGGAGAAATGCCAGCGGGATCGGAATCTTGTACATCAGAATCACCTGGAATTGTTTCGAGGTCTGGAGGAGGATATGTCAGCGTGCGAGAAGCATGAATACAACGCGGGTGTACTTGTACGTGTGTCTGCGGGACAAAACAAATCGAAATCGGGGCGAGCAGGTGATATTGCCAAACACTTTTGATGGCTTAAATAGAGAGAACTGGACGGCGTAGGAGGCAATGAAGAATCCAGTAGATTGGGAACTAGTGGCGGAACGGTCATCCATATTGAATCGGAACCTTGAAATATACATGAGCATGCAAGACGGCGTAAATCGGACGCACACACATACCTGTACCGGTGTCTGTAGGACAACAAGGACGAGCGGAATCGGTGTGAATTGGTCTTGTTGCTGGGTACCTCAACTTCTTGACCTGGCCTTCTAACTCCGTTACGCGTTCCTGTAGCGCCGCACATAGGAACGTAACCTGAGAATATCGGAATCGCAACTTTTCTGCCTCGGCCATCCAGGACTCGGACTCGGCCTGGCTTTCACGTACGAGTTCGACAACTTCGGCAAGCTTGGTCATGCCGGCACGCCGCGCATCCTGTGCTTCTCGCAGCATCGCCGTGGCCAAATCCCACTCGGATTGAAGGTCCTGGAGTATCTCTCTTGATTGATCGATATCACGACGCATGGTAAGGACCTCTTCTTTGGAAAGGCGCAGCTGCTCCTTCGTCACTGCCAATTCTCCTTGCAGGCGGATTTCGTTGTTGCGCTTCACGGCGTCCTGAATGCTTTCGGATTCTTCTTGGCGCGTCCGCTCGAATAGCTTTTTCAGGGTCACCAGGTGATCTTGGGTAACTTTAGATGCTGGGTCAAAACATGCGTCGGCAGATGTCTGGAGTAGATGAGCAATTTGGCGAGTGGAAGAATCCCCTTTGATCTGGCTTGGGGCATATGACGACGATTTGGTAGAGCAGAGAGAAGATTCGGGGTTGATATCGGGGGGAGTACCGGGGTCATGGATCTGTTCCGGGGGAAGTGGAGGTTGACCAGTGTTGTATGGCCAAGTCGTCGGCTGTCGGTATGAATGGTCCTCAGGCTGGTTCAAGGGGGATCGTCCGTCACGACAAAGCTTTGACATTGCATCCCGCAAAGTGTCCAGCTGCTCTTGCGCATCCTGAGCTTCTTGCTTGAGACAGCGTATCTCGGATTCGTAGCGATTTTGGACCCTGGCTTGCTCATCCAATAGTTCCTTCGTTTTGCGGAGCCTACGATCATGTTCGCGTTGCAGTTTGACGTTCAGATGCGCAATCTTGTTTTCCGCGTACTTCAGTCTGACACGCGCCACCTGTGACTCCTCAGTGATTGACTGGATGATGTGGTCTTTGCCCGAAGCAAGCTCCGTCTGGCAATCTAGCTGCTCTTGTACATTGTGGACGCGATCCATGGCGGCCCTGAAATCTGCACGTAGCTTGGACGCGGTCACCTCGGCTTCCACACAGCGAGCTTTGGCGTTGGCGGCGAACTCCTTCCGTCTCTGCCGTTTCTCGTCGGACGATTCCTCGAGACTAGCGACGAGTTTCTTCAAACTCTCGCGCTCGTGTTCGGCGGCAAGTAGGTCGGCGTGTAACTTCTGTTGGCGAGCACGTGAAAGTTCCAGCTGTTCACGGAGGCAATTCTGAGACTGGACGAATTGAGCGTAGATGTTCTGGAGCCTGAGCGTAAATTTCTCCGGGATCTCATCGTGCGCCGCGTGCGAATAAACACTGGCAATAGAAAAATCCGTAATCACTTGATCTTCGCTGCAGTCGACGAGGTCGTCATATCCAGCGGCACCACGTATAATCTGCTCGTAAATTGCATCCAGGAGCGGGGGAGTCCGAGTGTCCTTCGCCAATAGACCGCACCGCTGCAGGATAGTGACAATCTAACGCGTAGGGTAAGAAATTCGTTCGCGACATTTACATTGGAACAGACGTACTACGTTCGAGCCTTGGTCTTGAGAGAGAAAGGTGGACATGACCCAGATGAAGGTGAAGAAGGACGCAATGGCGGGCTAAAAAATATTGTCGATACTATGACAAATGACATACGATGGGTACGCACCGGTCCAGTCACCCACAAGAGCAAAAGGCTGGCAGGCAGGAAATATCTGACAAGCTTGGAGACATTTCTGGACTTGGAAACGTTCATGAAAAAGTAAATGATTTCGGGGAGGACGACGACGAATCCGGAGATAATTCCGAGCATGATGATGAAAAGAGGTAGGAGATTGGGGAGTCCGCTAGACGATACTACCATAAGAGAAGACTGATAACTAGGAATGGGCGACGCAAAGGGAGGAGGATGGAGTTCGATACGTTCAATGGCAATGAGGTCCCCGGAAGGGTAAGGCGGCATGAATACCTCTGGAATCGCCACAAAGGGAACAGGAGCATCCAGAAGCGCGATAGGTGGAGGAGGGGAGAGGGCGGGAATGAAATGGGAGGAGATGACGCCAAGGTTTCTGAGCCTGCGGGCAAATCCTTGCAAGACATTCCCGAAGTACAGGAACCTTGAGGCGATTGCGAGGACGATGTGGAACATGGTAGGGCAAGTCTGAGTCTGAGAGTGCGAGGTACTGTATGTCCGATAAAGATAAGAAAGAAAGACTACGCAGTGACGGAGGCAGGGTTTTATACGCCTGCTCGCCGTAGTCAGCCACCCCACGTTCCGAATACGATCTTGGATTCCAGGATCGTATTTGGACTAGACTTTGAAGATAAAGTGCGGTGGATATTCCGGGGTTGATTTGTGCGTTTTGTGTGCTCGTCGTTGAACGTGAAGAACCGGAGATGGAGGACGAGTATGGATGGAAGCTCGGTGAGCATTCAGTTGTTGGCTCACTGCACCCGATCCGGACGGGCCAACTTCGACACATTCAATCCTCTACCGAATCGTGCTGTTAATTATCAGAATGTATGCGTAGGCAGATGGGAATAAACTGACATATGATGGAAATCACCAGTTTTTCGACGGGATCAAACTCGGGTTGGTTGGTTGGTCTGGTAGCGAAACTTTTGTACCAAACATGCGCATAATGGGCGACTCGCAGACTTGGCCTATTCGTATCTATGCATTCGTTAACAATTCCAAGTCAAGTGCTGAAAGAGAAAAGTAAGTAATTGACGCGCCAATCACTAAGTTCCTTTTCTCGGTGCCGTCTCGCTTTCCCACCCGCGTGAGATGGCTCTTCTCCATTAGTCCCTCTGCTTCGGATGCAACAGAGACTGGGTTGTGAGTGCTGAAAGAAGTGCGTGGCCCAAGTCACTCCTCATCGAGGGCCTCGACGGCGGCAGAGAACAATCCAGCCTTCGGCCTCAGGGCTTGATATATGCGTGAAATTTGTACAAAAGGGAAGTAGAATGACGGACTCATAAATATCAGGAACCCATCCGCGTCGTCCTCTCGTCCTTTTCCATGGCCAGCAACGCGTAAGTATAGAGAGGAGAAGTCCAAACTTTATGGACAAAGTCGACTACTCCATGCTATGGCTGATTTTGGCCTCCGAATCTCAATGTTACCGCATCGCATTGAAAATTGGAGGCCAAATGGGTCGAACGCAACATGAGCCAAATCGGTGGGTTTCAGTTGTGAGGGCGCGGCAAGGCCGTCTCCGAGTCCGAGTCAGTGCTCACGTCAAGGGGGTTCTGCAGAGTCTTCACGTGAGTGGGGACATTGTCCTGATAATGGGTGGTGCTGGGAAGATGTTGACTTACTGTAAATGGGGCTTTGGTAACGATGAGATCATGACTTGTGTCATGTCATGTACCGTCGGGTTAGGGTCGAATATCATTCGGATACATCTGCGATGACTGGCATTTCTTTTAGATGAAATTTGCATGATATAATTATAATACGATACTAGAACCACGATACATACAGTAATGATACAGTAGTAAAGCCACGTCAACGTTCGCGGCATGGAAAGTTTAATGAGTTAGTGACTGTTCACCTCTTGCTTATTACACTTTCCGAGTAGCCCATGACGGTAGGAGAAACGAAAGCTCGAAATCCACAGAAGAATTAACCCTAAAAACGTAGTCACCTACAGTAAGCTAAGTAGTATATAACTATCTGTATATATGTGATACGATAGAGTGGATGGGCGTTACTGTGAGATCCACTCGTAATTCATCCGTACCTTAGCCAGAGCGCAAAGTGGCGCAAGTGCACCATCCTCTACCTCACAATTCCGTAAGTGAACTTCCCTGGGAGGAGCAGCGCCGCCACGGAGGAGCGCCATCAAGCCAG
>WNFT01005294.1_pt1 | contig 11272 bp, 12 predicted proteins | sample 5400191 | NCBI WGS metagenome assembly WNFT01 (sample SAMN13153359, study PRJNA577476) | soil metagenome | isolation source: 80 cm saprolite under Madrone tree | place: USA:California | collected 2016-06-14
TGACATATTTGTGCTGGCCCAGCAGGAATTGGGCATTCTCCGGGGCACCATCCGCGCCACCGTGCTCATCGAAACCATCCTGGCAACCTTTGAAATGGATGAGATACTCTACGAACTGCGTGAACACTCTTCCGGCTTGAACTGCGGGCGCTGGGACTACATCTTCAGCGCTATCAAGAAGTTCCGCCAGATACCTGAATTCATCTATCCCGACCGCGCTCAGGTGACCATGACCACGCACTTCTTGCGTTCCTATTCCCTGCTCACGATCAAAACCTGCCATCGCCGTAACATCCACGCCATCGGCGGCATGGCGGCCCAGATCCCCATCAAGAACGATCCCCAGGCCAACGAAGAGGCGCTGGAGCGTGTACGCGCCGACAAGAGGCGCGAGGCCACCGATGGTCATGATGGCACCTGGGTGGCTCATCCTGGCCTGGTGCAGATCGCCATGGAGGAATTTGACAAGGTCATGAAGGGACCCAACCAGATAGATAGGAAGCGCGAAGATGTCCATGTAACAGCTCGCGACCTCCTGGCCATCCCGGGGGGACAGATCACCGAAGCAGGGCTGCGCAACAATATCAGCGTCAGTTTGCAGTACCTGGAATCGTGGCTGCGCGGTACCGGCTGCGTTCCCATCTACAACCTGATGGAAGATGCCGCCACTATCGAAATCGCTAGGTCGCAAATCTGGCAGTGGATTCACCATCCCAAAGGCGTCCTATCCGACGGCAGAAAAGTGGACATTGAACTCTATCACCAACTGTCGGATGAAGAACTGGCAAAGCTCAAGTCTACGCTCGGCGAACAGCAATTTGCCGCGCGCAAATTTGGCACGGCCCGCCAGTTGCTAGACCAGATCATCGCCAACGACCAGTTCACCGAGTTCCTGACCTTGCCCGCCTACCGCTACATCGATTAACAAAATTCATATGTTCAGAGACTACGCCTCCTGCCGCTTCTGAACATACCTTTCTCTTTTATGCACAAGAGGATTTGAGAATGGCCCAAAGAACAGCCGTATCGGCAGGCGCGATCATCTTGCGCGAAATCGAAGGCGAACTAAAGCTTGCCCTGGCCCATCACAAAAACAGCGCAAAAGAGTGGGTCTTGCCCAAAGGCCACGTCTACCCGGGCGAGTTACTTGAACAGGCAGCCCTGCGCGAGATTCATGAAGAGACAGGGCTGGCGTGCGTCCAGCTCATCAAACACCTCGGCACAATTATGCGCCAGTCCATAAAGAGCAACGGCGACCTGGAGCATAAGACAATCCATTACTTCCTGGCGTACCCCTGGACAATAGCCAGTCACAAACACCACTCGACCCGAGATTTACCGGCGTTGGCTGGTTCTCACCACTCCAGGCCATCGAACTTATTCCTTACGAGCAAGACCGCGCCTTTTTACAAGAACACCTGTCCCCTCTGCTCAATTTAAACTGAGCTATCATACTTAACAAAGTTGATACTCCCCTGAAAAAGGGGGACGGTATCGTGAATCGTACAGAGCGTAGGAAGTCCTGACCCGATCCGGTGCATCGGGGAAGAGACTCTTCCTGGTTGGTTGTTGGTGTGTGCTTAAGCAGCAGGAGAAGTAGGAGTTAACGTTACCTCATACCCCAGCTTCTCTAAGCGACGGACGAGCTGCTTCTGAACCGCTTGCCGGTCGCGTTCGTCAAAGTAATTGCCTCCCAATTCGTCATAGTTCTTCTCGTCGGCTAGCACGTGGTAGACGATGACGAGTAAGGTATGTCCGAGCGCAATGATGGCCTTCTTGCCTCCCCGCCGGATGACCAGTCGGCGAAACTGGGCGGAGAGATAGGAGTCCTTACAATGGCTCGCGGCTTGCGCTGCCCCCACCAGCGCCGTGCGCAGCCACGGACTGCCTTTGCGTGTCCTGCCACTCAAGCGCTTGCCAGCACTTTCATTGTTCCCAGGGCACATGCCTGCCCATGAGGCTAAATGTCTGGCGCTGGGGAAACGGCTCATATCCGGCCCAATCTCCGCCAGGATCACTTCGGCTAAGCGCCTCTTGATCCCTGGAATGGTCTCCAAGCGCTGGAGCAGCTGCTCAAAAGGGCGTAGGCGCTCCGCAATTTCGGCACTGATGCGCTCGATGGCATCATCCAGGGAGTCAATGAGGGAGAGTTGTTCGCTGATGAGAAAGCGGTGGTGAGGCTTGAACTGGCCCTGAAGCGCTTGCTCAAGCAGATCGCGTTTGGCGCGCATCTTGCCACGGGCCAAGTGTGCTCACACCGCGGGATCCACTTCTCCCCAAAGCCTGGCGGCCAGCATGTCGCGGGCAGATTGGCCCATGAGATCGGTCGCGACGCAGGCGAGCTTCAGGTTGGCATCTTCTAGAGTCTTCTGCAAGCGATTGATCACGCGCGAGCGCTCCTCGATCAGACTCGTACGATACCGGGTCAGGTCGCGCACTGCCCGTTGTGGGGCCGGAGGAATAAAGCTCGCACGCAGTAAGCCATGCTGCAAGAGATCGGCGATCCACTCGGCATCTTTGACATCGGTCTTACGTCCAGGCACGGCTTTGATATGCTGGGCGTTGACGACAAGCACTTCGAAATGCCCTTCGAGCAGGTTATAAATGGGTTTCCAAAACACCCCGGTACTCTCCATGGCGACGTGGGTCACGCCCAGCCTCTTGAGCCAGGTACGCATGCGCAGCACATCAGGCGTCATGGTGCTAAAGGTCTGACGCTCTTGAGAGCGTTGACCCTGCTGATCGGGGACGTTGGCGCACACGAGGACGTTCCTCTTATGCACGTCGAGCCCTGCACACCGTTCATACACAATGTTCATGGGTCACCTCCAGTGAAAGCTGAAGAACAACACCGGGCGGGCAACGGGATGCCAAGCGAGGGTCAAAATCTCCCCTACGTGCTTCCCTACTGGGAGCGACAGACGGTGGTGCTTGTGGGCATCCAAGATCACACTGCTGGACCGGCTCAGAGCACGAGCGTCACACCGATCTTTGACGTTGCGGCCGCCACGCTCCCATTCTACCCTTTTTCATGCGCGGTGGTGCGCCTCCGGCGCATGGCTCACTGCTGGCGAATCCTCCTTAATCCTCTCAATGGTGTCAAGCTGCTGGCCGCTGAAAGGCTGCTAATCGTCCGAAACGAGAGACACGAGTATGGGCACGAGGCTTCTCCATGAGCCAGGCTCCCATTCGAACCAGATTGAGCGAGGAGGCAATGATCAGGTGCTGTAATCTCGTCTTCGCCAGCCCAATGTAACGTGAGCGGCGCAGGTCAAAAGCATGGACGCCTTGTGAAATCGTTCCTTCTCTCCCAGCTCGTCTCGCGTATTCCTCTTTGAAGGCCTTGGTGGTTTGTCGCTCTCGTGCCTTTTGTAAGGCAAGAGAGTGCTGATGCTGTGGGCGTAACGTGAGCATTCGTGCTCCCGACTTTGCTTTGGTACAGAGCGTACGGCACGGACAGGCCTGACAATCTACAGGATTGAACTTGATAGGGATAACGTCTTTCCCATGGCGATCATGCGTGTTGATCCACAAACGGCTGTCCTTGCCAATCGGACACGTCACCTGTCGTTGTTGCCAGTCAATCGTAACGTGCGTGCTGTCGAACCCTTGCTTTTCTTGTGCTTGCTAACTGTTGTCAACGGCAACTGGTCCCACAAGGGTCACCGTATGGTCGTGGAGGCTTTTCACCAAGACTTCTGCATCCAGATAGCCTGAATCCACTCTCTGTTCCTCTGGAAGCAACCCTTTCGCTGCTAAAGCGGCATGAATGATCTCTGTCACTGCGCCATCATAGGTGGTTGCAGGCGTGGTTTCAACAGGAGTGATGAGATGAGGAGTGTCATCATCACAGGTCTCCGTCAAATGAACCTTCTACCCGGCCCACAAAATGTCACGCTTCGTACTGAAACGAGCGTCCACATCATAAGGAGAGTGAATCAACAGGGCGCTTGGCGCCAGGTCCTCCTCAGATCGCCATTGGACTGGTCCTTCTGATGCGTAAAACTGCTGAGCCCAGACTTGCCGTAACGTCTGAACCAGCGACACTTCCCGTAGCCATGTGGGAGCAGTGTCACTGTAGAGCGCCTGAAGCAAATGAAAGCCGTCTGCTCCTCTCTGTTCTGCATACTGTTGCCGCTCGGCCTTGCCTTTTGGCAAACGATATCCCTCAAAGCGTTTCTCATACCGATCAAACCACTCGTCTGAAACCACACTACACAGCCACTCTGGTGCCACTGTGGCCAGTACATTGAGGGTGGCTCGCATCGTTTCGCCGACCGTTTCCCATCGATTGAGCGTGCGAATGGCTCCCAGGACATGCGTGGAATCGGTCCGTTGCTTGCCACGTGCTTTCAGCCACCCCTGCTTCGTGGCAAGATCAAGCAATGACTGCAAGACCTGCTCTTCTGCTTTCCCTTCGACTAAGCGCGTACGAAACTCGCAGAGCACCGAGGCATCAAAGCCAGGATCAGTGAGCTCCAGGCCCACCATGTATTTCCAGTCCAGTCGGCCTCGCACCGCATCTGCTGCCTGTCGATCTGAGAGTCCTTCGGCAAATTGCATCAGACTCACCACCAGCAAACGCCAGGGAGCTGCTGCGGGTTGTCCGCAATTGGGAAACAAATGGGCAAAGGATTGATCATCGTAGATCGCTCCCAGTTCATCACGCACCTGGAGATAGCTATTCACTTTTGGATAAGCAGCATGAGGGACACGAGCGCATCGGTTGAAAAAAACGCAATACTTGTGTAAAATAGCGGCAGGAGGGTATTTTTATTGTCCAAGACGCAAAACCGAGGAGGCGTTACATGTTTCATCAGGTACTCAATCCAACGGGAAATCTTGGTCTGACAGTATTAGCTGCACTCATACCGGTCATAGCACTGCTGGTGATGCTGGCAGTCTTCCGCATTACGGCCTGGCTTGCCACAATAATCGGTTCCATTCTCACTCTGATCGTAGCCATCGCGATATGGCACCTGCCCTTTAGCAATGGAATCCAGTCCTATCTCATCGGCAGCGCCAACGGCATCTGGGCGGTGGACTGGATCACCTTCTGGGGCGTGGTTATCTTCAATACGCTGAAGCTGACGGGTCTCTTCGATACCTTCAAAAACTGGTTGCTCGAGCAGGCTACCGCCGATATACGTGTCCAGGCGATTTTGCTGGCCTGGGCCCTCGGCGCGTTGTTGGAGGGGTTGGTTGGGTTCGGTTATCCCTGGGCCGTGGTTGCCCCTATCCTGGTCGCTCTGGGTGTCTTCGAGTTGGATGCGATTCGGGTGGCAGCCATCGCCAATAACGCCCCGGTCTCATACGGCGCGCTGGGAGCGCCGATTATCGCGCTGGCGGCCGTGACCAGCTTGCCGCTGTTATCGCTATCGGCCTCGGTGGGCAAGGTCGTTGCCATCCTGGCGCTGCTGCCCCCCTGGATACTCATCTACCTGGTGAGTGGCCGCAAGGGTTTTCGCGAAGGCTGGCCGTTGGCAATCGTAGGGTCATTGGCCTATATTCTGGGTCAGTTTCCGGTCTCGCAATTTCTGGGTCCCTACCTTCCTGACGTAGTAGGTGCGCTGGTCTGCTTTGGCGCGCTCCTCCTGTTGCTGAAGGTCTGGCGTCCAAAGACGGTGCTGGGCTATGGAGGAATAGAACTGAGCGAAGAAGAGCAGATGGCACAGAGCGCCGCTAGAATTGGAAGTTCCACCACCAGGAATTCGGTTCTGGCGGCCTTTCTGCCATTCCTGATCCTGGTGGTGGTGGTCGTGCTGTGGACCGGTCCCTGGTCGCCGCTGCCGAAGGTCAGCGCGGGCAGCGTGCAGCTAAAGGCTATCTCTTCCATCAGCAACAAGGTCACCTCTGTAGCCTTCCCCTTCGCGCCTTTCATCGGTGGAACCGCCATTCTGGCCTCCTGGTTAGTAATGTTGCTGTTTATTCGCCCCAGCGCTGCGATTCTGGGACAGGTGTTTCGGGACACTTTCCGCCAGATGTGGGGAGCGCTTCTGGTCGGCTTCTTCATCTTCGGCCTTGCATTCGTCTTCAACTACTCCGGTATGGGAGCATCACTGGCCTACGGCTTCTCGAAGGTTGGCTCCGCTTTCATCCTGCTCGCCCCCATCCTGGGATGGATTGGCGTAGCGCTTTCAGGCAGTAATACATCTACCAACACCTTGTTTGGCCTTGTGCAGGTTCAGGTCGGCAGATTGCTGGGTTTCCCCGTGCTGCTACTACCCTCTTTGAACTCGGTAGGAGCCGAGGTAGGCAAGCCGGTAGCCCCACAGACGGCCAGCGTGGGCGTCTCAACCTCCAAGTTTGTGCGCAACGAGGGCCAGGTCATTCGCCATAACATGGGGTGGACGCTCGTCTTGCTGGGGTATCTCATCATCGTCGGACTCCTCTATTACTTCCTGTTTCCGGGTCTGATGCGATAAGTCATCTCACCCTACTTTCGTTCTGAATGGATGTATTAGCCTCCTGCAGGCTGCCGAGTATCTCGGTCAACAGCCGGGTTGCCCTCCATCTCTCCAGCCCGCAGGAGTGGCGCTTACGCCAACCCGGTGAGCTTGCTTGCCCTGGATTACCCCCAAGTTTAACCAACTTTATCCTCTGCACGAATGCTATGGCCTGGCTGTGACCAGGGCTTCGCACAAGTCGTTGTCAAGGTCAAAGCAGCCAAGCGAGCGCCTCATCGGGATATGAGGCGAAGCGACTGAGTTGACGAGCGACGTTGGAGACCTGATGGGCATCCATCAACGCAAGCACTATCGTGTTCAGCACGGCGAGCATTTGAGCCACCGGTGGGAGTCACAGACACGAGCGGTCTCGCCTGGAAACGTATCCCTTTCTAGGGGATGGGAGCGTCACACGAGCACTAATGCTCCCTTACCATGGCAGGCGTCTCCTCTGGAGATGCTGATTGGACAGCGGACGTGGAATGAGCCAGCCTTATCTTCCGCTTGCTTGAATGTGCAGGCAACGCGATCAGTGCAGCCAGCAGTACGAGTGCACTACCAGCCAGGAAAGGCGCTCCTGGACCTCCGACCGCGAAGGCGCTTCCCGCGGCCAGCGGGCCTATGACTCGTGCCAGCGCTGCCGCAGCCTGGGCGAGACCCAGTGTTTCGCCTCGTGCCTCGGGTGGACTTGCAAACGAGAGGAGTGCCGATACCATCGGCGTTACGGCTCCATCACCTATGCTTACGATGCCCAGTACGATCAGCAGCTGTGGCAAGTGCGCACTCCACGGGAGGAATGCAAGCCCGATTGCTAAGGCCCCTAAGCCGACAAGCAGCAGACGGCGTTCACCCCAGCGCCTGACGAGTAGCCCGACCAAACCTCCTTGCATGAGCACAATCAGCACGCCGCTATACGTGAAGATGTACCCATTTTGCATGGCCGTCCAGCCGAAGGTATGCTGTGTAAAGAGCACGAAGACCGTCTCCATGGCGGTAAAGGCCCCCGTAAAGAGGAGATTCACGGTGACTAATCGCGCCACCACCGGATGGCGCAGCACCTGCCGCCATCCCGCGAGTAGCACCCCCGTACCATGGGCGGCGGGAGAAGCTGGAGCACGGGTGGTTCCCCTCCAGCGGGTTTCCGGGAGGAAGCGCAGCACGAGTAGCGCGTTGGCAAGCGCCACGAGCATGGCAACCCAAAAAGGGACGGCCGTTCCAAGGGGTGCGAGTGCCCCTCCCAGTGCAGGTCCAACGACGAAACCCAACCCAATCGCTGCGCCGATGAGTCCCATACCTCTGGCTCGTCCCTCGGCAGGGGTTACGTCGGCGACGACTGCCTGTGCCGAGCCGATATTCGAGGCACCCAGGCCACCGATGAAACGTGCTACCAATAGGATTGGCAGTGAACCAGCCAGCGCCGAGAGCGCCAAGGAGAGCGCCTCGATGAGCAGAGCGGCGAAGATGATTGGTCGACGACCGTAACGATCAGAAAGGGTTCCGAGTACCGGCGTAAAGAGAAACTGTGCCAGGGCATAGATCGTGAGAACCAGGCCGACACCTACAGGTCCTGCCCTGAGCCGCTCCGCCCAGAATGGCAGTAGGGGGAGGATGATGCCAAAGCCTGCGAAGTCAATAAAAATAGTCAGCGCCATTAAGAATAATGGCGAACGTGTCATTTTGTTCACTGCTATGCTCCTCAGTCTATAGCATAGGACAGATTTGGCTGAAAATGGTAGACAAACCTCTCATCGGGGTACTTTTGCTCTATCTCTTGGGTCGGCTCTATCGAGACATGCTTGGATATGTCAACCAGCGCCCGGCACAGGCAGCAGATCGTGCGTACCTGATGGTGGCAGGAATGGCGGTCGATAGCAAACGTTTGCACGAAGAGGCTTCGTTGGCTGTAGGTAGGCCTGTGAGCGATTCGTTTGACAGCGCGAATGGTCGTTGTATATACTACATGCAGGAAAACTATCCGTCACTGTTGTTCTCATTGGGTGGCCTGTATCAACGGATCAGGCAGGTAGGGAAGCCGGTGCAAATCCGGCGCAGTCGCGCTACTGTCACTGGTGAGCAACTCATCCTCTCATGATGAAGAGAGCCAGCCACTGTTCTGAATTGAATGGGAAGGCAGGATGAGGAGCGCTTGGAGCCAGGAGCCAGGAGACCTACCCAATGAGGGATGCTCACGATCCTTCGCGTCAAAGGAGCGAGCAGCCAAGACATCGACGACCTCGGTGAAGGAACGCTTCACAGCTTGTGTCTAGACTGGTTGTTGGTTGATCTCCATTTTCCGCGGGGTGACAGCGGGCGTTGCCATGAACTTGGAGGGTACAACCACATGCGTTCCCATGTCATCTCTTTTCGTCTCTCGCTTGTTCTGCTCCTGTCTTGCTTCGTCCTGCTCACCGCGTGCGGGCAAAGCTCATCCCCGACGACCGCAGCGAAGCCGACTCCTACCCCCGCCGCCACGCTCGATTTTTACGGCACGCCGATTGTCCTTCCGACCAGCGCTCCGCGGCGGATCGTCTCACTGCTTCCCAGCACGAGTGATCAGCGCCTTGTCGAGGGGCTACGCTGCCTGGCGCAGCTTATTCATCCCGAGAAGTTCTCTGGCGCCCTGCCCGATTACTGCTCAGGGACGGTCTAATCAAAAAGGAGGAAGCACAGACCATGCGGCTCCCACGCATTGAAGCTCGAACAGCACAACCCGCAACACCAATAAGAGGTGGGATGTCATGCGGTTGACGCTACCTAGAATTGTGCTCGCTGGTGTGTCCAGTAGTGTCGGCAAAACAACCATTACGACGGCATTCATCGCGCATCTACGCTCGCAAGGCATCCAGGTCCAACCCTTCAAAGTTGGGCCAGACTATATCGATCCGTCCCATCTCGCCTTGGCCGCAGCCCGGCCCTGCTATAACCTGGATACCTGGATGACGCCACCCGGCCGTATGCTGGACGTTTTTTGTATGGCTGCTGCCTCTGCTGAGATGGCCGTGATCGAGGGGATGATGGGGCTTTATGATGGCGAGCGCAGCACAAGCGACGTGGGAAGCACTGCCGAGGTTGCGAAGATCCTCCGGGCACCGGTCGTGTTGGTCATCGATGCAGGTGCGATGGCGCGCAGTGCCGCCGCCGTGGTGATGGGATTTCAGCATCTCGATCCTCAGGTCAACATCGTAGGCGTCATCGCCAACCGCGTCGGGGGAGCAGGTCACGCTCGCCTGCTGCAAGAGGCAATCGAGGCGGAAACCGGTATATCCCTCCTGGGCTATTTGAGCCACTTCCCGGACAACCTGGTACCCGAGCGGCATCTGGGCTTGGTCCCGGCAGCTGAACGCATAGTAAGCGCCGAGCAACTGGCCGTGCTTGGCCAGCAGTTCGGCCAGACGTGCGATAGCGAAAAACTCTTCGCGCTTGCCCGCGAGGCTCCCCCTATCGAGCACAGCCGTGAAGAACCCTTTCCTCCGCTGAGAACGACGCATGAACACGTCAGGATTGCTATTGCCCAGGATGAAGCGTTCAACTTTTACTACCCCGATACACTGGACTTACTCCGGCTTGCCGGTGCGGAACTGGTACCCTTTAGCCCGCTGCATGACAGCATGTTACCAGGGGAGATAGGTGGTATCTATATCGGGGGCGGGTTTCCAGAGGAATACGCCCACCACTTAGCTGCGAACGAGAGTATGCGCTCTGCTCTTGCTGGGCTCCTTCAGCAAGACATGCCCTGTTATGCTGAATGTGGGGGATTCATGTATCTTTGCCGATCCATTCGCAATGCCTCAGGGGAAGAGCTTCCAATGGTAGGGGCCATTGCCCGGCAAAGCATCATGAACAGCGGTCGGAGCGGATTAGTGATAGGATATCGCGAGGCGTCCGCTCTGCGGAATACACTGCTAACATGCCAGGGCGACGTCGTGCGCGGACATGAGTTTCACTACTCATGCCTGAATGCGCCAGTTGCACGAAAAAACGCTGCCTATGCATTTACGGCTCATGGCCAAACGGAGGGATTTGCGCAGGGCAACCTACTCGCAAGCTACTTGCACCTCTCCTTCAGCGGCTTCCCCCTGGCGGCTCAGCGTTTTGTGGCTGCTGCAAGGGCTTGGCAGCTGCATCTTGAACGGAAGTAGCACGGCTAACTGGGGAGAAGAGAAAGCGGCGCGCAAAAAGGAAGTGAGTTTTACAATGAAATCGAGCAAGCAGAGGCCAGGGAGAAGGATTGCCTTAGAAGAAGCGGCAGCAGTGTTGGTTGCGCTTGGGTTCGACCTGCTAGGTGAACCACCTGCCGCCTGGCATCCAGTTGTCTGGTACGGCAAACTCATACAGCGCCTGGAACAAGTTGCTCCTCAAGGCCGCCTTCCCCAGTTGCTGTACGGTGCCTTCATGTTGATGCTGGCCGCTCCCACCGCTCTACTTCCTGCGGCTCTCGTTCATCAGCTAGCAAAGCGGGTACGCGCCGCAGCCATACAACGTGGTTGCACCGCCAGTGGTATCCTACTGTACGCGGTGCTTGAGGGCATGAGCCTCACACCTTTTTTCGCCTTGCGTATGCTGGCCCAAGCAGGTCGCTCGGTACGACTCGCTCTTGAACAACGAAACGTACCTGCCGCTCGCTATGCACTCCGAAGCCTGGTGAGCCGAGAGCGTTCCCAGCTCACGGCGCGGTTGGCGGGGGCAGCAGCCATCGAGTCATTAGCTGAGAATCTCAGCGACTCGATCGTGGGACCGCTCTTTTCTTATGTGCTGTTTGGCTTGCCCGGTGCCGCCGCCTACCGCCTGTTCAACACATTCGACTCGATGATTGGCTATCATGGTCG
>WNFT01006763.1_pt1 | contig 11272 bp, 8 predicted proteins | sample 5400191 | NCBI WGS metagenome assembly WNFT01 (sample SAMN13153359, study PRJNA577476) | soil metagenome | isolation source: 80 cm saprolite under Madrone tree | place: USA:California | collected 2016-06-14
AGGCGGAGGCGGAATGGAGGACGCCGCCGATGCCGCGGTCGAGCGCGAGCTTGCAGCAGCGGATCGCGTCGATGGCGATGCCGGCGGAGTTGGGTGAGTCTTCGACGGAAAGGCGGACCTCGACTTCCATCGGCACGTCGCCGAAGAGGCGGCCTTCGACGCGGATAAAGGCGATCTTGTTGTCGAGCTGCCACGGCACGTAATCGCTCGGGCCGATGTGAATGTTTTCGTCGGCCAGCCGTTCGCCCATGACGGATTGCACCGCCTCGGTCTTGGATGTTTTTTTCGACGCGAGCCGGGTGCGGTTGAGCATGTTGAGAAAATCGGTGTTGCCGCCGGTATTCAATTGGTAAGTCCGCTCGACTTTCACGCCGCGTTTGCGGAAAAGATCGACAATCATGCGATGCAAAACAGTCGCGCCCATTTGCGCTTTGATGTCGTCGCCGATAATAGGAAGATTTTTGTCGGCGAACTTTTTCGCCCAGACCGGATCGCTGGCGATGAAGACCGGGATGTTGTTGACGAACGCGATGCCAGCTTCGAGCGCGCAACTGGCGTAAAACCGGGTCGCTTCCTCCGAGCCGACCGGGAGATAATTCAGCATCATCTCGGCGCAGGAATCTTTCAGTTCGTCCACGATCTGTTCGCGGGTCGATTCCTTCTCCAGAGGCAAAAACGTGCGCAGCGGGTCCTGCTCGCGCATATGCGAGGCGTAGCTGTCGAGCACGCAACCCATTTTCACGATTGCGCCGGTGAGATTGAGTTTCTCGCAGAAAACTTTCGTGCAATTCGGCGGGGCGAATATCGCTTTGCTGACATCCAGCCCGACCTTGCGCCGGTCGATGTCGAAGGCAGCCACCACCTCGACGTCGCCCGGCCGATACGGGCCGATTTGCCGGTGCATCAGTCCCACCCCGGCGCCATTAGCGGAGGATCCGTGGTAAAAATTTATTCCCTGGACGAGAGAACTGGCGCAGTTTCCCACCCCGACGATAGCGATTCTGATTTTTCTCATGCGAAAAGTGGTAAGCTAGCCGCAACACCTCGGGAGGGGCAAGGCGCAAATCGGCCCGCCATTTTTCCACACTCGCGGCAGCTTGCAAGAACTGATATAACCATAAAGCCGAGAGGGATTTTTGTTGAAAAAGAAAGCCTTGCCGAAGAGATAGACAAAATGCGTTTGGTGATTCGGGCCGTCGCGCTCTTAATCATATTTGCTTTGCCCGCTCCATTGCGGGCGGCGACCCCTGCTTATAGCATCGACGAAGCGGTCGCGCTTGCCCAAGCTCAAAATCCAGAGATTGCGATCGCGCGCAAGAAAATTCAGGCGGCGCGCGGCGGCCTGGTGGAAGCGCGCTCCGGTTTTCTTCCCTCGGTGGTATCGACGGGTCTGGTCGATAAACGAGAGCACCAGTCGGAAACACGCCTTCGAGATGAAGATTACAACGCTTCGCTGCGGGTGGTACAGAACCTTTACACGGGCGGTGCCGTCACCAGCCAGGTCGCCATCGCCCACTTGAACATCGACAAGCAGGAATACGAGTTCCAGGAAATCACCAACCGGGTGGCAATGGATGTGCGCATCGGGTTTAACGAACTCCTTTTAAATCGTGCCAAGATTCGTGTGCGCGAAGATTCCGTGCGCGTCTTGGAAGAGGAGCTCAAAACGCAGCAGGAAAGGTTGAGCGCGGGTATCGTCGGCAGATTGAACGTTCAGCGCGCCGAGGTTGCGCTGGCCAACGAACGACCGGAGTTGATCAACGCGCAGACCCAGCTAAAAAATTCCTACCTGCGACTCGGAGAGCTTTTCGGGATCGACTTTCCGCCCGATTCTGAGCAAGCACCCTTTGAGATTTCGGGACAATTGCAATATCACCCGCGCCATTTCGACCTGAACGAGTGTCTGGTTCGAGCCGATTTTAGCCGTCCCGAACTTAAAGCGCGTCAGAAAGACATCGAGATCGAAGATCGACAACAAACACTGGACCAAAGCGAACTTCGCCCGCGAGTGGGATTTTTTTCCGCTTACGAAATTTACAACGAGCGAGACCCAGAGATCGGTCACGAATTTAATCATGGGTATTTGGTGGGAATAAACGCGACCTGGCACATCTTTGACGGATTTGCGACCAAGGGACGACTGCAGGCGACGCGCGCCCGGCGCGAAGCAGCCGTGCAAGCGCTCGAAGCGGCGCGGCGCGCGATTGCTTCCGAAGTCCGCGGCGCATTTTTCGACCTCGAGCAAGCGGAACGCGTGCTCGAATCCGAAACCAAAAATGTGCAGACCGCCGACGAGTCGCTCGAGATTGCCAAGACCAATCTCGCGGCTGGATTAGGAACACAACTCGACATCCTGCAAGCATCCTCCGATGTAACGCGGACCCGGACCACGCGTCTAAGCGCAATCTATTTGCATAACGTGGCACTGGCGCGCCTCGCGCGCGCGTGCGCCAGCCGCCCGGAAGCACTCGATTTCAATCCAAACCCTCGGAACGCGGCGGGCGAAGATCGCAATGAAGCAGAAGTCTTTGGTGTAGCCAGGCCACCGGCGAAGTTAACCCAGCGATGAAATCAATACCCTTTGCTTTCGCGCTCGGTGGCGCTTCGTTCCTGTCGATCTTGTCCGGCGTCCAGGGGGTGACGCTGGAAAAACTTCTGCAAACCACGCTGGACAAAAATCCCGCGATCGCGCAGGCGAAAGCGCGTCTCGAAGAAGCGGCCGGCGAGCGGCTCATCCTCCGTTCCATCATGTGGCCCGATGCTAAAGTGTTAGTTCCCGGTGGCGTACAAGGTGGCCACCGCGCGGGCGAAAGTGATACGAAAGTGTTCGGCTTCGCGCGCGGATCTTTCATCCAGCCCCTCTTCAATGCGGCAGTGCCGCCGTCGCGCCGGCGTGGAGATGTCGATCTTTTAATCGCGGAGCAGCAACTGAACATTACCGTGGTCGAACAGCTTCATGCGGCGCGGATGGCCTTTTATACAGAGCTCTATAATCGCGAACTGCAATCGATCCGGGAAGACCAGCGACAACGATTGGAACAAACTGTTGCCAGTCAAAAAGATCGTTACGAAGCCGGATTAACCGATCGCAGCGCTTTGACAAGCGCGACAGTGCAAGCTCGCGAGCTGGATTCCCAAATTGAAAGCGCGCATCGCGCCGGTGTGGCAGCGCAGTTAAAAATGGCGGAGGCGATGGGAGACGATCTGGCGCCGGGAGCAAGCCCGGCCGAGGCCGAAGGGAAGCTGCAATTTGCACCGATGATTGTCGATCTTAAGACGGAAACGCCAGCCGCCCTGAAGCGGCGGGCCGATCTCAAACTTGCCCGGCTGCTCGTTCGCGCGGCTGACGAAGATCAACGCATTATCGAAGCAGGTTATTATCCGGCAATCGCCGCCACGGTTTCGGGGGAGTACATCCCCGTGTCGGGAATTCATCGCCAAGATTCCACCCGCCGAACGGAGGATCTTTCTTCGGAAATCCGCGCCGGCGCGGTTTATACATGGCGCGTTGTCGACAATGGCAAAGTGGCGGGCGCGGCCTCCAAGCAACGCGCAGCCCGCGAGATGAACGAACTTACCTGCCGAAAATTGGAAGCAAACGTCGGCCGCGAATTATTGCGCATTCGCAACGATTTGGAGAAGACCGAGGACCGGCAAAAATCGTTAGCGGCGGCTTCCGAGGCCGCGGAACAAAGCGCCCACATCGTCGAACAAAATCTGGCCGGAGGGATTGCCTCGCAACTCGAGTACCGTCTGACCGAAACCGGTTTTTTGGAAACGAAAAGCGGGTTGCTCGATGCCATTTATGAGCACAATCTCGCTGTCGCCGAATGGGACCGCGCCACCGGGCGCTATTTTCAATTTTCCGAAGACACCGCGCAAAACATGCATTAGTTCCAGCAATTGAAGTTGCCGGAGTCCAAAAAGATTTTGTGGGGCGGTGGAGCGCTGCTCGCGCTTTTTTTCGGGGTAGTCTATTACTTTTTTCTGCCGGTTGCAGAAGTGACAACGGTCCGCCGCGGAACCGCTTTCGCCGCGGTGTATGGGACGGTGCGAATCGAGCCCGCGTTCGTCGTGCCGGTCCGCGCGCAAAACTCGGGATTCATCAAGTTGGCAGACCCTTTCGCGACCGGGCGCGGGGCCATCGGCAAAGGCGTTAAAACAGGCGAACTGTTGGCCACGATCGCCGATGAAGCAACCGCGCGACAATTAAAGCAGGCTCGCGCGGACCTGGAGGCGGCGAAGCAGCGCGGCGCGCTTCCACTTCCTTCTTCGGAATTGCTCAAAGCCGCAGAAGACAACCTGCAGCGGCTGGAGAAGGTGGTGGCGTCAGGCAATGTACCGACCGTCGAGTACGAGAAGGCGAAGACGGAGGCAAATCGATTGCGTGGCGCCGTGGAAGCCGAGCGCATCGAACGCGACCGCAATTTAGAGATGCTCGATGAAACGTGCAAGAAACTCGAGGCGCAAATGAAAAACTCCGAAGTCCGTTCGCGAATTGACGGACTTCTGACCAATATCAAGACGATCGATGGCGAACTTGTGGCGGAAGGAAATGAACTTTTCACTGTGTCCTCGCGCAAGAACTACGTGCGCGGCGAAGTAAACGAGGAAGACGTTGGCGAAGTGAAACCAGGAATGAAAGCGGTCCTGCAATTGTATGCCTATCGCACGCAACAGTTCGCGGCCCGGGTTTCCTCCATCCAACCCGCGGCGGACCCGGAAACGCAACGCTACACCATCGTGCTCGAAATGGAAAAGCCGCCCGACAACCTCATGACGGGTATGACCGGAGAGATGAACATCATTACCGGCACTCATGAAAATGTTCTGCTTGTGCCGACTCGCGCGTTGCTGGTCGATCAAGCATGGATCGTGAAAGACGGCAGCGTCCAACGGCGAACAGTCAAGGTTGGTTTTCGCACGCTCGATTTCTCGGAAGCAATGAGCGGCCTTTCCGAAGGTGATCACGTCGTTCTCAGCGATCAGGACAGATTGCCTCTCGGCCAGGCGGTGCGGCAGCGCAAAATCGACATCGTCCCCTCGCAAATAAAGTGACCCCGCCACTTTACATCGCGATGCGCTTTCTCGTTCATCGCAAGCGTGCCTTGCTCCTCAGCCTCGCCGGCGTCGTGTTTGGCGTAGCCATATTCATCGGCACGCAGGCACAGACCCAGGGTTTCGCCAAATATTTCATCGACTCAAGCCTCGGAAGCAACGGCGCGGTGATTGTTCGTTCCCGCTTTCGGCCGCGCTCGCCCATGCTCGTTCCACCCAAAAACTCCAAAATACAAGCGGCGCATCGCAGCTATTTCGAGGGAATCGACGACGCCAGCGCGATCATGCGCGTGAGCCGCCAATTCTCCGATGTCGTTTCGTGTTCGCCGGTGCTGCGCGGAACACTCAGCGCGCGCTCCGGTTTTGAAAACGCGACGGTCGATCTTTTCGGGATCGATCCGGCCCTCCATCTCCAAACAACCGATTTGTCGCATCAAATTGTCGATGGAAATTTCGATGATTTTCGAAACAATCCGAATTCGGTCATTCTCGGATCGAAACTGGCATCCACGCTCGATGTGAATGCGGGCGAGACGGTCCAGCTCTTGCCGCCCGGCGGCGAATACCGCCGTTTGATGGTCGCGGCCGTGGCCCGCAGTGGCGTCGGTTCGATCGATGCCACTCGTATTTATTCCCATGCGCGAGTCGCGCAGACGCTTTTACACAAGCCTTACACGGCCTCGATGATCATCTATAAACTGCGCGACCCGCAACGCGCCCCGGACCTGGCGCATCATTTCGAAACGCTGTTTCAGCACGACACGCAAAGCTGGCAGGAACGTGAAGAAAGCACGCTTCAACTTTTTCTGACCCTGCGACTGTCAGCCGCGATCACGGTGTCATTAATCATTTTGCTGGCCGGGTTCGGAATTTTTAACGTTCTGACCATGACCGTCCTTTCCAAGGTCAAAGAGATCGCCATTTTACGCTCCATGGGTTACCGGCGGATCGACATCAGCGCGATTTTTCTTTGGCAAGGCGCGATCATCGCTGTAGCCGGATCGATCATCGGGTGCATTTTGGGCGCGCTCGTGACGTGGGGGATTTCGCACATTCCAATTCGGATTCGTGGTTTGCTCTACGCGAATCATTTTTTGGTGACGTGGGATTGGCGGCACTATGTGTGGGCAACGTTGCTCGCGCTCGTGGCCGTGACACTCGCCAGTTATGTGCCGGCGCGACGCGCGGCCGAGCTGCCTCCAGTGGCGACCATTCGCGGTTCGAGCGTATGAATACTGACGTTCGTCTCAGCTGCCACGAGATCGAGCGGTACCTCGGAGAAGAGGAATCGCGTGTGCATGCGTTGCGCGGCGTTTCACTTCAACTCGAACCCAGCAGTATCCACGCGGTGGTCGGACCGTCCGGCTGTGGCAAAAGCACGCTGCTTTATATTCTTGGATTGCTCGACTCCCCTGACGGCGGGTCGGTGTCGATCCAATCGGAGCTGATGTCGAATTTGAGTGACGACCAGCTTGCGCGCCGGCGCAACGAACTAATCGGATTCATCTTTCAATTCCATTTCTTGATGGAGGACTTCAGCGCGCAAGAAAACGTGATGATACCGATGCGGCGATTGGGCCGTTGGTCGGAACAAGAAATGATGGAGCGCGCCGGCGCGCTGCTCGAAGCGGTGGACCTCGCCGATAAACTGCGGCGTCCCACGCGGCATCTCTCCGGTGGTGAGCAGCAACGCGTCGCCATCGCGCGCGCCCTGGCTAACGACCCAAAGGTGATTTTAGCCGACGAACCGACCGGAAACCTCGACACAACGAATTCGGAACGTGCGTTTGAATTGCTTCAAAATCTCGTGCACGAGGGCGAGAAGGCTTTGCTTCTGGTCACACACAATCCCACGATCGCCGAAGCGTGCGATTGGATTCATGAGATGAAGGATGGTTACATCATCGCCAGTCATCCTCGCGGCACACACGCTCCGATTTTTTAACCGCGTAAGATCGACAATCGGATTTGCAGGGCACGAACGATGCGAATCGCGGCGGTCGCCATTGCCCACAAGCAGAGCAAGATGAAACCACTGGCTGGCGCTCCCGTCAACAAGCGAAGGGTGAACAGCCACGTATAAATGTTGCGGCGACCTGCTACGGGATGCAGAAGCTCTTGCGTCAAAGGACGATCACAATCTTTTCCAGATAGCCATTCGCTCGAGTGCAGAGCTGTACAAAAACCATCGCGATAACAGTTGCCAAAGAGGACTAGGAAACGTTCTTCGCTCGCGACATTCATGGCCACGAAGCAATCCTGGATGTCGCCAATCGTGACTTCCAGGCCGATGTGTTCGCGAAATCCCAACGACACGTCCGCGCCGTGCTATAACGCCTCGGCAAGATGCGCCGCGACGGAGTCGACTGAATTCGACAAGATCGTTGCCTCGCTAAAACCGAGCTGCCGCACCTGCGGCGTAATCGTTCGAGCAAGGAAATGCCGCCGAGACTTGTGAGCGCGTCGGGCAAATCGGCGACAATCAACAATCGCGGCAGGCCAGGTTCCATCAGGGTGATTGTCGATCTTGTGTTCGATCTGTGTTAGTTCAAGCGCCATGATGTTGAGCGTTACCTTGGCTTAGAAGCCCGGCCAATGGGAATAAAGTTATCTTCGGATTTAGTGAGCACGACGGAAAACCCGACCCGAATTCCGCCGCTAGCAACCGATGCACCGGCGCGTGTCGACGAAACCGGCGTGGAGCTAAAGCGGGGCGCGTTCCTCAACACGATCGCGATGGTGGCGTCGAACTTTCGCGGCGTCTTTACTTTTCTCGTCGCGCGACTCCTTGGGCCGGCTGCTCTCGGCACGTATCTGGTTGCGTGGGCGACGATTGAGCTGCTGAGCAAAATCGGTTTGTTCGGCCTCGATAACGCGATCGTCGCTTTTATCGCGCGATCCGAAGCCGTTGGCGACCGCGCTCGCAGCCACGCCCTATTTCGCCTCGCGGTTTGGTTGGCACTCTCGCAAAGCATTGTCATCGCGGTCGCTTCCATTATCGTTCTTCGGCTCTTCGGCGATCGGCTTAGCCTAGATCGGCAGTTGGCCAGTGCGGTCTCGATAATGCTTTGTGCGCTGCCGGGACTCGCCTTGTATTACATTAACACGGCTGTTTCGCGCGGCATGAAAGTCATGCGGCACGACATCTTTTCGCGCGGCATTACTCAATCCATCGTAACAAGCGTTGCGTTTCTTTTGGCCCTCACGGTCGGTTTACAAACATTCGCAGCGGCGTTTGCCGCAGTCGCTGGAACCGCCGCATCCGGGATCGTTGCGCTCGCTCTGGCATGGTCGCTTTTTCGCACTGCGCCGATGCGGCCTGCCGGATTTTCCTATCGCGCCGAAGCTGTCCGATTGCTTTCCTACGCAGCGAACATCAGCGCTTACGATGTGCTCAACGCGCTCATCGTCCGCATGGATGTCATCATGCTCGCCTGTTTTATCGGACGCGCGCCGGGCGTGACGTTGCCCGTCGTCGGCATCTACGGCGCCGTGGTGGAAGTGGCGGGCGGATTGCGCAAAGTGAATCAGGCGTTCAATCCCATCTTCGCGCCACTCGTCGCCGGAATGACCGTGCACGGTGAACAGGAACGCGCCGCGGCCGCGTTCTCGCAGGTCGCGCAATGGATGCTTTGGATTTTGCTGCCACTTCTCGCGGTGATGACCTTCGCTGGCGGCACGATTCTCTCTATCTATGGGCCCGCCTTTCGCCAGGGCAGCACCTGGCTGATCATCGTCGCAATCGCCTGCGGCACGAACGCAGTCGTCGGCCTGGCCGAGACCGTAATCATGGTGCAAAAACCGCGCGTGAACGTCTTGAACTCATCCATCACCTGCGTCGTCGCGTTCATCGCAAATTTGTTCCTCATTCGCAGTTTCGGAGTAATGGGAGCGGCCTTCGGTATTTTGCTGCCGTACGTGCTCTTGGGAATTCTGCGTCATCGCGCCTTGCGCTCCGTCTTCCGGTGGCGCAATCCCTGGGCAAACGTCGGTGCGCCGTTTATCGGTGGGTTGGTTGCGCTCGTGCCCGCGCTCGTCTGTCGCGCGATCATCAGTGGAGTTGCCGGCGAAATCTCCAGCAGCGTTGTTTTCCTTGGCGTTTATTTCATCGTGTGGCGTCGACACCGCGCGCGAACCCCACCGGGTGCCGGTGCGATCCAGATGCCATCCATATAGAATGCGGCGCGCGGAGCGCGAACCTATTGGTGCTATGAAAAAAATCTTTTTGACTGGAGCGAGTTCGAGCATTGGACTGGCCACGGCCAAAGCCCTTCTCGCGCGTGGAGCCGAAGTCTGGAGCACTTCGCGCGATGTAGCCACAACGCGTACAGTTTTGGGTCAGCGAACGTATTACGGAATTTGATGCGCGAAATAATCGATGCGGTTGTGCTCATGGCGGGAACTGGTTCCCGCTTGCGCGCGTCCGGCGAATTATTACCCAAGGTGGAATGTCTCGTCATCGTCGACAATCCCGCCGCGTCTGTGGAACTGTGCGGCATTTCGATGCTGGAACGCTCGCTTAGAACATTACAGGCGTGCGGATTTACTCGCGCGCTCATTCTAACCGACAGCGAAGAGCTGACGTCGGAGGCCTCCCTCGCTTCATCGCCTCATTGGACGAAGATTGTTTGGAATTTTGCTGCGCGACGAACCGGTCCCGTCACGCTTGAGCAGCTCGCCGCGGTCTGGCCAGATGACCACCGGGATCTTTTGGTTTTGCGCGGTGACAGCGTATTCGATGCACGTCTGTTGCGTTTGCTACGCACGCAAGATTCGCCGGTCGCGTTGGTTGATTCGGCGGTGCCGGCAAACTTGCTGCCGCTCGTCTCAGCCGCGCCGATGACGAATCGTGGGCGATTCTGCGGCGCGGCTCTGCTTTCGCGCGATTGGGTTACCGGCCGCAGTGCTCCGCTCGAGGAGGCTCTCTGTGCAGGATTGGAGGACGGGAGTCTCGTCGCGTTCGACGTGGCGACGCAGTCCTGGTATTCCGCTGCGCTGCATCGCGATCTGCGCGCTTACTGGTTCCCGTTTCCGTCCCCGGCGCACAACAAACTTGCTAAATTTTATCGTCGACAAACTCTGCAAAACCACCGTCACGCCCAATCAGTTGACGATTTTCTGCAACGTCGTCGCATGGGGAGCAACGATCCTTTTCGCGACGGGTAATCTCGGCTGGGGAATCGCCATCGCACTCGCGGTCGGCGTGCTCGACGGTCTCGACGGCAAACTTGCGCGCGTAAAACTCGAGACGTCGAAGGCCGGCAAGCTCGAACATTTTTTTGATGTCTTATTCGAGAATTCATGGTGGGTCGCACTCGCCTGTCACCTCAGCCTTTCTGGAAAATTACCCGACGCCTTCTCTTATCTCGGTCTCCTTATTGGCGCGCAGGTGCTGAACGCACTGGCGCGCGCAAGTATCGTTCGCTACTACGGAAAATCGATCAGCGAGCTGGGGCGTTTCGATCGTATCTTCCGTCTCGTGGGCGGACGGCGGAATATTTACGTCTGGATTCTCGCGCTCGGGCTTATCCGCGGCACTCCGGCCGGAGCCTTCAAACTCATCGGCTGGTGGGAAGCCGTCACGGCTGCCGTTCACCTGGCACGCGCGGCCTGGGCGCTGTGGGCTCTCCGGAGTCAGAGTGCCCCCCGCTAGATTCGGTACGCCTTCTCCGTTCCCACGCCGATCGCTTCCGGCAGGATTAGGAACTAGCCTAGTTGCTTGACGCCGCGTCTATGACTGTGATAAGGAAACGAATGTTCGATCTCCAGCAGACCGTTCGCGTTTTTGACAGCAAACCGTGGGCTGCGCACCTGTACGTGACCGAACAGTGCAACCTGGATTGCCATTATTGTAACGAGTTCAACAACTCGATTCCGCATCCGGCCGTGGCCGATCTCAAGAAGTGGATGGACCACATTCGGAAGCTCGGCGTCATGCGCCTCGGTCTGCAGGGGGGCGAACCGCTCAAGCATCCGGATATTGTGGAGGTAGTGCGTTACGCAAAATCCCTCGGCTTTTGCAAAGTGAGCATGTCCACAAACGGGTTTCTCCTGAACCGCCAGCTCCTCGCGGACCTTGAAGGAGCGGGCCTCGATGAACTGCAAATTTCCGTGGACCGGATGACGCCGATCGCGAGCACACGCAAAGCGATGAAGTCGATCCTGCACAAGCTCGACTGGTTCAAAGATTCGAAGATCAAGCTGCACGTCAGTG
>WNFT01006788.1_pt1 | contig 11272 bp, 8 predicted proteins | sample 5400191 | NCBI WGS metagenome assembly WNFT01 (sample SAMN13153359, study PRJNA577476) | soil metagenome | isolation source: 80 cm saprolite under Madrone tree | place: USA:California | collected 2016-06-14
GCGAAGTCTGGAAGAGATAAATGCTGAATGCATCTAAGCATGAAGCTCGCCCTAAGATAAGTTCTCCCAATCCCGCTTCGGCGGGATAAGAAGGGCAGTCGAAGACTACGACTTTGATAGGCTGGAGGTAGAAGCGCAGTAATGCGTGAAGCTGACCAGTACTAATCGCCCGTTCGGCTTAATCATAAAACTTTCCCAAACCGTCTTTGGGGAAGAGCAAAAAGCGGCCTCGCAAGAGGCTGCGAGCCAAAAATGCACAGTAGCGTTCGATTTCGAGTCGAACCTGTAACGCCAGCCAAATCTGTTGTCACGCTCGCTGCGTGACGTCCGTAATGATCCGGATGGCCGCAGCGAGCTAAAAGTTTCTGGTGGTAATACCGCGAGGGTCACACCCGTTCCCATCCCGAACACGGAAGTTAAGCCTCGCAGGGCCGATGATACTGCACGGGTAACTGTGTGGGAACGTAGGTCACCGCCAGGATTAAATTAGAAGGGGCTCCAAGTATCAGTTGATATTTGGAGCCTTTTGCTTTGCTTCAACATTTTTTCGGAAAAGGCGAAGCTATCGAAAGTATAATTTTGGAAACTTTTGAGAGGCTGTTCTGGGCAAGCGGAGCGACCTTTTTTGTGTCTGTGCAAAAATCCGAAGTGCTAAGCTTACCGTAAGGGATGACGATGAAATCCAAGCGCAAGTTCACCGTGCTGATTGAAAGGGATGAAGCAGGCTACTACGTAGCTTCCGTTCCCGCGCTGCGGGGTTGTCACACCCAGGCAAAAAATCTCGATATTCTGATGAAACGCGTCCGTGAGGTTATTGAGCTCTGTCTGGAAGACGGCGACAGCGAAGTAGATTCCCTCGAACTGGTTGGGATCCAGCAGATCAGCGTATGACGCGGCTTCCCCGGCTCAGGGGAAAGGAAATTGTGCGTGTGCTCCAGCGCTTTGGCTTCATAGTGGACCGCGTACGAGGCAGTCACGTCTTCCTAAAGCATCCGGATGGGAGAGCTACAGCCGTTCCAGTGCATTCGGGAGAGACGATTGGTCCGGGGCTCTTCCGTTCAATCTTGCGCGACGTTGAAATATCGATCGAGGAGTTCGCCAGGCATAGTTGATGCCACGGAGTCCTGCTTCAGTTTCGTGGATCATCGCGAGGCGTTGCTGGAGGGCCGGCGAGATCAGCTTCGACTTTGGGGACGGAGATTTGCTGCTTTTCGTCGACGGCGAAAAGCATGTAGTCGCGGAAGTGATGGCGGCGGTGCATGCGGCGGTTGCCGTAGTCAAAGTAAATCTCGGCGCTTTCGGGGAGCCACAACTCCTGATTTACTGGCATATATTCGACGGCAATGTGCTCGGCGCGTAGTTGGATTTGCGGGACCGGTGAGACAAGGTCCGTTTCGAGGCTGACGATCTGGAAATTGTCCGCCGAAATCCAAGCCCGGCCGCGCAGTGAAATCGAGAAAGACCGGGAGTTCACGCGGTAGCTGCGCAGGCGTGCGGGCTTATCTGGTTTCTGCCGAAAATGCACTTGCCACGCAAGGCCGCCGTGCCAGCGGCTCAGTCCTTCGCAGGCCAGCTCATAATCCCCCACATAGATGGGATGGAAGACCATCACCAGAGCGGTCAAACCTAAAGTGGCAATGCGCTCTGGAAACTGGTCGAGATCCATGATGCCGTTGCGGTATTCCTCCATGATGTACATGCCGGGACGCACTTGCTGAACGGAGGCGACGTAGGAGTAGCTGCGTGAAGCGCGCCTGATGGGAAACCCGGAGTGGTCGATAACCTCGTTATCCAGCGACTCCGTGGCAGCGATGCGATTCACGGCATCGACGAAATCGCGCACGCGGCTACCTGCCTCTTCTTGAATCTTCTGCACTGGGCAACTTGCCGTAAATTCGACTGCAGGCATGCTGTCGTCGACATCGGGAGGCATCCACTTGGGCGGTGGCATCAGATCGGCAACGAGCGAAACAGCAGGAGGCTGGCTCGTACTTTTGGGTGCCGGGGCGACGCCGGTGGGAGTGGGAGCAGTCAATTCCGGCTTTTGTAGCGTGTCGAGGAGTTTCTGCGCTTCGACGGCGCGGGGGCCGGAGGGCTGAGAAGCGAGGAAGGCGGCAAGCGCTTTCATCGCCGCCTGGGACTGGTCGCTGTGTAAGAAAATTTGCGCCATTACAAAGTGGGCTTCTGCGGCGCGTTCTTTGCCCAACTCCAGGGCACGTTGCGCGTGCTTCTGCGCTTCCTCGTTTAGCCCTTGGTTGAGATATATCTCCGCGAGGCGTTCGTGGTAACGCCAAGCGGAGGGAGCGGCCTCCGAAGCACGAAGCAGATAGCTGGTGGCGGTCGGGTAGTCCGAATTCTGCAAGGCGAGCTGCGCGAGTGCGGCGAGAGAGAAGACATGGTGAGGCGAGATTTGCACGGCCTTCTCCCAATAGACCTTGGCTTTCGCGAAATCCTTCACCTGTGCGTAATACATCCCCCGCAAATAGCTGACGTCCGGATGGGAAGGCGCCAGGTGCGAGGCTTTCTCCAAATGCGTGCGGGCGTCGTCGGGTTTATTTGCGCGAAGATCTTCGAGCGCTTTGGTTACTTCCTTTTCCGCGTTGGGCGCGAGAATGGGCGAGCCGGGAGGAGGGGAAGCAGCGGAAGGGGAGGATTCCGGAATCAAAGTGATGGAAAGCTGCTGACGCGCCCCCCAGTTCAGAATCTGCACGTTCTCGGTCACCCGCCGATAACCGGCGGCAATGATCTCCAACGTGTAGCTTGCGGGAGAGAGATTTGTAAACTCGGCCGTGCCGCTACGGAAAACACCAATGCCTGCGGCGGTGCCCGAAAAGGTGTTGAGATTGACGACTGCGGGGGTATCTAGAGGCGAGCCGTCTGGCATTCGCACGCTGACCACCAGACTGGCCGGCCGCTCCGGGCTTTGCATTTGCGCTTGGTGGCTAGAACCTAAGGGGACGAGCAAGACGCCAGCGGCAGCGAAAAGGAGCAGGCGCAGGGTGAGGTGGTTCGGATGGACAGGCATCTCATACCCCCTGGCGGGGCCAGATTATGTGGAAAGGTGAGCGGTGGCCGATCACGTTATGGACCTGATGTGCTGGACGCCGTCGGTCGCAGTGATTCTACTCCTTTGGAACGTCTTTTCTAATGACAAAGAAGGACGGGCAAGGATCTGGGCCGTAACGCCCGCCTAACATCCAAGATAAATCCGGCGGGGTAGATTGGGGCTCGGATTTTGCCCCTTTTGCGAGCGCGGAAAAAGTGAAAAAGTACTATTGACCCGGATATCCCAGCGCAGTAGCTTTAGAACTCCCCTCTCTGGGCCCCGGCAAACCTCTTGAGCGAGGTCACACATGGCTCCAAATCTCGCCCCAAACATCGTCGCCAAATCTTTGCAGGAGCGCTGGGCGCAGTTGCGCAGCCACAAGCGCGTTATTTCCAAGGTGAAATTGCTCGTGGAATGGGACGAAGGCTCGGCGGCGCACCAGGCCCACGCGGTAACCGTGGATGTTAGCCATTCCGGATGCATGGCTGTCGTGGGAGCTGATTTACCGCTGCACCGAAAAGTGCGCCTGATTCATCCGGAGAGTGGCCGCAAGGCGGAAGCCGAAGTGGTGTGGCGCGACCACGAAGCGTGGGATGTGGGGCTTGAGTTGGTCAAGCCGGATGCGTCCTTTTGGGGATTGAAGGTTTAACCGCCAGCCAGCTATTGATTTCAGCAACGCAGAGCGTGGCCGCAAAATCGCGGCCATCCGCTCCCCAGAGACGTTTTGTTCGCTTCCGTGTTTTGGCAAGTCACACCTCTGGCAGAAATTCGTGCTGCGCTTTTGCCCTCCTGATATAAACTCCCTTCTAGGCACCTCGCTTCACTAGGTAAAGGTGAGAGCAACCAATACAGGGTGCTAAGACTCTTACTCGGCTGCAGGTCGGCTAGACGGAAAAAGTAATCGGCGAAACAAGTTTCTTTCCCCGAGACGGAGTAACGGTCATTTGTGCGGCATAACCGGGTTTACGCATCGAGACGGTCCATTCGACCGCGCACGCATTCGCGCGGCCACCGACTCGCTGGTTCATCGAGGCCCTGACCAGCAGGGCACATATGAATCGGCGATTGTGTCGCTGGGCGCCGTACGCTTGAAGATTATCGACCTTCATGCGGGCGATCAGCCCATGATCAGCGAGGACGGAAACACCGTACTGGTCTTCAACGGCGAGATTTACAACCACCGCGAATTACGCGCGGAACTGGAATCGCACGGAGAAAAATTCAAAACCAGCAGCGACACCGAAGTAGTTCTGCGCGCTTTTCTGCGATGGGACAAAGATTGCTTCGCGCGTCTGCGCGGCATGTTTGCGCTCGCGATTTGGTCGCAAGATGCAAGGCGATTGGTTCTCGCGCGCGACCGCCTCGGAATCAAGCCGTTATATTTCCATCTGCGTGGCGGAGAGCTATATTTCGGCTCGGAACTGAAAACCATTTTTGCCCATCCGGAATTTAAGCGAGAGCTGGACTTCACCGGGCTGCAATACTACCTCTCGTTGAACTATGTTCCTTGCCCGCACACGCTGGTGCGCGGCGTCGAGAAGCTTCCCCCGGGACACCTGTTGGAATGGCAGGATGGGGACGTCGAGATGGAGGCGTATTGGCGGTTGCGCTTCGAGCCTCAGAAGCAAAAGTCCCTGGCAGGCGCGCAAGAGGAGCTGGATAATTTGCTGCGCGAGTCCGTTCGCGACCATTTGATTTCCGATGTGCCGCTGGGAATTTGGCTCAGCGGCGGGATCGACTCTTCGACCATTCTTCATTACACCCGTGAATTGTGCGGCTCTCGTGTTAAGACATTTTCGATCTCCTTTGCCGGACGCAGTTTTGACGAAACCGCATACATCCGCGACGTCGCCGGAAGGTACGACACCGAACATCATGAACTGGATGTCAGCCCTTCCCTGGATTTGCCGGCGGCGATCGAGGAGCTGGCCTACTACTCCGACGAGCCCTTCGCCGACGCGGGCGCTCTGCCGGTTTGGTTTCTTTCCGCGCTCAGCCGCAAACACGTCACCGTCGCACTGAGCGGCGAAGGCGCGGACGAACTCTTCGGCGGGTACATCACTTATGCGGCAGACCGCTATGCGGCCCTGGCGCAAAACGTCGCGCCTCCCATTCGCCGCGGGCTCCTGGGTTTGTTGCGATATTGGCCGGTATCGAACGATAAGATCAGCCTCGAATACAAATTGAAGCGGTTTTTGGAAGGCACATTGTTGCCGCGCGATGAAGCGCATATCTACTGGAACGGTACATTTTCGGCCGCACAGCAAGATCAATTCGTGCTGCAGCGCAACCGCACCTCCGTCAAGGACCTGTTCGATAGTGATTTGCCTGCCGCCGACGAGCGCGGCTCGCTGAACCGTTATCTGGCCTTCGATCAGCGCTACTTCCTCGCCGACGACATCCTGCAAAAGGTCGATCGTATGAGCATGGCGCATTCCCTCGAAGTGCGCCCGCCGTTCCTCGATCATCGCATCGTGGAGTTTGCGGCGCGTTTGCCGGAGCACATGAAGATTAATGGCCGGCAGCACAAGGTCGTGCTGAAGCGGCTGATGCGGGATAAGTTGCCTATGTCGGTGCTGCGGCGCGCGAAGACCGGCTTGGACATTCCGGCGCATGACTGGCTTCGAGGAACGTTGCGGCCCCTGCTGATGGATACATTGAGCTCCGCGGCCATTGACGAAACGAATCTGTTTCGGCGCGAGGGCATCGAGTTCTTTATCAAGGAGCACATGGAGTGCCGCGCCAATCTCGGCTATCACCTCTGGGGCTTGCTCATCTTGTTCCTTTGGATCAGGCACTGGAACATCCAAACCGCGTCAGTGCCGCGCGTGGCGGAAAAGATCGTAACGAGGGCCTTTACGCGCGCTTAGCGGCGGTTCCTATAGAGCGCGCGAAGAATCACCTAGACACGCGCGCTCGTTTCCAGCGCCAATTCGCGAGCCTTGCGCAGGTCCAGCTTTCCCGCTCCGAGATACGGCAATTTTTCAACGCGCACGAATTGGTCGTGTCGCGGCCGCCACAGAGCGGGCAAATCGCTCTTCGCCAGCCCGGTGAGGCATTCTTCAAGCTGCTTTTCCGATAGCGTGTGCAGGACGATCAGGCGCTCGCCCTTTTTTTCGTCCGGCACCGCCGTGACCACAAACATCTGCTCCGCAGCGCCCGCCAGCTCCTGCAACTTTTCTTCGACCTTGATGTGCGGCACCATCTCGCCGCCGATTTTGCTGAACCGGCTGAGCCGGTCGGTTACGCGCAAAAAGCCGTCTTCATCGATCGCGGCGATGTCGCCGGTGTTGTACCAGCCGTCGCGCAGCACATCCGCCGTTTTGTCGGGCCGATTTAGATAACCCTGCATCACATTTGGACCGCGCACCAGCAGCAAGCCTGGCGCGTCCACCCCCAGCGGCTCGTGCGTTTCCGGATCGACGATCTTCACCGTAATTCCCGGCAAAGGATGGCCGATGCTGCCGCGCTTTGTGCCGACCTGCCGAAAAGACGCCGCGCGGAAATCGATGGTGTTCACCGTCACCACCGGCGAACACTCCGTGCAGCCGTATCCCTCGAGCGGCCGGATGCCGAAGTGATCCTCAAACGCCACCGCTACGCGCTCCGGCAGTTTTTCCGCGCCCGCCATCACGAAGCGCAGGCTGCCGAATTCCTCCGGCGTGCAGCGCCGCAGATACGCATTCAGGAACGTGGGCGTCGCCAAGAGCATGGTCACCGCATATTTGTTGACAAGCGCGCCGATCACTCGCGCATCCAAGGGATTGGGATGAAACACCACGCCGGTACCCACCGCTGCGGGCAGGCACAGAGTGGCCGTGAAGCCGAAGGAATGGAAAAACGGCAGAATCCCCATGATGCGATCGTCAGGCCGCAGAAAGAAGATCTGGTCGAGCTGCTCGACGTTCGACGCAACGTTGTACTGCGTCAGCATCACGCCCTTGGGCTCGCCCGTCGACCCGCTGGAGAAAATAATCGTTGCCAGGTCATCGAGACCGGGGACTCGTTCGCCTCCCGCAAATCGTGTAAGCGCGCGCACCGGCAGCAAAAGCGCCGCTAAAGTGGACACGATTCTTTCCGTTACCTTTGGCTCCCGCGCGACGTCTTCTATGAAAATGGTCTCTACCGGCGGCTGAATGTGCACGCGTTCCAGAAACACGCGCGCGGTGACAATCGATTTTAGATTGCATTGCTTCGCGCACGAGGCCAGCGCTTCATTCGACACTGTGTAGTTCAAATTCACCGGCACTTTGCCCATCAACATCGCTGCCAGATTCGCCAGCGCTCCGGGAATCGACGGCGGCAGCAGAATGCCCACCATCTCCTGGCCGCGCCAGTGCGTTCGCAAGCGCCGCGCCAGGAACAGTGTGCGCGCCAGAACCGCAAAGAAATTCAGCCGCGGCGTTTGCCCGTCCGCCATCGCGAAGCGCAACGGATGCCGGCGCGCCGTGTACACAAACGAGTGTGGCAGTGTGCGCATGCGCTCCCTGCGCCGCGCGAAAGCCTCCGCGCCCAGGTCTTGCACCGCTTGCCGCGCTTGCGTAGAGCTTGCCGTCGCCGGTAACGGCTCGCCGAACGTTACCCGCACTGGATACGGCAGATGCCGCGGAAACTTCCACAGAAACTTCCCTCCGGAAAAACTGAAAACCGATCCCCATACTCCGTCCAGGTGCACCGGGATAATCGGCACGTCGACGCCCTTGATGACGCGCTCCATGCCGCGCCGGAACGGCAGCATCTGCCCGATGCGCGTCATCTGCCCTTCCGGGAAAATGCATACCAACTCGCCGTTTTGCAGCGCCTGCGTGGCTTCGCGCAGCGAGTGAATCATCTCGCGCGGGCCCTGATCCGAAGCAATGGGAATCACGCGCAACATTTTCGCGAACGGCTTGACCAGCGGATGCTCGTACGATCCCTTGAACATCAGAAAGCGCACGGGACGATCCAGCGACGCAATCAAAAATGCCGCATCCGCCATCGATACGTGGTTCGGCACCAACAGCGCCCCGCCCTTCGCCGGAACCCGCTCGCGCCCCACAATATCAAGCCGGTAAAGCGTATGCGTCGCGGTCCACAGCAGCAGCCGGATCAGGGCATCCGGCAGCAAGTACAACACATACCCGGTAGCCGCCAGCGTTGCTATCGAGGCCCAAAGAAAAATCGCTCCCGGGCTCAGGCGCAGCCCATGCGACATGGCGTAATACGCGCCTGACGCAACACCCACGCCAACGAAGGAGAGCCAGTTTGCCGCGCCGAGAACGCCGCCCTTGTGTTCCTCCTCTGGGATATGCTGAATCAGCGCGCTGACCGGCACGATAAAGAACCCGCCGGCAAACCCCAGCCCCGCGAGCAGCAGCACCACCGCATCAAACGTCAGTCCCGGAATTGCCAGGCACAGGCCGAAACCCGTCATGCTCAGCGCGCCAAGCGGAATCAGCCCGTATTCGATCTTCCCACCGGAAAGAAACCCCGCCGCGAAGCTGCCGATTCCAATCCCAACGGCCACTGCCGCCTGAAGTAATCCGCCGTGCGTGGAGTCCAGGTGCAGAACATCTTGGCCGTAAAGAAAAATGTTGAATTGCAGCAGCGCGGCCACAAAGAAGAAGTAGGTGTTCCCCAGAACCGCCAGCCACAACACGCGATCGCCGCGAATCAACTTCATCGGCGACCATACGTCGATCAACGAGAGCGCGTTAAACCTTTTTGCGGGGTCGGCAGCTGGAACGCGGCTGATACCCAAGCTGCATAACAGACCCACGACCGTAAATACAAACAGGAGCGCCCCAGAATAGATTTGGTGCCCTTTGAACGCATCGGCCAAGAGGGCGCCGCAGACGCTTCCGGCGATTATTCCGAGGAAGGTTCCCAACTCGAGCACGCCGTTGCCCCAGGAGAGCTTTTCCGCGGGCAAAAGCTCAGGAAGCAGGCCGTATTTAGACGGCCCGAAGAGTGCTCCTTGCGCGCAAACCAGAAAAATGGCGGCCAGCGCCAGCGGAAAATTCGGCCCGGCAAGCGACACTACCGCCAGCAACATCACGCCGATCTCAAATACCTTCGTCCACAGCGTGACGCTGCGCTTGCTGAAGCGGTCCGCGAGATAGCCGCCGCTTAGCGAAAATAGAATGAATGGCGCAGCGAACAACGCTCCAACGAGAAATTCGAGCTGGTCGCGCTGCGCTTTGTCCCTCACCAGCGCCAGAACGAGGTAAATTGTCAGGAACTTCAGGGCATTTTCATTAAAAGCGCCCTGGAATTGCGTGGCGATCAGGCTCCAGAATCCACGCCGCCAATTCGGTCTGCTTTCGGACATGGCAAGGTTTCCGTCTGAAGACATACCGGCGCACCCAAGCTGTCAGTGGAACTGAGAAATGCAACGATTCTAACAGGCCACGCGGGAGATTCCGTATTCGGCCACGGCGATTTGTGACGAAAGTGTTTCCTTTGTGACCCGCCGGTCCCTTCGCCCTCGTGACCGCCTTGCAAAGCCGGGTTAGGATAATGCTGCGCGGCAAGGAGCAAACATGAAAAACGGCGACACCCGGCCGAAATCCGTTTTGATCACCGGAGCCACCGACGGTTTGGGGAAAGCGCTGGCGCTGCTGCTCGCCGAGCGCGGCTATCGCGTATTTGCCGCGGGCCGCTCGGCGGAGAAGCGCGCGCAGCTTGACGGGTTAGCGCGCGAAAAGAAATTAGCACTGGAGAGCACGGCTCTCGATGTTTGCAGCGACGCTTCGGTGCAATCGACAGTTCAGACGGTGCTCGCCAAGGCCGGCGCGATCGATGTGCTGGTCAACAACGCCGGCGTGAATTACACCGCCGCGGTGGAAGATCTCAGGATGGAAGACTGGCGCGCGCAGTTTGACACGAACTTCTTTGGCGTCTTGCGCGTCACGCGCGCGCTCCTTCCGCACATGCGCGAACGCCGTAGCGGCCGCATCTTGATGATGAGTTCGCTTTCCGGGCTCGTCACCCCGCCGACGCAAGGCGCTTACAGCAGCAGTAAGCATGCGCTGGAAGGCTTGAGCAATGCGTTGCGCATGGAGCTATATCCGTTTGGAATCGACGTCGTGCTGATCGAGCCGGGCTACATCATCACCGGCATTCAAAACGCGGCTGCGGAGCTATCGAAGCCGTACCTCGAAAAAGGCGGCCCGTATGCCCCGCTCTACGCGCGATTCTTTACCAGCGTCAACGAAACGCGCGCCAAATCGAAGACTACACCGGAGGATTGCGCGCGCGTGATGCTCCACGCCATTGAAACACCGCGGCCGAAGCCGCGCTACGGCGTCACGTCTCTGGCGCCCTTCGTAAAATGGAGCAAGCGGCTGCTCACCGATGGCGCGATCGACGCGATGCTGCGGCGGCGCTACGGCATCGTGCGCGAAAACCGGAGGTGATTCTCGCCTTCCCTCTACGGGTTGGAAGCCTGAAACGACAAGCTGTTTTCGCGCAGCTCTTCCCACCGTTTGCGCCACGCTTCGTGCAGCGGACTCTCCGCATAATCCGCAGCCGCCTCCGCGCTGGTAAACTCAATGGCGTACACCCCGTCAAAATCGCGAATCTGGTTGCGTTGCGTCTTCAGCCAGATATTTTTAACGCCCGGAATTTTCGCGGCCATGGTCTTGATGCCGGCGAGCGCCTGGTCTTTGTCATTTTGCGAAGTGGTGTTCTTCCATTTGTAAACCACGACGTGGACCACACTTTTGGGTTGGCCAAACCTGTTTTGTGCCGCAACGCTCTGGGCATGCCAGTTTCCAGCCGCCACACCACCGGCGAAAAGAGCCGCAGCCGCTGCAAGCTTGGCAAAACGCCGTCCCGCGAATCGCATAATCTTCCTCCTCTGTTTACACGCAAACAGTTTATGTACACACAGCGGGAGAAGCAACGCGGCGCGCTCGGCGCGCAACTTGATTTGGCCTCCGTCCTCCCGTCGCTGATTCGTAAATCAAAACAAAGCCCGATGAACTCGCGCTCACCGGGCCAACCTCTTCGGATTTGAATTATCTCAGGGCTTCGTAGGATCCGCCGGCTTCGGGTCGCCCGCAGGGATCGAAGCAGTTTCCGGCGGCTTGCTTTCGGCGGAGCTAGCGTTGGCCGGTTGCTTGGAAGCATCCGCGCCAAAACGCGTGAGGTACGGCATGAACGGCGTGACCTCAAACGGCATCTTCTCGCGTTCCGCCACCGTTCCCACCGGCTTGCTCTTGATCAGATCCAGTCGGTCGTTCC
>WNFT01005300.1_pt1 | contig 11267 bp, 9 predicted proteins | sample 5400191 | NCBI WGS metagenome assembly WNFT01 (sample SAMN13153359, study PRJNA577476) | soil metagenome | isolation source: 80 cm saprolite under Madrone tree | place: USA:California | collected 2016-06-14
TTTTCATCGATGCCGATTCCGCCCAGTTCGAGGCGGCGCGCGCACTCGGCGCGCCCGACGTTGAGCTGCACACCGGTGCTTACGCTGAAGCCGTGCTCAAGGGCGACAACGCCGACATCGCCCGCCATGTCGAAACGCTGCGCCAGGGGGCGGCGCGCGCCGCTGGCCTCGGTCTCGAAGTCCATGCCGGGCATGGCTTGACCTATGACAATGTCGCGGCCATCGCCGCCATCCCCGATATCGTGGAATTACAGATTGGTCACTTTTTGATCGGCGAGGCCGTATTTAGCGGCCTTGGACCCGCAATCAAGCGCATGCGCAGCTTGATGGACGAAGCGCGAGCCTCCATATGATCATCGGCTTGGGCAGCGACCTCATCGACATCCGGCGCATGGAAAAAATGCTTGAGCGCTACGGGCAGAAATTCATCGGGCGAATATTTACCGACGTGGAACAGCTAAAATCGGAGCGTCGGGCCGAGCGTGCCGCTTCCTACGCAAAACGCTTTGCCGCCAAGGAGGCCTGCGCCAAAGCATTAGGCACCGGGCTTAAGCATGGCGTTTTCTGGCGCGACATGGGAGTGGTTAATCTTGCGTCCGGACAGCCGACCATGCGACTCACCGGCGGTGCATTGAAGCGGCTGCAGGACATCACGCCGTCGGGGTTGTACCCGGAGATCAGCCTGACCATTACCGACGAATATCCGATGGCTCAAGCTATTGTAATGATTAGCGCTGTAGCGAAAGCGCCGCAGCAGAAAGGGAATGTGTAGGTGCGGCTTTGCGTTCGGCGTTGCGGCCTTGACGGATGCAACCCACTCCGCTTCCCTGCGAAATTGCCATGAACAATCCAGATCATCCGGCCGAGGCAACAAAGATGGTGCATGAAGACGTGTCGCACGATGTCGACACGGAGCCCGCGGCTCCCGGCCCAGTGGCCGAAGGCGATGCGCGCAAGCCGGCGAAGAAGCAGGAATCCTGGCTCGAGGTGGTCAAGACCATCGTCTACGCGCTGCTGATCGCCGGCGTCATCCGCTCGTTCCTGTTTCAGCCTTTCAACATTCCCTCCGGCTCGATGGAGGATACGCTTCTCATCGGCGATTATCTGTTCGTCTCGAAATCGGCTTATGGATACAGCCGCTACTCGTTCCCGTTCGGATTGATTCCGTTCAATGGCCGCTTCTTCGCGCCCGCGTCCGGACCGACACGCGGCGACATCGTCGTGTTCAAATTCCCGCAGGACAATTCGACCGATTACATCAAGCGTTTGATCGGTCTGCCGGGCGACCGCGTGCAGATGAAGGAAGGGGTCCTCTACATCAACGAAAAAGCCGTGCCGAAGGTGAAGGTCGACGATTACGTCGAAGATGTCGGCGGCCAGCCTCATCATGTGCCGCGCTATCGCGAGACCCTGCCCAATGGGGTCAGCTACGAGGTGCTCGACCGCGAACCCGAAGGAAATCTCGATAACACGCAGGTTTTCACCGTCCCCGAAGGCCGTTTCTTCATGATGGGGGACAACCGCGACAATTCCGCCGACAGCCGGGTCGACGTAGGCTATGTTCCGTTCGAGAATTTTGTCGGCAAAGCGGAAATCATCTTCTTCTCCACCGATGGCAGCGCGCGGATCTGGGAGTTCTGGAAGTGGCCTTTCGCCATCCGCTACAACCGGATGGGCCACTTCGTCCAGTAGCGAAAATCTCGCTTCCCTCGAGGCGCGCCTTTCGCATGGCTTCGCCAATCGCGAGCTTCTTAAGCGCGCGCTTTCCCACGCGAGCGTCGGCTCGGAATCGAACGAGCGGCTGGAATTCTTAGGCGACCGCGTGCTCGGGCTGGTCGTTGCCGAGCGTCTCTACGCCCAATTTCCGGCGGAGACTGAAGGCGGACTTGCCGTGCGGCTGAATGCACTCGTCAAGCGCGAAGCGTGCGCCAAGGCTGCGGAAGCGGCCGGCCTGGCGCCGCATCTGATCATGGCGACGGGTGAATCCGCGAGCGGCGGCAGGAAAAAGGGCGCGATTCTCTCGGGCGCCTGCGAAGCCATCATTGCTGCCTTGTATCTGGACGGCGGCATCGAAGCGGCCCGGGCTTTCATTACGCGTTATTGGGATGATGCCTTCGCCACACTTGCACCGGAGTTGCGTGACGCGAAAACCGCGCTTCAGGAATGGGCGCAGTCGGGCGCCTTGAAGGAGCGAGTGCAGCCAAATTACGTCGTGATGGAGCGCAGCGGGCCGGACCATGCGCCGCAATTCGTGATCGAGGTTCGCATTGCCGGCATCGAGCCGCAGCGCGGCGAAGGACCGACGAAGCGCGACGCGGAACAGGATGCCGCCGCGCGTCTGCTTCAGCGTCTGGGCGTCTGGAAAGCATGAACTATCGCAGTCCGCACGTAGCATCCACCTCCCCCTCGTGGGGTCGAGGGACGACTAAGCGAAAGGTCCAGTGGACCTTTCGCCGGCCCGAGGGCGAGCGCGTTTGCGCGAGCGGGTGGGGGGCCGGGTCGTGGGCATGACGGCCAGCGAAACACGGTGCGGCTTCATCGCCGTTTTGGGCGCGCCCAATTCGGGCAAGTCCACGCTGGTGAACGCGGCCGTCGGTCAGAAAGTCTCGATCGTCACCCAGAAGGTGCAGACCACGCGCATGCCCGTGCGCGGCATCGCGATACGAGGCAATGCGCAGATGATCTTCGTCGATACGCCGGGAATTTTTGCGCCCAAGCGGCGGCTCGACCGCGCCATGGTGAAAGCGGCCTGGGGCGGCGCCGCCGATGCCGATGCCATTCTCGTCGTCGTCGACGCAGCCGAAGTTGCGGCGCGCCCGAGCGGCTGGTCCGGCCAGGATACCGAACGGATCGTCGATGGCTTGAAGGAGGCGCGCCGGCGCGCCGCTTTGGTGCTCAACAAAGTCGACGCGATGAAGCGCGACGCGCTACTGCCCTTGACCGAAAGGATGAACGCAACCGGCGTCTTCGACCGCGTGTTCATGGTCTCGGTCCTCAAGGGCGACGGCGTCGAGGAGCTGATGAATTACTGCGCGAGCGCGGTACCCGAAGGCCCGTTCCTTTACCCTGCCGACCAGGCGGCGGACATTCCATCGCGCTTGCTCGCGGCCGAGATCACGCGCGAAAAGCTCTACCTCCGTTTGCACGACGAATTGCCTTACGCTTCCGCAGTGATCACCGAGTCCTGGAAGGACCAAAAGGACGGATCGGTGCGGATCGATCAGACCATCTTCGTCGAACGCGAGGGGCAAAAGGCCATCGTCATCGGCAAAGGCGGCAAAACCATCAAGCTGATTGGGGAGGCGGCGCGTCTCGAGCTCGAGCAAATGTTCGGCCGCAGGGTGCATTTGTTTCTGCACAGCAAGGTGGCGGCATCCTGGGGAGAAATACCGGCCAATTATCGCGAATGGGGACTGGAATTCCCGAAGGATCAATGAGATGCAGGCTTATCCTCATGCTGTGGATGATCCAGTCCGGCGGCTGTGAATATGTGGGTGCGGTAGATTTGCATGGAATGGTCTGACGAAGCGATTGTGCTTTCCGTGCGCCGGCATGGCGAAAGCTCCGGAATCCTCGAAGCGCTGACGCGCAGCCACGGCCGCCACCTTGGGCTCGTGCGAGGCGGTTCCGCGCCGAAGGGCCGTGCGCTCCTGCAATCCGGCAATCGCGTAAAACTGACCTGGCGCGCGCGTCTCTCCGAACATCTGGGAATCTATACGGTGGAACTGGCACAATCGCGGGCGAGCGACATGTTCGAGCGCCGCGCTGCGCTGACCGGGCTCAATGCCTTCGCCGCCGTGGCCGCCGCGGTGCTTCCGGAGCGCGAGCCTCATCTGGCCGCATTCGAGGGCGCCGAAACTCTTCTCGATACCATCGCGGAGCATGATTTCCAGGACTGGGCGCCGTTCTTCGTGCTTTGGGAATTGGGTCTGTTGGACGAGCTCGGCTTTGGGCTCGATCTCACGCGTTGTGCCGCCAATGGCACGGCCGATGATCTCATCTACGTCTCGCCGCGAACGGGACGTGCGGTGTCGCGGCAAGGCGGCGAAGCCTATCGCGACAGGCTGCTCGTTCTGCCGGCGTTTCTTCTCGGGCGTCAGGCGGGCGCCGCGAGGGCGGCTGATCTGCTCGCCGGGCTGCAGCTGACCGCGCATTTTCTCGCGCAATGGTTGCTCGCGCCGCACGACAAGGCCATGCCCGAAGCGCGAATCCGGCTGACCGATCTCGCCGCCCGCACCGCCGAATCGGCTTAAAAGAAACGGCCATGGGCGAAATACCGTTCAAGGACGACATCAGACCGGAACCGCTGGCGAAGGCGCTCAGCGAGCGTTATCTCGCCTATGCGCTTTCGACGATCACGTCTCGCGCACTGCCCGACGCGCGCGACGGTCTGAAGCCGGTTCACCGCCGTTTGCTGCATGCCATGCGCGAGCTCGGGTTAAACCCACGAGATGGTTTCAAAAAGTGCGCGCGCGTGGTCGGCGACGTCATCGGCAAGTTTCATCCCCATGGCGATCAGGCGGTGTACGACGCACTTGTCCGCCTCGCGCAGGATTTCGCGGTCCGCTATCCGCTGGTCGAAGGGCAGGGCAATTTCGGCAATGTAGACGGCGACAACGCCGCCGCCATGCGATACACGGAGAGCCGCCTCACCGGCGTCGCCGAGGCTCTTCTCGAAGGCATAGAAGAAGACGCGGTCGACTTCCGCCCGACATACGACGGCACGGAACGCGAGCCCGTCGTTCTGCCGGCCGCGTTTCCCAACCTGCTCGCCAATGGCTCGACCGGCATCGCCGTGGGCATGGCGACCTCTGTCCCGCCGCACAATGCCGGCGAGCTGTGCCAGGCGCTGGTCGCGCTCATCGAGAATCCCAAGATTCAGGACCGCACCCTGTTCCGCTTGGTGAAGGGCCCGGATTTTCCCACCGGTGGCATCATCGTCGACGATTCCGCGACGATTCAGGAAGCCTATCGAACCGGCCGCGGCTCGTTCCGTGTTCGGGCGCGCTGGAAAAAGGAAGAGGGCTCGCGCGGCACCTATCAGATCGTCGTCGATCAGATCCCGTTCCAGGTGCAAAAGGCCAAACTGATCGAGCGCATCGCCCAGTTGATCGACGAGAAAAAGCTCTCGGCGCTCGATGCCATCCGCGATGAATCGACCGAAGACATCCGCATCGTGCTCACGCCCAAGAGTCGTGCGATCGAACCGGAAATTCTGATGGAGCAATTGTTCCGGCAGACCGATCTCGAAACGCGCATACCCTTGAATTTGAATGTGCTGGACAAGGGCGTCACGCCCAAAGTGATGTCTCTGCGCGACGCGCTGATGGCGTTCCTCGACCATCGCCGCGACGTGCTCGATCGCCGTAGCCGCCATCGTCTCGCGCGCATTGCCGATCGGCTGGAGGTGCTCGACGGCTATCTCGTCGTCTATCTCGACCTCGACAAGGTGATCCGCATCATCCGAACCGAGGATGAGCCGAAGCCCAAGCTGATGAAAGCCTTCAAGCTGAACGATCGCCAGGCCGAAGCGATTCTGAACATCAGGTTGCGCGCCCTGCGGCGGCTCGAGGAGCAGCAGATCCGCGAGGAGCATGCGGCCCTCACCAAGGAGCAGAAGGATTTGAAGCGGTTGGTAGGCTCGGAGAAACTGCAGTCCGAGCGGCTGACCGAGGAAGTCAAGGAGATGGACCGGCGCTTCGGGCTGAAGACGCCGTTGGGACGGCGCCGCACCGAATTCTCGTCGCCGCCCGAAATCTCCGAGGAGTTTTCGCCCGAGGCCCTGATCGAGAAGGAACCGATCACCGTCATCTGCTCCGAGAAGCTCTGGCTGCGTTCGATGAAAGGCCATCAGGAGCCGAACGACTCGGTGAAATACCGCGAAGGCGATGAGGGCCGCTTCTGGCTTAAGGCCGAGACGACCGACAGGCTGATGATGTTCGCCACCGACGGCCGGTTCTTCACGCTCGATTGCGCCAAGCTGCCGGGCGGACGCGGGCAGGGCGAGGCGATAAGAAGCTTCATCGACCTTCCGCCCGAGGCCGATATCGTCGCCATGTTCGTGCACAAGGAGGGCCGCAAATCGCTGCTGGCAGCAAGCTCCGGTCACGGCTTCGTCTCGAATGAGGACGATGCGGTCGCCATGACGCGTTCCGGCAAGAAGGTTATGAACGTATCGGAAGGCGCCAATGCAGCGGTTTCCGCCTTCGTCGACGGCGATTCGGTTGCGGTCATCGGCGAGAATCGCAAGCTGCTGATCTTTCCGCTGGAGGAAGTGCCGGAACTCGCCAAAGGCCGCGGCGTCATCCTGCAACGCTACAAGGATGGCGGCCTCTCCGATGCACGCGTCTTCCATTGGAAGGAGGGGCTGAAGGATTCCAACGGCCGCACCTTCACGCCGGAAGAGCTCAAGGATTACCGCGGCGCGCGCGCCCAAGCCGGCCGCATCGCCCCGCGTGGTTTCTCGAAAGCGATGAAATTCGGGTGATGGGTCTCGCGATTTCGCTTGCCTTTGCGGCTGTTCAGTGCTATGAGTATCGCATTAACCGTAAGGCTGTGCTTCTGATTTTTATCAATGAAATTTTTCAATCAGAAACGGGCTGAAAGCGGCAGAAACCCTGGAGAACATTCAAAGCGGAAATCAGAAAAATCAGAACGGCGTCGTATCGGACGGAAGGCACGTTTGAATTTCAATCAAAAATTTTATTCAAAGAATCGACCAAAAACCCGCGGGAAACCTGGAGATCATCGGAGCGGAAATCAAAGAAAATCAAAACGGCCGCGCGCGCGAAACGACCGCATCGCTATCGATGTCCGCCGACATCGCGCCATAGGCGGCAGTCCGCGCCTCAAGACGCGTCGCGCAGAACGCGTCGGCGACTGCCGCGGGAGCCTGCTGCACCAGCAACGCGGCTTGCAACGCGACGGCCATGGCTTCGACCAGCCGGCGCGCGTCCTTTTCCTCGACCGCGCGCAGCTCCGATTTGAGCGCGTCAACCGCCTGATCCAAGCGCGCGTTCGCGCCGCGCCCGCGTTCCAATTCGGTGATAAACGCGTCGAGCGCGCGCGGCTCGCGCTTGAGCACGCGCAGCACGTCGAGGCAGATGACGTTGCCGGAGCCTTCCCAGATGCCGTTCAGCGGCGCCTGGCGGTAGAGGCGCGCAATCGGCCACTCTTCGACATAGCCCGCGCCGCCATGACACTCCATGCACTCGGCGACGTGGCCGATGACGCGTTTGTTGAGCCAATATTTTGCCACGGGCGTCGCGATCCGGGAAAACAGCGCCGCGTGTTCGCTCTTGGCTGCTTCGTCGAAGCTGCGCGCCAGACGAAAGACGAGCGCGGTCGCCGCTTCCGATTCGATCGCGAGATCGGCCAGCACTTGGCGCATCAGAGGCTGCTCGATCAGCACCTTGCCGAAGGCGCTGCGATGGGACGTGTGCCAAAGCGCCTGGGCCAGCGCGCTGCGCATATAGGCGGCGGGCGCGACGGCGCAATCGAGCCGCGTGTGGTGGACCATGTCGAGAATCGTGGCGACGCCGCGTCCTTCATCGCCGACGCGCACGGCATAGGCGCCGTGATATTCGATCTCGGACGACGCATTGGCGCGGTCGCCGACTTTATCCTTCAACCGCATGAGATGAATGGCGTTGCGTTTTTTATCGGGCGTCCACCGCGGCGCGAGGAAAGAGGTGAGCCCGCCCGGCGCCTGAGCAAGCGTGAGAAATGCATCCGACATCGGCGCCGAACAGAACCATTTGTGCCCGGTCAGCCGATAACTTCCGTCGCCGGCGGCTTCGGCTCGCGTCGTGTTGGCGCGAACGTCGGAACCGCCCTGCTTTTCCGTCATTGCCATGCCGATGGTAACGCCTTGCTTCTCTGCAGCCGGGCGCGAGGAGGCGTCGTACGCTCGCGTCAGGATCTGTGGCAGCCATTGCTGAAGGATTTCGGGCTGGTGCTTCAGCGCGGCGGGTGCCGCATAGGTCATCGTGATGGGACAGCACACCGAAGGCTCGACTTGGGCCAACAGGAACTCGAGCGCCGCGTGCAGAAGATGCCCGCGATCGGCGCCGCTCCAGGCGACGGCGGAAATCCCGGCCTCGATGCCTTCGCGCATCAGGGCGTGATAGGCCGGATGGTATTCGACTTCGTCGAGGCGCCGGCCATAGCGATCGAAGGTCTTGAGCCCAGGGACATGGCGATGCGCGGCGGCGGCGAGCGCGTTAATCTCGGCCGACCCCATGCGCCGGCCAAAGGCATCGAGCCGCTCCGCGTGCGCGGCGCCGCCGTTTTGCGCGACCGCTTCCGTCAAGACGCGATCCGTCGCGAAAAGGTTCAGGTTCTCGAAGGGCGGCGGCTGATTGGCGTCATCGGCCATTGTGACTCATCCTTGCCGGCAATTATAACCCAATGCGATGAGCGAGCAGTCCCCTTATCACGGTCTTTATATCAACCTCGATCGCAGTGCGGGGCGCCGTAGCGCTTTCGAGCAACAGCTCGAATCGTTCGGCTTGGCAGAAACCTATGCGCGATTTCCCGCGATCGAGGGCGCGCTCCTCAGCAACGCGCGCAGCGCGCTTCCGCCCGGCGAGACCGGCTGCTTCTTTTCGCATTTTTGCGCGCTCGAATCGGCCCGGCCGCGCGGGATGCCCGTGCACATCCTGGAAGACGACGCCTTGCTGTCCGAACATGCGCGCCCCGTGATCGAGGACGCGATCGCCGGAAATGTGTTCGACCGCTTCGATATCCTTTTCACCGACACCTTCGTGAATTGCCATTTGGGCATGCTGAAATCGATGAAGGCGGCGTTCGACGCCGTCAAATCGCCGCGGTCAGGTCCGCTCAAGCTGAACCAGCTGCAGGTCATCGACCTCGCTCAGCAGAATTTCGCGTGTCTCACTTCCTACATTGTCGGCACCAAATCGATCGATCGGATTTTGAGTCTGTACCAACAGGAGATCGCGAGCGGGCTTAAGACCCCGGTCGATCTCTTCATTCGCGACGCGGTGCACGCAGGCAAGCTGCGCGCGGCGTGCGTGTTTCCATTCGTCACGAGTTTCAGCCTGGATGAAGTGAAGGGCAGCACGCTGCATGAAAAGAATGAAAAACCCTCGGTGATGGTGCTCGCGGTGTTGCGCTATTCGTTTTTCGCCGATTGCGATTTCAACGCGGCGAAGGCGCATCTCGATGCCGCGATCGGGACCCATCGCCGCAACGCCGATCCGCATCACGATCTCATCGTTCGGGCGCTCGACTTCGTGGTGTCGGACGACTTCAAGGAATTCTAAAATCGTCTTTATCTTTATGGAGTCCTGGTCAATTCGTAGAACGAGATCGCGGCCGCGTTCGAAACGTTCAGGCTGTCCATCGCCTGACCGACAGGGATGAACGCCGATGTGTCGCAACGCTCGCGCACCAGTCGGCGAAGCCCCGAACCTTCGGCGCCCATGACGATTGCGATGTCCCCTTTGACGAGCGCATCGCGCAACGCTGCTTCCCCATCGGCTGCGAGCGCGATCCGCCAAAAGCCAAGCCGCCCGAGCTCTTCGAGAGCGCGTGCGATGTTGACCACCGCGACGCGCGGTACAATGTCGAGCGCGCCCGACGCGGCTTTTGCCAGCGCGCCGGATTCGGGCGCGGCATGGCGGTCCTGAACGATGACGGCGCCGATCCCGAAAGCGGCGGCGGAGCGCAAGATCGCTCCTTCATTATGGGGATCGGTCACCTGGTCGAGCACTGCAACCAACCGGCGGCCGCCTTGCGGCGAGTAGATGGTTTCTTCGAGCTCGAGCTCGGGCAGGGGATCGCAAAGTAGGGCCACGCCCTGATGCACCGCCCCCTGAGGCAGCAGACGAGAGATCATGTCGAGGCCGACGATGTCCTGAGGAACATGCTTCGCCGGCGTGCCCAGTTCGGCCGCTGCCCGCTCGGTCAAGACCGCGCGTCGAATTCTCCGCTTGGGATTGGCCAAGGCGGCCCGCGCGGCATGAAGACCATAAAGCCAATAGCCGCCGGAAAGGTTGAGCTTTGCCGGCTGTTCCCGACGCGGACGCCGGGCCTCTGCTACGCCACCGGCAGTGGGAAAGAATCCCCTGTTTTCCGGCACTTTTCGCTCCGGTCTGCGTTTTTTCCCGGCCACGTGAGAGGTTCCTTGGAACTGGCAGTGGAGCTGGATGCTCAGCCAGTGGCAGCGTGTCGAGTTTGGATGTCAACCCCAACTATTGACACATTGGTTCAATTGACCAATATGCGGCCTCCGCAGTCTTCCTCCGGGGCGATTCAGCTTTGCCGGCGTGCCGACCTGTCTGGCCTCCGGTTTTTGGCGTTTCCCAAGGCGAATGCGGCCAATTGGACGATCTTGGCGCCACAACTGGCAATCAAAACGGGGGAGTGTCCCGAGCGGCAAAGGGGGCGGACTGTAAATCCGCTGGCTGAGCCTTCGTAGGTTCGAGTCCTACCTCCCCCACCATTCGGAGAACGGAATGGCAAGAACAGGGATCTGAAATTGACGGAAGCTGTTCCGATACCTGCATTCTGTCTTCCGACTTCTGAAGGCGGGTGTAGCTCAATGGTAGAGCAACAGCCTTCCAAGCTGATGACGAGGGTTCGATTCCCTTCACCCGCTCCAGCCTTCGCCCGCACTGCAGGCTACGGCTTGGCAAGCCAGTCGAATGATCAAGAACAAAAGGTAACGGACCATGGCGAAGCAAAAATTTGAGCGGACGAAGCCGCACTGCAACGTAGGCACGATCGGGCACGTCGATCACGGCAAGACGACGCTGACGGCGGCTCTGACCAAGGTATCCGCCGAGAAGGGCTGGACCTCGACCTTCGTCTCCTATGACCAGGTTGCGAAGGCCTCGGAGAGCCAGGGCCGGCGCGATGCGTCGAAGATTTTGACGATTGCGACAGGCCACGTGGAGTATTCGACCGCGAAGCGCCATTACGCCCATGTCGACTGCCCGGGCCACGCCGACTACGTGAAGAACATGATCACGGGCGCGGCCCAGATGGACGGCGCGATCCTGGTGGTCTCGGCGGCCGACGGGCCGATGCCGCAAACCCGCGAGCACATTCTTTTGGCGCGCCAGGTCGGCGTTCCCTTCATCGTGGTGTTCTTGAACAAGGTCGACGTGGTCGACGACCCGGAACTCCTGGACTTGGTCGAGCTCGAGGTCCGCGAGCTGCTGACGAAATATCAGTTCCCCGGCGACGACATCCCGGTCATCCGCGGCTCCGCGATCAAGGCGATGAACGGAGAAAAGGGC
>WNFT01012777.1_pt1 | contig 11267 bp, 10 predicted proteins | sample 5400191 | NCBI WGS metagenome assembly WNFT01 (sample SAMN13153359, study PRJNA577476) | soil metagenome | isolation source: 80 cm saprolite under Madrone tree | place: USA:California | collected 2016-06-14
CCATGATTACGGGCCGGAGCTTTACGTGCAGCAGTGGTTCCAGGTCCCTAAGCTCTCTGACCTTGCCCAGACTCTCCCTATCGTCTGGCTGAAGCATTGGGCCTATCTGGCAAAGAGTGGAGTCCCAGTGTTCGTGGGAGAGTTCGGCGGGAACTCTCTGGGCCAGGACGCCGAGGGCATGTGGCAGCGCACCCTGGTGTACTTTATGAAGATAAACAGTATCAGCTATACCTACTGGTCATGGAATCCTGATTCGGGAGATACCGGCGGCATCTTGCAGAACGACTGGAAGACGGTCAACCAGAGCAAGATCGACCTATTGAGTGCCTATGAATGGCCAATGCTGGGCCAGCCTGAATCTCGCACAGGTTCCCACTCTAAGAATTCCAGTGATATTGCGAGTGCTTATCAGTGATCGAGGTACCGTTTCGCGAGGATTTGTTGTGCAAGTAGTATTGGACGCAGTTACCAGGTGTACTGACCTGGTTTGAAGAAACCGGAAATGAGGTATCGCAGGGATCCTTCTCTGTTGACATCTCCTGCTCCATTCCTCGGTCTGCTGGCAGAGGAGTGGAGCGCCTCCGGCTTTCAGGTTACAGATTATCGTTATCGCCCCATATGTGGCGCAGGTTGCCTGGCATGAACGTCCCGCTATGAAGTCGTCTTTAGTGCCTTCGATCTAGCAGGAGAAGCTCTTCTTCCAAAGGATAAATACAATGTATCCTTTTGGGGGACGCGCGCTAATTGTCATTCAGCTATACTCTTCTCAACGATAATGAGCGGCGAGGTAGCAGCGACGTGTACCTCTGAGCGGAAAAACAGGAATGGCCCGCAGAATCACCATCCTGATATATGGAAGTGGAAATAAATACTTAGCAGAATAGGGCTACAAAAATCGAGAGGAGCAAAGCATGATGTATCACGATAGCACAACTGCCTGTGCTTCAACAAACCTCATTCTCGTCGTGGCATCCGACCGCGATCTTGGTTTCATTCTTACGATGACCCTGCGAGAAGAAATGCCCTATGAGGTGCTGCTGGTTGCGGATGGAAGGGAGGCGATTGAGATCTGTCGACTGATTACGCCCCAACTGGTTCTGTTTGATGAGCAGCTTTCCGGGATGCAAGCTGTGGCAATCTATGAGCGCCTCTGCCAAAACGTCGAGGAGCGGCCTATTCCGGGGTTGCTACTGGTAACATGTCATCCGGAAGATGAAGGTGACTGGCAGTATCTCCACTGGATCAAGAAACCATTCCATTGGGATAAGCTTCTCCAGACAGTGAAAGGTCTGCTGGGTGCATAATAAGTAAGCATTCCCGGTCGTGTGGAAGTCTGCGGGAGGAAGGTGGAATCACTCCATAGGGTGCCATGTTTCTAAGAGTTCCGGGAGGCCGAAAACATAGCAAAGCATTTTACAATGCGAGTTCGTTGATCAAATCCTGCGCCCGCTTTAATGCTTCACGTCGAACATAATAATACGCCCACAAGCCTTTCTTTCGACAATCAACCACACCAGCATCTCGCAGAACACGCAAATGATGAGAGATAGTAGGTTGCTCCAATGTAAAGCTCTCCACGATCTCAAAGACACATACTTCCCCTTCGTATCGACTAAGCAAACTCAAGATGCGTAAACGCGTAGAATCTGCCAACGCCTTGAGCAAGCGTGCGCGCCCAACCGCATCTTCTTCTGAAAGAGCGGGTATATACCTTGGAGCAACGCCAATAGTCGTATTTGGGGCGGTTGCTGAACGATTCAAAATACACAGCGTATCTGCCGGACTCGTGGATGTAGTTATATTGTCCGTTACACTCGCTATATTCGTAGATGTCATTTCCTAACCTCTCCTTCTATTCGCCCAGTCGGATGTCGAACCATCTGTTTGGTCTTGGGTTTCCTGGCATTTATTGTATAGACAAGCTACGAGATGTCCAGGTTCCCTGGGAACGGGTCGGTTTCACTCCTTTCCTATCTCTCTTAACAACTTGCATTGAGAAGTATCGCACAGTGTTTTCCATGATCATGTATGCATCGTCCTCTCTGATGCTAGTATAAAGAGGAGGCGTCATGAAAGCGCCATAAGCATCGTCATGGAGAGTGGTTTCAAACGGTGACCCGGATAGAAACAGGAACATGCCCGGCAGGAAGAATACAGGAAGTGGAGGCATATTAAATTCATAGAGTCTATTATGGCGAACTTTCCGCCGTATGTTCTTGAGCGTTTCTAACTCGCCTGACTCGACTATAAATGCCCTGCGCTTTGTTGACAATATCACCTATAGGATGAGTATTAATAGAAAAAGTTGTGTTTTTAAATTTCGATAAAAGACTAATCACGGCTCGATTACTTGACAAAATGACGGGGGATTTATTATAGTCTTAATGTCGTAAAAACGATAGTGATTGGTTCACGAACGTATTGGTTTTCTTGGAGTGTGTCCTCAATGTGGAGGACTCTCACCGGTTCCTAGGAGGAGTGAGCTTTAGCTACTGAACGTTCGCCGGTGGAGTTCAAGCATGACTGCTCCAAGATGTTCTCTTTTTCCGCACCTCCCTTATGATTTGGTTGCCGAGAAAGGGAATCCGTCCTTTCAAAAATCTGGGCATCGCATAGGAGTCTCGCTTTCATCACACCGCATTTCGCTGTCTCATTTGAGATTTAAAATGCACAGCTAAGAAAATAGTGTGACTCCATGTCAGAGTTTCTCTCTACATACATGTTTCTTGTAGTGAACTACCCTGAACATCTCACAGATGGATAGTTCAACTCCATCACATTTACGTGATGGATACACTAAAAAGGAGAATTTTGTGACGACAACTTACCGAGATGAAGTTCGTGATCGAGTAGCTGGAACCCAGGGGCAAGGTGGTGTGGAGCAGGGAGGTCCTTTCGAGGGGATAAAGCCACTCCTGTTTGCCACCCTGATGTCTCAGCGCCAGGAGCAAGGGGGGATCCAGCCACTCGTGTTGGCTGCCCTGATGTCTCAGCGCCAGGAGCAAGGGGGGATCCAGCCACTCGTGTTGGCTGCCCTGATGTCTCAGCGCCAGGGGCAAGGGGGGATCCAGCCACTCGTGTTGGCTGCCCTGATGTCTCGCGGCAAGGAGCAGGAGGGGATAAAGCCGCTCGTGTTGGCTGCCATGATGGCTCGCGGCAAGGAGCAGGAGGGGATCAATCCACTTGTGTTGGCCGCTATGGCGACTCAGCGCCAGGAGCAAGAGGGGATCAATCCGCTCGTGTTGGCCACCATGATGGCTAAAGGCCAGGAGCAGGAGGGGATCCAGCCGCTCGTGCTGGCTGCTATGATGGCTCAGCGCCGCGGTCAGGAGTAGGAGTAGCTCATCGAGGCTCAGACTCCTCTTTTGTTCGCCGCTCTCTACGCGTGTTAAGAGCAGACGGGCTTTCTGGCGGTTTAGTGAATGATGAGATCTTCGGAGCGAATATACGAATGGGCATTGGCTCCGAAGATCTCTGGCAAACCCAAACTTCACATATGACACTCTCATTCTCAAGGGAGATGAAAGGAAATCATCATGGCGACTAATTTTGGACAAGCACCAATCCAGGGTTCTACAGATCAGATGTTCGACGCAGTTATTAAAGAGCTGATCGAAACTGGAGGATCGAGTTTGAAAGCAGCATCGCGGACGGACGATGCAGTCAAGGTTGCCCTGGCTAAAACAGTTATGACGGACCTGGCACGCACCATATCACAGGCATCACCATTTGAAAGAGCCTTACTTGTATCAGCGCTTGCCCCAGCACTTGCAGAAGCGATTGCCCCAGCACTTGCAGAAGCGATTGCTCCAGCACTTGTGGATGCTTTGAGTAAGATGGCCGCTTCACAGAAAACCGGCCAGGAATCAGCTTCCGGTGAGGATTCCGACAGGCACGAGGGAGCATAAACGACTACAAGGCCCATACATGGATGAGGCAAGTTGATGGGTCTGATGGCATCTACATTCCCCTGGTTTCTGAAACTGCATGCAGCCATCGGCCACATATGGTGAAGTTCATCTCGTTTGTTAAAAGGTGACGGCATTTTCCCTCTCGAAACTCTGAGCGGAGAGAAGAGGAAAAATTGTCGTTGCCCGCTTCTGATTCGTATACCAGTACACAATGGGAACCAAGGCTCGTTTTGTGAGCAACGCATGCACCTTCATTGTCTGGCTACTTACAACTTTCTCATGTACTCGCTCATACCACAGTGTCACTTGTACCTTAGTGCAATTTATGCAAGTTAACACATGAGTTTGGTCATCCCGCGGGGCCGATCAATCGGCGGTGGGCACGATCAATCGGCCCCTACGGCGGCTGCGCAGCCCGTAGGGAATACCCTGATTAATTTGTTAATCTCCATCAATACACCTCTTTCAGGCAGGGTTCCCCAAATCCCGCCAGGGAGAAGCTCCGGCCCCCTTTCCCTAACAGCTTTGTTGATTCTGCATTAGTATCTCCGGTGAAGCGGTATCCTCAGTCAGATCATCAAAAACCAGGTCTACAACGTACATGCATGGCTGAAGCCGCCTGGCTTTAAAAACGGCACTATAGGACTTAAAATAAAGTCGGTTACAATAATCCTCTTCCGCTCGCTATAATAAACAGAAGTATGCCATCTGTCCACATCTTTTTATTCAAAATCTCTCTGACGTAGGAGAAAAATCAATGCAAGACAAAAGTTATGTGCAAGCAATACAAGATCTGCAAGACAGGCTCTCCCACCAATTCCTGGAGACTCTAGGTCATATGCTCGCGCATCGCACGACTGTGGATAATGCCACCTTACATATTGAGGATGAAAAAGTGCGAGCAGTTGTCAAGAACACGCTGATTACTGGTCAGATAATTGCCTTGCTTGCACTCATGAAAGAAATGGGACTCCTCGACGAAACGCAATACGACGAGTTCACGGCGTATCTTAAGCATGCTCTGACTTATCGTCCACGTGATAACTGATTTTCAACCGGTAGCATACGAGTACAACGATGGATGTCGCATGTACTACTGCCTACTCCCCAAAGGCCTCGCGGAGTTGCTCTTCTTGCGCCTCAGATAAGTTAGTCGAAATGAGATCGAACTGCATGCCTTTCTTGATAGTCGAGACCACTTTGTCAAGTGTGGCCCCGTTTGTCAAAAGGAACAGGGCCGAGGTGCCTTCCATGATCTGGTTGCGCACTCCTTTGAAAAAGTCCTCGTCAATGCCATAGTATGCAAAGTGACAGGCGAGTGTGCCGATGGTGGTGTCAGAGGCCACTCCGAAGAAAGAGACAGAGAACAGCAAGCCGAAGAGCATCCCCCAGAATACCCCACTCAAGGCGCTATCAGCAGTCAGATGGTTGAGCTGCCTCGTCCTGGGGTGTTTGGCTCCCAGAGGCCAGGTGACGATAGCCCAATCTTCAATCTCAATCAGGTGCCGCTCCTGGAGCTGGTGCAGTGTACGGAGCATATACTCGGCTCCCTCGGCCCTTGGGAACTCGAGGACGGCGAATGTTGTCATGGTCTCCGACTCCTTTCGTGTTGTCTCCGTACAAGCAGATCGAGTTTGGAAAGGATTGCCCTCTTGGGTAAGGAGAGCGCCTGGCCAGGGTCGCCAAACTGCGACCCACCTGCCGCGCGCAACGGGTTGATCTGTTTCTCGTCGTCACAGAGGTCAACAACTATGAGGAGGGGGTACCCGAGACCCGGCCCCCGAGGCTTCGACCCCGGCACTAGCGGCTATGCAAGTGCCCCTCGCCTCTCGAGTATGTTGTCGCGCCACAAGCGACTCCTCCTGAGTATCAGTGTAGTCGAGGACACGTGTGAAAGCTATTGCCCACCGGATATAGAACGGGTATAGGTTTTGGAAGGGGAAGCGATCTCCGCCAGACGACCAGCAGGGGTACCAGGGAGTGGAGGCAGTTTTTGATCATGACGCAGTTCATGACGCTTTCATGATGCTTCGTTGCCATACTAATAGCAGGAGGTTAACATCTCGTCTGACGAAGCGTCGTGTAAGAAGAAGGGAGCATCTTGCTATGGCATTTACAGCTGTGGTGCTGGCACAAATTAGTCTTGAAAGGGTGATTTTTTGGTTGATAGTTGGTCTGATCGCTGGCTTCCTGGCCAGCCTCGTGATGCGTGGTGGTGGTTATGGTATTGTTGGTGATATTATTGTGGGTCTAATCGGTGCTTTCATCGGCGGATGGCTCTTCAGCCTGCTAGGTGTAGGCTCAGGAGGGGGTCTTATTGGGAGTATCATCGTTGCCTTTATTGGTGCATGCATTCTGATTTTCCTTTTGCATGCCGTTTCTGGAGGCTTCCCCCGTCGTAACTTGTAGAAATGGAGTTGGGACATCCCGCGCGGATGTCCCAACTCCAGATTAGAGAAGGCCTGTTTGGCTAATGATTTTAGACTTTTTCTGTGTTATTTCCGCTTTTGTTTCGCCGTTGTATTTAGTCTGCAGTCAGGAGACCAAGCGCTTTGGAGAGGGCGACGGCCGAGCGGCGATTATTTACACTTAGCTTGCGATAGACATTGTTGGTATGTACCTTGACCGTTCCAGCCGTGACCACCAGTCTGCGCGCAATCTCTTTGTTGGTGAGATCCTTGTCGAGTAAGTATAGAATTTGCAGCTCGCGGTCGGTTAATGGTTCAAGACCTTCTTGCCGCATCAAATCTTCCTTTGAAACTGGTGGCGAATTCAAAGGGCTCATTGCCACGAGGAGGCGTTGCAGGTAGGCATCCAGCTTTCTATCGATCATTTGACGCGCCTTTCTGCGCTTCCGCAGCTCCTGGAGCAATCTAACTAGCGGCGGCAGATTGGCAAATGTGCGAATGAACCCACCGGGATACGCCAGTGCAATGGCATGTTCAAGCGCATCAAGCGCTTCGGTCACACAATCCTGTAAATCATAGGCCAGAGCTTGCAGAGCCAACACTTGAATCGTCTTGCGTGTATTGTGGATGGATTCGACGTAGCGCAAGAGTGTAGCGAGGAGCTTTTGCCCTTGTGCGATATCCAGCTCATCGCCCCTGGCAAGCAGCATCCAGGCTTTTGTAATGGGTGGAACCTCGAATGAGGTGATCGGGTCGAGCACCCATTGCTCACCCACCATCTCAACCCACTGCACTGCTGACTCCACCTCGTCTTGTAACAGTTCCAACTGTGCCTGGAAGGAATAGGCTCTCAGGAGATCGCAAATGTTGTTCTGTCCCCGTAGCAACTCGAGCAAGTCATCAGTTGTCTCTTTCGCCTCGGTGCGCAGCCCCTGAGCTTGATACACGAGCGCTAAGCCGTACATGGCTTCACGTACTGTCCAACAGTGTGCAGACTGTATATTGGTGACCACTGCTGAGAAGTGATACTCTGCCGCATTTAGTTGGTTCCATTCGTAATGTACATAGCCCAGCAACCAGTGGGCCCAATATTGGCTCATCGCCAGATTAGCGTCCTGAGCGAGCCGGAGCAAATGTCGTGACGTTTGCTCCACCTGTTGAAGTTTGCCCGCATTCAGATAAATGGACGCCTGAGCGAAGAGTAGACGAGCTGCGCCATTAAGATTCGTCGATTGTTCTCGTCCAGACGGGACCGATTGTAGCGCGGACCTGGCACTCTGCAGACTCTCCTGTGTCTGCCCTCTAACGTGTTGGATGAGGCTCCACGAGAGCGCAATCAATGCTCGCAGAACCTTGATTTGCGATTCATCTAGATCAGTCACACTACTGCGACTGGTTTCTATGAGTTGCTCGGCAGCAGTCAACAAGCGAGGAACGCCTTCTAACAGTCCACGAACCTCCAGGATCCATGCTCTGGCGACAAGCAGACCAGGTCTTCCCTGGATCAGTTCCTCTGGTAACAGGTGCAGCCAGCGTTCCATCTGTGCCCACTGCTCTTGCTCGATGGCCCGTAGTAATCGCACTTCCACCAGGTGCGCTGCTTCCGTCAAATCTCCCGCTGCAAGTGTATGCTCGATCGCCTCCTGTGTAAGTCCCTGCGTAGCATACCACGAACTTGCTCGCCGGTGGAGTGTAGCGATCTTCTCCTGGCTGAAGCGCTCCTGCAAACGTTGCTCTAACAAACGTTTGAACAGCGGGTGAAAGCGAAACCAACCATGTTGATCATCGAGTGGAACAATAAGCGCATTCGCACGTTGCAACCCATCCAGGTATGCTTGTACGTTATCGTGAACATCATCACCGCTGATAATCGCTTCACATAGCGCGGGGCAGAACTGATCCAGGATTGACATCCGTAAGAGAAGCTCCTGGATGGTGGGAGCTTGCTGGGCCAGGATTTCCTCCACCAGGTAACTGCTCACATAGCGATCAGGGTGGGTGCGAAGATCTTCCACAAGCAGTGTGCGGTTAGAGGCACCGCGCAGAGAGAGCGCAGCCAGTCGCAACATCGCAATCCAGCCCTCTGTCTGTTCTTCGAGTGTCCTCGCGACCTCGCGTGGCAGTTCGTCCCCAAGTAGGCGTGCGAGAAAAGCTTCTGTCTCATCGCGCGTAAAGCGCAGGTCGGCGCCGTGGAATTCGTTCAGTTGCCCCTGAGCACGCCATTGGGCTAGTGGCAGAGGCGGGTCGGATCGCGTGGCCAACACCAGATGCACCTGGGGGGGGATATACCTGATCACGAGATCGAGCAAAGTGTGAATCACGTCATTATGAATGGTATGATAATTATCCAGCACCAGTATAATGTCCTCGGGCAAATCCGCCAGATCGTTAGTGAACAGGGTTGCCACGTGATCGGGCGGTGGGAACTGTTGTGCCTTCTCCTCTCGTCCTGCCTGACGCGAAGCGAGCGTCTTGTTGCGGTCGTCTGGTTCCTTACTCACCGAGTCAACACTGTTAGCGTGGTCAGGCTCGGTGAAAGGTAGTACGCACTTCGTGCTAACTTCACTCAGCCGACCGGAAAGGCTTGAGCCACAATCAGCGGTGTTGGGAGGGCGGGTAGGTGCGGAGAGGAGGCCGAGCGTTCCCTGGCACGCGTCGGGAAAGACGGTCTGGAGGGCGGCAGTGAGATAATGCACAAAGACGGAGAGCTCGTTGTCATTTTCATCCAGAGAGAGCCAGGCCATGGGGCGATCGCGCGTCTCCAACCACTTGACCAGCAGTGTCGTCTTGCCAAACCCGGTAGGGGCAGACAGCAGGGTGACTTTGCCGCTAAGTCCGGCATTCAAGCGTTCGATGAGACGTGTGCGTGGGATCACAGCCCTGCAGATGCGTGGTAGGGAGAGTTTAGTTCGTATCAGGGGGCTGAGAGAGTCGGCATCGGCTGAGGTTTCGCTGGAACCAGCATGCTCGGCCTGGTGAAACCACCCATCTTTTATACTCAGGATTGTTCGATACATAAGCGGAATCCTATATAAATCGACAAGTCAGCCATTAAGAAGCGAGCAAGCCATAGATAGTCAAGCTCGTTTGTGTTCCCACAAAGACCTTGCCAGCGGCAATAGTCGGTACGCTGAATTTTACATAGCTATCGAGCCCATCACGAGTGGACTTCTGCTCACTGTTGTAGAGTTTCACCTTAAGATTTGTAGCATCATAAGCGCGAAGAACACCTGGACCACTCGGTACACATCCAGGTCCATCACAACTTGCAGGGCTAATTACCCATACGATTCCGGTACCAGGAACACTCTCATTGCTGGAAATCGAGGGTATTGCGCCGGGATAGCCGAATGTTTCTTCTGTCTGAGCGGTTGCTCTGGCGGAAAGTGTATCATTACTCAACTGAAAAGACTTCAGGTGATCTCCTACTTCACCGATGTAGACCAGTTGCCCACTCGCAGCAGTCCCGGCCCAATAGCCAGGGATTCCGAAAAAGCCACCTGTTGAGTTTGAAAGGATTTCCTGTACAGCTTGATCGATATCCGTACGTGCTTCTGCATTGGTATTACACTGAAGAGTACCAGGGTACCTGTGGTACTGACCCATCTGATCCCGGTCAATCACGTAGATACGGCCTTCTTTGCCCACTCCCACAAGCAGGTGAGGGTGGGCCGTGTCAGGTTGGTCTGGTAAGAGCAATACTCCACCTGCCCCCAAATCTGCATCGCGGCCACTTAAGCAAGCCTGATTGTAAGGGGTAAAGTAGTCCGAGAGAGCAAGGCCATTCTGTGTGCTCAACTTCACGAAACTATTGCTTGCATCTCTTTGACCTGGTTGATCCAGGTCGAAGGTACCGTTACTTGTCGTGAGGTACACATTGCCCTGAGCATCGGCAGCAGGACCCGCTCCGCTCATCCATATCCCTCCTTCTTGACCATCAGGCGTTGTATTAAAGACTCCGATCTTTTGAAATGCCTGGCCATTGTAGGTGTAGCCTAGAAGCCACCCATGGTAGGGGTCAGTATCGCCAAACCCCCCCCATGCAATGTAGATCACGCCCTGAACGAACAGCAACGCGGGACGCTGGTTGGCTTGCCTGGGATAAAAAGCCACGAGCGAAGGTTGACCTTTACTCTTATCATAGCCTGCTCCTTGTACGTGAGCGAGAATAGTTATTGGGCTGCCTGGCTTGTCTTTGCCCGTCGTGATATCGAGGGCGTGCAGGCGCTGCACATACTGGTTGCCATCTTCCTTCGTCATTGGCACAACATACATGGTGTTGGTGGTCAGATCAATGACGGGTGTTGAAGTAATCCCAATAGAGGGCTGGATATCGTGATTGGGATATTTCTCAAAGACATCCGAAGAGGAGACACTGGTTACATCAGGGAGATGGAGAAAGCTCGTCTTCCACAGTGGAGCGCTCACATGCATCTGATCGGCATCAAAAGCGTAGACGCTATCGTTTTCCGTAGCAACATAGACGACATTGTAATGATGACCGTTAATAATGACATCATTGACAAAAAGTGGCTGTGCATATAGCTGCCCATCAACCGGATACGAGACCCGTTTGCCGAAGGATTGTGCATTGACATTGCTTGTGTTGAGAACAGTCTCGTGAAGGTATTGTCCTGTGCGCAGGTTATCATTGTGAAAGGTCAAAACGGAAATATTGCTCGCAATTTTAACAATCCTTTCTCTAAGATACAGGCACGCGATAAGTAGCAGGAGAACCATAACGACGAAAACTCTGACGCTACAAGGGCTTCGAGAGAGAAGGTTGACGCGCATAGAGACCCCTTTCTGACGCAGGAGGCAGACGATGTGTAGCTATATCAGAAGACAACCGGGACTTCTCACAATGCTTGACTACTTTTCCTTCTACATATCGTCCTCTCTGGTGCTAGTATAAGGAGGAAGCGTCATGAAAGCGTCATGAGCATCG
>WNFT01005301.1_pt1 | contig 11266 bp, 6 predicted proteins | sample 5400191 | NCBI WGS metagenome assembly WNFT01 (sample SAMN13153359, study PRJNA577476) | soil metagenome | isolation source: 80 cm saprolite under Madrone tree | place: USA:California | collected 2016-06-14
GGCCGCGGTCTTCGAGGTAGCGATTGAAGCGCGCCTGATAAATGGACATCAGCGGGCTGAGGCCCATCGAAACTGTCGGAAATTCCCAAAAGTCCGGCATCAGCCACGGATGCGGATAGGACGAGAGGCCGCCGCCGGGCTTTAGTTCGCGGCGAAAATTTTCCAGTTTTTGCGCGGAGAGGCGGCCTTCGAGGAAGGCGCGCGCGTAGATGCCGGGCGAGGCGTGCCCCTGGAAGTAGACGGTGTCGCCTTCGAATTCGGGCGTGCGCGCACGGAAGAAATGGTTGAAGCCGACTTCGTAAAGCGTGGCGGCGCTGGCGTACGTGGAAATGTGGCCGCCGATATTGTGCTCCACGCGATTGGCGCGCACGACCATGGCCAGCGCGTTCCAGCGAATGAGGCTCTTGATGCGGCGCTCGAGTTCCTGGTCGCCGGGGAAAAGCGGCTCCAGGCGCGCGGGAATGGTGTTGGCATAGGGCGTATTGGCGCTAAACGGGAGATCGATGCCGGAGACGGTGGCGTGGGCGCGCAGGCGCTCCAGAATCTCGGTGGCGACTTCCGGCCCGCTGGATTCCAGCACGGAATCGAGCGATTCGAGCCACTCTTGGACTTCCAAATCGTCTAATCCGTGAGGCACAGGAATGCGCGTCTCATTGTTGGCAGTGGTGCCGTTGTTCGCCGTAGTCCCGTGATTCACGGTAGTTGTATCGTTATTCATAACGTCCGACTGGTCCCCATTCATTGCATCAACCTAGGCGTGGCCGCGAGAGGTGCGCCAAAATTTATTCCGCTCATTAGTACAATAGAATACACCGCGGAGAGAAAGTGTGCACGAGTTCTAAGCGGGCAGGTTAAGACGATGTCGGCGCTTGAACTTTGTTAATGTCCCAGCAGCTGTGAAAGCGGCGGCAAGACCGCCGCACTCCAAAAAACTAAAGCGTGCGGCCGCCGTCGAGGACGAGGACGTGGCCGGTTACGAATTTTGCGCGGATGAGGAAGGAGACGGCGTCGGCTACGTCGTCTGGTGTGCCGGTGCGATGCAACGGGGCACGGCGAATGAAGTCGGATTCCCAGTCGCTGGGATCGCCGGACATTGTTATCGTGCCAGGCGCGACGGCGTTGACGCGGACTTCCGGCGCGAGGTCTTTGGCGAGGCACTTCGTCAGCATGATGACACCGGCTTTGGACGCGCAGTGCGGAATGTACCCGGGCCAGGGAAGGATGCCGCCGATGTCGGCGAAATTGATGATCACGCCGCGCGACTGCTTCAGGAGCGGTGCGGCGGCTTGCGCGCAAAAGAAGGGCGCTTTTAGATTGGTATCGAGCGCGGCATCCCACACTTTTTCCGTCGTGTCTGCGATGTTCGCGGGAAGAAAATTGGCGGCGCTGTTGACGAGGATATCGAGCCGGCCAAATCGCTCCGCGGTTTGTTCAAACAGGTGGTTAATGTCGGCGACGCAGCAAAGATCGGCCTGCAAGGCGACGGCTTTTCGTCCCAGCTTTTCGATTTCGGCTACGGCGGCGTCGGCTTCAGACTTTGACCGGTGATAGTGGATAACGACGTCGGCGCCTTCCATGGCCAGGCGCATGGCCACGGCGCGGCCAATGCGCTTGGCGGCGCCGGTGACCAGCGCGACTTGGCCTTGTAGCGGCGATTTGTTTGGGTTCACGAATTGCGGCATGTCTGAAGTCAGGTACGGTAGCACAATCCCGAACGGCACACGCCGCCCATCGCGGCAGCATGCTCGGCAGTTGGGGGGCATTCAATCAGAGATCAACAGACAGCGGTATCAGCATCGACGAAGCTGCAGAAGACTACGGGAAGATGCCGGCTTTGTAGTCGCTGAGGATTTCGTTCGGCCCGTTTACAGCGCGGGCTCCCTCTTCCGCCCCGCCTTCCATGTAACCCTGATAGTTGATCGAGCAGTGTTCACCGGCGAAATGGCATTTGCCGGAACGCTCGCGTTCGGACCCGCTGAACTGCGTGTATTGTCCGACCTTCCAGTAGGAGTAAGAGCCCCGCAGATAGGGGTTCCCGGCGGGAAAATCGAGCGTCGCTCTTCCGTTCCACTCTTGCGAGATTCCGGGGAACAAGGGCTCCATTTGACTCAGAAACGTTTGAGCATAAGCTTGAACCACGCCAGGGTCGGTCGGGTTTCCGTCGAAGGATGCTCCGATATTGCCTCCCGTGTAGTCCACCAGAATCCCGGAGCTGCCACTCTGGGCGCGGCTGACTTCCCAGGTGTTCTGATAGCCGGTATCCGCATACGTTGTGCCCGTGCTTATGCCCCACGGTCCAGCCTGGTTCCACATCCGGCTACTGAACTGCAAATGGAGCTTGCTGTTGGTTCCATACCCGAGTTGATGGATGCCCGTGACCTTCACCTGATTGAAGCCAGCCTGAGAGTAATCCAGGGTTCGCAGAATCGAGAAAGGAATGGCCATGATGACCCGGTCCGCGGTGACCGAGAACTTCGTCCGGCCGGAGTTGAAACTGAGCATATAAGTTCCATCGTTATCTTTCGCGATGGCGGTCAAGGAAGTGTTCAGTTGAATCTTTACAGCGGGGTTTCCGGATTGCAGGGCTGCCGCCATCGCTTTCGGCAAACCTTCATTCCCGCCCCGCAGGTGATACCGCTCGTCGGAGCGGCCAAAGATGCGGAAGTTGCCCGGTATGGGTTGGTAAGCCAGCAAGTAAATGAGGTTCAGCGAGCTCTGAATGGGAGATTCCGCGCCGTATTCGATGTTGTACGCCACGTCGAGAAGTTGACCCATGGGGGAGCGATGGCCGCCGGGGACGCGCGTCTCGATCCAGTCGTAGACGCTCAGGTGATCGAGATCATAACCAGCCTGATTGTAACTGTTATAAAGCGTTGGGAAGCTGGCTGCGGTAAGGTCCTTCTTCACTGCATTGTAGACGGCATTAAAGTCGATGTTGGCCTGGGTGCGGGTGTAATAATCCCCAAAGAAAAAATACGTTTCCGTGGATTGCGGTGGCTGCGCGCCAAGAAGATCGTCCACCGGAATATTGAAGCGCTTGGCTAGTCCCAGGATGACCTTGTGCCTGCTGTCGATTAGTTCTCCGCAGTGCTCACTCACTTGGCCATCGGCCCAGGAGGTAGTGTCCGAATGCATGCGGCCACCCACCCGGCTAGAGGCCTCGTAAATCGTGGAGCCATAGCCGGCGTCCTGGAGCGTGAGCGCGGCGTTGAGCCCGGCGATTCCGCCACCGACGATTGCAATTCTCGGCACGGTTGCGCCGAAGAGCCGAGCTGGACCAAGCACGGTGGCGGCTGCGAGCGTGGCTCCGCCGAACTTTAGGATCTCGCGGCGGGTCGGTCCGCGATGGTGGCGTTCGTGTTGGATCTCACCAACTGTCCGTCCCGCAGCCTCCGCCTCCGAGAAGTCTTCAAGCAATCGCTGAAATTTAGTGAGTAGCGGAGTGCGAGCCATTTTAGTCCTCCTTTAAGGATGACCGAGCAATTTCCTGCGGGGACTCAGTCAGAGCTCAGAATTCGTACCGCAGCGCAAATTGCATGACGCGCGGCTGGGTCAGCAGGCTGGTGTAGGCGCCGAAGCTGGCTGGCGACTGGGTCAGAGAAGTGAGCAGTGATGCCCCCACACCCTGGGCGTTGAAGCGCGTCAGGTTCGGCACGTTGAACACTTCCCATCGAAATTGCAGACTGTGGGTTTCCCGGTAGGGCATCTTCCAGCGTTTCGCCAGGCTCATGTCCCAACTGGCGAAGCCATCGCCGCGCAGGACGTTGCGCGACCCAACTCCGCCCGGCAGGGGCAGGGTGAAGTCATTCTGAGCCGCGGTGGGATTGGCAAACGGGCTGACGAACGAATCGGGTTTCCCCGTCACGGGATCGGGAATCGAGAGGTGGTAAATGCCAGTCTGTGGCCTGGCGGTCATCTGTGTGATAGCCGTCAGGAACCAGTCGGTGGGCCACCGCTGACCGCCATCCACGCTGTAGGGGAATCCGCTGGTCCAGCGAGCCAGGCCTGAAAGCTGCCAGCCACCGATGAAAGCGTCTAAAACTCCGCCGGCGTTGTGTGCGAGCGCGTGGCCTTTGCCGACCGGGAGATCCGCAATCCAATTGAGGTTGATCTGATGAGTGAGATCGTAGTCGGAGACGGCACGGGCCAGGTTCGGGGAAAAGGCATTTGCCAAGCGGCTTCCGACCAGTCCGATGTTTTGGTAGCCGTAAACGGAGAAGCCCACGCGCGACGCCGCGGAAGTGATATCGGTGGATTTTGAGAACGTATAATTGAAATCAAATTGGAGTCCGTGGCTGAACTGCTTCCGCAGGCTCGCTTGCAAGGCGTGGTAGTTCGAACTGCCGATGGAGCTCCATCCGTACATGGAAAAAGCCTGGTCGTTGAGGAACTTACCCGCACCGCCGTTGAGTCCAGCAGGCCCATTGAAGAAGTAGGGGGTAGTTGAAGTGTTGTCGCCCAACCCACCGTACGCGTCGATGTCCGCGATCCCAACGATCTCGTCGCCAATGACGGAAACAGCCGGGTTGTAATAAAGATCAAAAACGCTCTGGAGCAGGCCATCCGTCGTATTCGAGGTGGAGGGGACGAACCCGGTGAAGAGGTCTTGATACTGCGTTGCACCGGGACGTAGCGGTGGCAGCATGTCCACCCAGTACTGAGCGGTGGGACCTAGCATCGCGGCGGTAATGCTAGGAATATTGGGCGGCGGGCATCCCGGGGGGATTACCGAAGTATTAGTGGTAACGACCGCGCTATAGAAATTGGCGCTTCCCCCTAGTCCGCAGGCAAGGTTGGCCGAAGCAAATTTCCTCGCCAAGTTCGACAGGGCCGAGGCGGCCGTGTAGTAGTCAATTCCCGTCTTGGGGTCCACGATATCCAAGGGTTGAGTCAGGTCGCGCTGTGTCAGCAAATCGCGGCCGAAGCGGCCCACGTAAGACACCTGCAGCGAGAACCGCTTGGGCAACTCGCGGCCGATGGAAAAGTCAACGGCATAGGCGTGCGGAGTCTTAAGTGTATCGTCAGTGCCCCAGAGATTGGCCTGAGCGGCGGTGCCGGGCGTTTGCGGAAAGCCTCCCGTCGGCGGCGGCTGCAAGAATTGCGCGACCGGAATCCCTGGCGGAGGATTATTGACCGTGGGAATGGTGTTGATGCCGGCGATGCGCGGCAAGTCTTCTGCTCCCGTCTGATTGAAGGTGCAGCAGGGATTTTGCAAAGTCGTGGTCAAACCGGCAGAACCAATCTGGTCGAAAGAATTCAGCAGCGCGAAACCTGCCCGGTCGTAAACCCGGCTGAAGCCGGCGCGAATGACAGTCTTGTCGTTGTCTCCAAAAATCTTTCGCAGCAATCCACCCGTGGGTCGCGGCGAATACGCAATGGAAACTCTCGGCGACCAATCTGTCTTCTCAAAGGGATAGAACCCGGGCCCATTGTTCGCGGGACCTCCGAGCGTGAAAGCCATCGGCGGCTCCGACGTATAACCCAATCCCTGTTGCATATTCTTAGCATTCGTCGCGAACTGCGTTCCCAAGCCGAAGGTCGGAGAGGTCTGCAAACCGTTCGTTTCCCAAGGCGGAGGAAAGAAAGACCAGCGCAATCCGTAGGTCAGCGTCAAGTTCGGCTTGATACGCCAGGTGTCCTGGCCGTAGAACTCATAGGAGTTGAGCCCATAGTTGCGCTTCACGGGGGCGCCCTGGGGCAGCACATTGCCGCCGCGGTCTAGGTTGTAGTTCGCGACGACGTCCGAGATCATGCCATACAAAGCCAAAAGCGGCCGGTCATAGGCCGTCGACGACAGCGGCTCCGGCGCGGTACCCGGCGCGCATGGCCCGCCCGGACAGTTAATCACGAGGTTGGGATGCGCGGAGGCGTTCATGGGGTCCAGCGTGCTCGAGGTGAAGGAAAAACCTATCGGGGAAGTCCAGTTGGTCGTTCCGAGACCGAGAGCATTGGAGTGGAGAAAGCTTTCGCGGGGGTCGCGCGCCAGGCCGATAGCCGCCCCAAACTGGAAGGCGTGGGTTTTCTTGACCCAAGATACGTCATCCTTCAGGTTGTGCAGGTTCACCTGGAAATTGTGGCTATAGTTGATGCCCTGATCCATGCCCAGAAATGTGTTCCATGGCTGATTGTTGGGCGTATCACCGATCACGCCGTAGCTCTGCCGGGTGAATCCCCAAATAAAGGAATTGGTAAGAGTAGGGCTAATCACCGTAGTGTATCCGAGGGCCGACCCTTTGCTGTGGTCGCTGGTGGTTTGTTGAGGACCGTCGCCCGGCAGGAAGGGAGCCCCTGGGTTGCGCAAATCTTGCGAGGCGCCGCGCCAGAACAACAGGTGCTTGCCGTCGGAGGTGAGCCGGTAATCGACGCGAGCGATAAAAACGTCGTTATCCAGCTTAGTGGGCGCCCGGAAAACGAATCCGGCATAGTTGAATCCATCTCCGGCGGCCGTATCGTTGGTTACCGTCTTCCCGGTACAGAAGGTCTTATCCAGGTAACCTGTGCGATTGGTGAGATCGAGCATGGCGGGATCAATCCCAATCCCACGTGGATCGAGGTTCGTGAGGTCCGACGGCGTAAGTGTGATTAGGTTGCCGTTCCCATCCAAATACCGGAAGATTCCCTGGCACATCGATGGCGTTGGAATGACACGCTCGGCACGCTGCTGCTCCCGTTCGCGTGTTCCTTCGTAATTGGCGAAGAAAAATAAGCGGTCCTTGCGAATCGGTCCGCCGATCGATGCGCCGAAAATATTGCGGTTCAATTGCAGCGGCTTATTGGGATCGCCGATGTTCAGCTCCGACTGCTTCACCAGGTAATCGTTGGCGCTGGTGACGGTGTTGCGGATGTATTCATACGCCGAGCCATGGAGGGCATTCGTGCCGCTCTTGGTCACCAGCGTCACCTGCGCCCCCGAGCCCTGCCCCTGGTCGGCGCCGTAGTTCGTGGTGGTAACCCGAAATTCCTGAATGGAGTCCTGGGTCACCGGCAATACGGAAGTGAACGCGTAACCGTTGGACTGGTCGTTCACGTCCACGCCGTCCAGCGTGACGTTGCTCTGGTCGCTGCGCGCGCCGTTCACCGCTCCGTTGCGCGTATCCTGATCTTTGTCGCCGATACGATTACCCGTGTACGCCACTCCTGCCTGCAGGCTGAGCAGGTCGGGGACGTTGCGGCCCTCGAGGGGGAGCTGACTCACCTGCACTTCGTCGAAGGAATTGCCGATCGAAGCGTCCACCAGATTGATCGCCGGCGCTTCCGAGGTTACCGTCACCGTCTCGCTCGTGCCGCCGATGGTCAACTGCGCGTTCGCGGTTGCCGGTGTATTGACCAGCAACTGCAAGTCGGTCTGTTCGTAGCGGCGAAACCCGGAAGCAGTCACCGTCAGCTTGTAGGTCCCCGGAGGCACAAGGAGAAACTGATACTCTCCCTGTTCCCCGGTTGTCGTGGCGCGCTCGGTTTTGGATTCGGAGTTCGCCAGCACCACGCTGGCCCCTGCCACTGCCTTGCCGCTGGGATCCACTATCGTGCCTCGCACCGAGGTGGTGGCTTGCCCCCAAGCGGAGCTGCCCACCACCAAAAGCACGAGAAGCATCGCAGCCATCCTCCACAGAATCCGCGACGCTGGGCGGCGGCGCGCCGGCGAGACGCGCGAGGGCACGCACGATGCTCCGCAAAAAAGTCGAGCCGTTCCAGACGCGCCTTTTGTACTCTGCGCTTTTTTCGTTCTCATAATTTGCACCCTCGCTTTCACCCTTGGGACGCGATGAGAGTTACTCAAAACATTGGCGCCAAGTAACGCGCCTCTGACTCCGCCGCCGACGATACTCGCCGTCCGCGAAACCACTTCCAACTTTGCATGCGGATATACAGGATTGGCCGATTCGCAAACGACCGCGTACTGGTCGGGTAGAAAAAATGAGTGCGAACATCCCCACCCCCGGAATGCACCGAATGCCAACCTTACTATAATTCGACAAACTCTGATTTGTTGGGTCGAAGCTATATTGGGTCGCGGCGCGTTGTCAAGAACAAAACTTTCTTGGAGGCCGCAGGCCGGCCTGCGATATGCGCTTGGTGCATCGTAAGCCCGTTGCGCCGTGAAAGCGGCGGCAAGCCCGCTGCACTCCATATGGACCTGCTAGAATCAGCGCGCCATGAAGGAGTGTCGATGAAACTCGATTTGCTGGCCATTGCCGCACATCCCGATGACGCGGAACTGACTTGCGGCGGAACGCTGATCAAGATGGCGCGACGCGGCTACCAGACCGGCATTCTGGATCTGACCGCAGGAGAGGTGGGTTCGCGCGGCACTCCGGAAGCGCGCGCCAAGGAAGCGGCCAAAGCCGCAAAGCTGCTGGGCCTGGCGTGGCGCGGCACGCTGGGCGTACCCGATTCCGACGTGCAGCCGGCTCGTCAGCACAAGTTAAGACTGGCGGGCGTGATCCGCGAGCTGCGCCCAAAAACGGTGATTCTTCCCTACTGGGAAGCGCGCCACCCGGACCACTACCACGCTTCGGCGCTCGGCTACGAAGGCTGCTTTCTCGCGGGACTGAAACAACTGCCGCTCGAGGGTGAAGCGTATCGCCCGTTCAAAATCTTGTACTCCACTTCCTACGCCACTGTGCGCCCGACCTTTGTGGTGGACATTACCAGGGAATTCGAGCAGCGCCGCAAAGCCATTCTGGCCTTTGCGTCACAGTTTCGGCCTCCCAAGGGTGCGCGGAAGAGCAAAGTGCATCTAGCCATCGACCGCCTGGAAGACGAAATGAACCAACTGGCCCGGCATTATGGCCAGGTGATCGGGGTGCGGTATGGCGAGCCGTTCCTGATCAAAGAATTAATGCAGGTTGACGACGTCGTGGCGATGCCTGTACGGTCGATCTAGATTTTATGCAGAACAGCCATTCCTGGCTGTTCTGCCATCGGTGCGGGACCAGGTCAGGCCTACAACTTCTCTTCTTCCTGCGCCGGCGAAAATCCGGGAATATTGTGGCCGCCGGAGTTGCGCTCGGCCTTCACCCGAATCAGCGCCTCGCCCTCCGACCCGGACTTGCGCATAATTACCATGGTGCTGAGGGCCTCTGTGTATAGGCGCGTCACCAAATAAATGTCCCGGGTCCCATCCTTCTTCCAAAGCTGGCCAATCTGGATTTTCGAGACGCCCATACTCTGGCTTTGACTGTAGTGGGCGTGGACCGCGGGTGTCAACTTGCCCCTGCCGGTTGTTGCTTAGAAACCACAGGGTATGAGCCGCTGTAGGCTAACGGGACCTAGGGTGCTTCACAAGTGATGAGCGACGATTGGCCGCAGGAAACCTTCTTACCAGCGTTTACATCGTACTCACCAGGACAGAAGTATGTCCAACCCTCGGCCGGCGGGTGTATACTGTGGATAGGCGCAGCAGGAGGCGGACACCATGAAAGAAACTCTAGGCAAGGCGCTGAGACTCGGGCTCTTGGCCACTTTGGCGTGTGGCACGGTGATGGCGCAGAGTCCTCCGCCGGCTCCCGATCCTGCAAAGGCCCAACCGCAATCAGAAAAGCCGCAGGCCGCGCAGAGCAACCCGGTGCAGCAGCAGGATACGGTCAATCCGAGAAATTCCAAGGAAGACGTCGACGCCATTGGCAACCGCAACGTCGGCAAAGGCATTAACTTCTACTCCCTTGAGAAGGAAATCGCTCTCGGCAAGGGCCTGGCCCAGGAAGTTGAGCGTTCCTCTAAGCTGATCGACGACCCGGTGGTCACCGAATACGTGAATCGTGTCGGCCAAAACCTGGTTCGCAATTCCGACGCGCGCGTGCCCTTCACCATCAAGGTCATCGACTCCGATGAAGTGAACGCCTTCGCGCTGCCGGGTGGCTTCTTCTACGTAAACAGCGGCTTGATACTGCGCGCTCAGGAAGAGTCCGAGCTTGCCGGCGTAATGGCCCACGAAATCTCGCACGTCACCGCGCGCCACGGCACCAAGAACGCCACCAAGGGCGAGCTGATGCAATTGGCTGCGATTCCAGCCTCCATTTTTATCCCTTACAGCTTGGCCGGCTATGCCATCTACGAAGGTATGAACTTCGCTATCCCGCTGACGTATTTGAAATTTAACCGCGACTCCGAGCGCGAAGCCGACTTCCTGGGCTTGCAGTACATGTACAAAGCTGGGTACGATCCCAATGCCTTCGTCACCTTCTTCGAGCGCATTCAGGCGGATGACAAGCGCCGGCCGGGCACCATCCCAAAGGTGTTTTCTACGCACCCGCCGACGCCGGACCGCATCGAATCCGCGCAAAAGGAGATCGCGCGTATCCTGCCGAATAAGCCGGAATACATTGTCACAACGTCCGAGTTTGATTCCGTGAAGGGCCGCCTGCGCAACATCATGTTCGCGCGCAAGGTGCAGGACAACGCCCCCGGCAAACCCACGCTGCGCACCAAAACCGAACAATCGCAAAAAGGTCAGACCGGCAACGATCCCAATTCCACCGACGACGATCGCCCGACTCTAAAGCGCCGCCCCGACTCTCCGCTGACCAATTAAACCCGATTATTGTCCGAGAACGAAGGGCGGCCAAATGACCGCCCTTCTGTTTTTGTGGGCGCCCCACGAATACATTCAAGGCGACTAGGTATCATGCGGCGGTACTAGTGGCGTACTATTGAGGTTGTCCAGCAGAGATTGATACTCTGAACTCTCCACCAGCCACCCTCAGCCCCTAGAAGTGTCTCCAAACGAGGCAGCGAACCATGGATGCCGAAAAACTCCGCGTCAGCCGCGAAAAGCTCACACGCGTCTTCCGCTATCTGGAAGCCCTGAACCAGCACCGCAATCCCGCGAAACGCCAGATCCACGAGCAGCCCTGGAGTTTCTGGCTGCGTAACCTTCCTGACCATCCCTCTATTCAACGAGGCGGCGTGAAGTCCAGCTCTTTGAAAACAAACAACCGGAACAGCCAGGGTACAGAAGACGGTGGCGCAAACTACATTCTGAAGGTGCAACGGCCACGGTTGAATCGCGCGCCCGAACCGCCGGAGGAAATTGCCGCATGGCTGGACGACGGATGGGACGACCCCTCAAATGCCCTCACGCTCAAACAGACTCTGGATGAATCGGAGAATCGCGGAGAGCCGAAAACCGTGAAGTTCACGGACGATCCGTCTAGGGCCACGATCCTGGAGCGTTGGCAACTTCTGCGCAATGAGTGGCTGAAAACCGAAAAGCCCGCTCGTGCGGCGATGAAGCTCTTCGAGTCCTTTTACGCGCTCTACGGTCGCG
>WNFT01005302.1_pt1 | contig 11264 bp, 19 predicted proteins | sample 5400191 | NCBI WGS metagenome assembly WNFT01 (sample SAMN13153359, study PRJNA577476) | soil metagenome | isolation source: 80 cm saprolite under Madrone tree | place: USA:California | collected 2016-06-14
AGCCTGTTGTTCCTTTGGGTTACCAGCGCTGCGGGCATCGCATCCATTGTCGGTCTGGGTCCTTTGTTGTGGTCCCTTAGGCCGCTCACTTGGCGGCATTACCTTGATTCCGGTGACGGGACGGGCCCATTGCTCATATTGTTTCTAGGCGTACCCGCGGGGTTGGCGCTTCTCGGCGCTCTTGGTTACGTTTGTGGTGCGTTGGCGGTGAGCCCATTTGTATGCCGCGAGGACGCCGAGAAGGCCCTTCTTTCTGGTCCGTTTGGGGGCCATTTAGGAAAATTCGAACGATGGATCCTTTCGTACTATAAACCGCGCGGTTCTGTAAGCACCTAACAATCGGTTCGAGCGATCGCGGGGTCGCGACTTCGGTGAGCCAAGGAGGGGATCGATGATTTGTATCAAGTGCCTTCGTTTTGGATTGACGCGGCCCCGCGTCGCTCAACCTCATCGTTAGATGCCATGCAAACATTACCACTAGTAGATCAATTGGCGTTCAGATGGTCGCTTTCAAAGATCCGGCGGAGGACGATCAAATTGGCGCTGGTTTTTGCCGCAACCATGGCCGTCTACATCGCGATCGACTCGTTCACTGACACCGCACCTCCGCGTTCGGGGCGCGCCAGCGATCTTGTGGTTGGGTTAGTAGGTTCAATTGGTGGCGGTTTCGTCGTAGCAATCTTCGTCGCGAGTATATTGTTGATCGGCCGAGCCTGCACAAGTACGACGGTAACACCAGAGGGCTTGCGCGTTCAGCGTTCATTGTGGCGCAGGGAGTTTGTGGCTTGGTCGGACATCAGGAGTGCTGATGCCCGGACCTACTACGGCTGGAGGATGCTATACATTAAACCAAAGTTGTTGAGCCGCGTGGTCGTAGTCTCCCTGGAGTTCGACAACCCCGATGAGTTTAAGTCGGCCGTGGCTCGGGTCACCGACGGCCAGAATCCAATTCGTAGCGCTCTAGGAATCGAGACCATTAAATGAATCAAGTCATCGAGCATCTAACAATCGGTTCGAGCGATCGCGGGCCGCGTCTTCGGTGGGCCAAGGAGGAGAGTCGATGATTGGGATTAAGCGTCTTCGTTTTGAGACAACGCAGCCTCGCGTCGCTCAACGGCAACGTTAGACCCGGTGGACGGCCTGCCTTCGTTTTGGACCATTCCATTCGGCTTTGTCGCCGGGCTCTTTGTTGTTGGCCGTATTGCGCGATGGCTTCAAGTATTACTTACGTTGTGGAAGGGCGGCGCCACAGGATCAACCTCTTCAGCCCATCGACCTGAGATAGTTCCTATACTGCTTACGTCAGTTGCGCATCCGACACCCTGGCTTGTGTTGATCGGGGGTATATGGGTCATCCATAGACTTATTGTTTTTCCGGTTACGCCGGAATGGCGATGGTTCACTGTCGGGTTTGTTGGCGGACCTTCGATTATGATTCCAATTGTGCTGTGGCGAATTCGGCAATTGCGCCTTCGGCTGGCGAAAAAGGTTGAGCCACCAGCTTCGTGATTCTCGACGTTGGTCTAACAATCGGTTCACGCGATCGCGGGGCGCAGCTTCGGTGAGCCAGGGAGGAGATCGATGATCAGGATAAATCAGTTTCGTTTGTCGTCGGCGCAGCCCCGCGTCGCTCAACCTCATCGTTAGATGCCGGATATCTATCCTTTGCGCGAGTTCGAGGGCGTGTCTCTGGCCATCATGCCGAGGCCTCGCGCTGGTGATTGGTTGGAGGACGAGGTCTCATCGTGGCACCAGGCGGGAATCCGCACCGTTGTCTCGCTACTAGAAGCACAAGAAGTGGCGGAGCTTGGTCTAAGCGACGAACCGCGATTATGCTCAACTCACGGCATCGAGTTTGTCTCTTTTCCGATTCCGGACCGCGGAGTGCCGACTTCCTACGGCGCGCTGAATCAACTCGTCCTGCCATTGGTGCCGAAGGTCAAGGGTGGTCATATGGTCGCGGTCCATTGCCGCGCAGGAATTGGGCGCTCCGCAGTTGTGGCCGCAGGTATCCTTCTTCGCTCGGGGGTACCATATCCGCAAGTTTTCCCAGCCCTTAGTCGAGCGCGAGGCGTCGCGGTCCCTGACACCGACGCGCAGGCGGACTGGGTTCAAGCGTATGCGCGATCCGACCTCTAACAATCGGTTCGAGCGATCGCGGGGTGCGGCTTCGGTGGGCCAAGGAGGAGATCGATGATTGGGATAAATCGGATTCGTTTACCGGCAACGCAACCTCATCGTTAGGCGACATCGGGTGGATCTGTAGGACACAGAGACCTAGTAAGATAAGCCGGCCTTGGACGGGCGCCCGAATCAGGCGGACGCTGCGATCCCAGAACAGCAAACCGATTCCTCGCCTGGAGTCCTCATGTATCACTACCCCGCGGACATCTACACGGAACCCGAACCGGATACTGACACGTTGGCAAACCTCGGGCCCCTTACCAGCATGGCCGGCATCTGGTCCAGCGCTGCCGGCCAAGACGTCAATCCGAAGCCTGACGGACCCGAGCATCAGCGGTTCATCGAGCGCTACGAACTCCAGCCGATCGACGCCCAGACCAACGGGCCGCAGCTTTTCTACGGGCTGCGCTATCACACGCGGATTGTGAAGCCGGATGACCCGGAGACCTTTCACGACCAGGTCGGCTACTGGCTGTGGGAGCCAGCAACTCACGCAATACTGCTGACGCTGTCGATTCCTCGGGGCCAGACCGCGATGGCCGTCGGCCACGCAACCCCCGATGCGCAGTCATTCACGCTCGAAGCCGTGCGTGGTTCGCTCACCAACGGCATCGTCTCCAATCCTTTTCTCGAGCAGGCGTTTCGCACAGATCGCTACACGATCAAGGTCGATATCCACTCGGATGGCACGTGGTCGTACGAGCAGGACACACTCCTCATCATACCCGGCCAGACCGAAACGTTTCATCACACCGATCGCAACCGGCTGCGCAAGATCGCTGAGCCGACACACAATCCGACGGCGCTTGCGGCGCAACAGGCGGCCAAGTAATGTCCCACGGGTGAGCCGCCATCGTGGCGTTGGGGCGACCGCAAGTAACTAATCTCGCGGTTCGTCCAACACTGAGGTTCTCGTGAAAGCAGACTTCATTATCCACCTGCAACACAACTGGCCGCTGGCCGCCGCCGCGGCCGGGCTCCTTCTGTACATCCCCGTCGTCCTGGTCACCGGCACGTTCTTCACCAACCAAGGCAATATCACCCGAAAGAATGAACCCACACGCTACTGGCGTTGGGTCGCGCTATTCCTTGGTCTTCTCCTGGCAAGTCTCGTGGTTCTATTTGGATCGTATTTTCTCTCAATGAAATGACGCCCCGGAGGCGAAATGCTCGTCATCGGCAAGTGCCACTGCGGAAACATCACGTTCACACTCGACTGGCCGGAGGATCAGCCCGAGGTTCCGGCGCGGGCGTGCAATTGTTCCTTTTGCATCAAGCATGGCGGGGTTTGGACTTCCAATCCGCGCGCAAAATTGTCAGTCGTTCTGCACCAACCCGACCTCGTTTCAAAGTATGTGTTTGGCACGGAGACCGCCACCTTCCACATCTGCACCCGCTGCGGCACGGTGCCGATTGTCGCGAGCGAGATAGACGATCATCTCTACGCCGTCGTCAACGTCAACACGTTCGAGAACTTCGACCCCTCTCGGCTGCGCCGAACAACCGCGAGCTTTGACGCTGAGGATGTAGATTCGCGCCTGGCGCGCAGGCGCAAGAACTGGATTGCCGATGTCCGTGTCCTGAACTATATTCCATCCTAGGTACAAAGGGCGTGGGGTCGCTTTGCTTCGCCCAACCATCGACCAGAGCGCCGGCTCCCAAGGAAAGTGCACTGCGTCGGAGACTGCCAATGAAAGACGACAACTCGTTCCGGACTTTCGGCGACTTCTATCCTTTTTACCTCGGCGAGCACGCGAACCGCACCTGCCGACGACTGCACTTCGCCGGCACGAGCATTGCTTTTGCACTGCTCATCACCGCCGTGGTTACGCGATGGTGGTGGCTCATTGCGCTAGGGTTCGTCCAGGGTTATGCATTCGCTTGGGTGGGCCATTTCTATTTTGAGCACAATAAGCCGGCGACGTTCAAATACCCGTGGTTCAGTTTGATCGGCGATTGGCGACTATGGTGGGACATCCTGACCGGTCGAGTTCGGATCTGACAATCGGTGGATCATTTTCTTTACCCACGTCATTTCCTGTTGCTCATCTGCCTCAGCGTCTTGTTGGTCGTCATGCCCCGGGCGCATGCCTCGAGTGATTTAAACGCGTCGTTCGCAATGTACGGAGCGCTGCACGCCTCAGCGCTGGCGCTCACCCTCCGGGCACGTCAACCAATCTGGCGAAAGTGCTTATTCGTCGCCATCGCCGCAAGCCTCAGCGTCCTGACTCTTCGCATCGGCATGGCCGGCAGCCACCTATCCGAAACCCTTCCCGGAAATGTCGGGCTTTACGCGGCCCTCGGATTCTCCGCCGTTACCGGCGCACTGATCTATGGGATATTGGTCCGCCTATTTTGGATTTCCGCGATGACCCTCAGATCCCTGGCCATAATTTCCCTCAGCTGTTTATTGGCGGCCTTCGTCGCGCTGTTCACCGGAAGCCATTTTCACGTTCTTGGCCCGTGGTGGCTCGCGGTTCTATGGTGGCACGCGTTTTCAGGCGCCCTATGGTTCAGGGATTGACAGGCGAGCGTATGTGCTCAGGCCGTACACCCAGTCCCAGGAACTGAGCGGGCCAGCGCCGCAGCCACGGCACGGCGTCCAATACCTTCAAAGGCCATGGCACCGTCAACGCACGCACACGGCCCCCTGAAACCGTAGGCTTCAGGAGCCGATTGTGCACGGCCACCTGCAGTCCCTGGATTACCTTCACGGGAAAGAGCCGGCGCTGTCGCACCGTATCAAGATCGCCGTCCTGCAGCGTTCCCGCTCTCAATTTTGCGGCGAGCAGATTGGCCGTCGCCACCGCATCTTGGATCGCGAGGTTGATACCCACTCCGCCCACGGGAGACATGGCGTGCGCCGCGTCGCCGATACAGAGCAAGCCCGGCCTGGACCACGTCGTCAGCCGATCGACCGAGACGCTCAAGAGTTTGATGTCGTCGAAGGATTTCAATTCGTCGACTCGGTCCGACAAGAAGCGTGCGCCGACCGCGACAGCGGCCTTGAACGTCTCGAGCCCTTCGGCACGTACGCGCCCGATTCCCCCCTTGCCGATCACATACGCGCATTGCCAGTAGTCGTTGCGGTCGATGGTCACGATCATCGTGTCGGCGCCGAGTCTTCCCAGCACCTGCTCCGGATCGCCGGGTTTTTTCGAGAGACGGAACCAAAGCACGTCGATCGGCGACCCCAAGTCCTGCACCACCAGCCCGGACGCCGCCCGCACCGTCGAGGCCCGCCCGTCGCAACCCACCACCAGATCCGCGCGAATCTCGAGCGGGCCGTCCTGCGTCCTCACCTCGACGCCAACCACCCGCCGCGCATCCTCGGTCAGATTCGTAACCTCCGCCGACAGCATGACCTTCAAGCTGGGAAAGCGCCGGCCCTGGTCGGCCAGAAAGTTCAGGAAATCCCATTGCGGCATCAGCGCCACGAATTTACAAGGCGCCGAAATACGCGCGAAATCCGCGATCTTGACGCTGGTACCGCCGATCTCGGCCGATAACGCCCGAATTTCGGAATGCGGCAACTTCAGAAAATCATCGATCAGCCCCAGCTCCTGCATGATCATCAGGGTCGAGGGATGCACGGTGTCGCCGCGAAAGTCGCGCAGAAAATCCGCGTGCTTCTCCAGAACGACGGTCTTGACGCCGGCCCGTCCCAGCAAAAGCCCCAACATCATGCCGGCCGGTCCACCGCCGGCGATACAGCACTGAACTCGCAGCGCGTCTGCCATAGGCCGGCCAATATACGCCGATAGCACCGGCCGCCAAAGGCGGGCGCCGCCTGCCGCAGCCCGGCGTCTTCGTCGCGGCCTGCCCTCATCCCATATTCGCAGCCGCGCCATCTTGGTAAGATTCCGCATGATGCAGTACGCATGTCTCTAGCCTCGACTTCGGCGCGGGAATCATCATGCAAATCAATCAAGGCGGCTGTCTCTGTTCGGCGATTAGGTTCCGCATTTCCGGGGAGCCCGTCTACTCCAGCATTTGTCACTGCGCGACCTGCCGCCGAGCGAGCGGTGCCCCGTCGGTCGCCTGGCTGACGTTCGACCGCGGGCAGGTCGAAATTCTATCGGGCCACCCACGCACCTACCGGTCTTCGCAAGGGGTCGCCCGCCAGTTTTGCGGTACCTGCGGCAGCCAACTCTTGTACGAAAGTGCGCAGAACCCAACGACCATCGATATCACGACCGCATCGATGGACAACCCGAATCTGTTCCCGCCGACCTTGGAAACCTGGGTGGAACACCGGGTGGCGTGGCAGACCCCCGATCAGAGTCGAGCGCTGCATCCCGGGAGCACCCAATGACACGGCAATTGATCAGCTCCGGATCCAAATTCGAGCAGGAAATCGGGTATTCGCGAGCAGTCGTCGACGGCGAATGGGTGTTCGTGTCCGGAACGACGGGCTTCGACTACGCGACGATGACCATCTCCGACAATTTGCCTGCTCAGACTGAGCAGTGTTTGAAAAACATTCAGTCGGCATTGCGGCAGGCAGGCGCCGACTTCGGGGACGTCGTGCGAGTAACCTATGTACTGCCCGACGCCGCGCGTTTTCCCGACTGCTGGCCGATTTTGCGGAAATACTTCGGCACGGTTCGCCCCGCCGCAATGATGATCGCCGCCGGATTGTCCGACCCCCGCATGCAAATCGAGATCGAAGTCACCGCACGCAAGCGCTCCTCATGAGCGATACTGTAACCGCCCGCAAACACTCCCCATGAGCAACACCAACGCCACGAGTTCCTTCTACGATGGCGGCTGCACCTGCCGCCAAGTGCGCTACCGCATGACGTCAACGCCGCTGATCATTCACTGCTGCCACTGCAGCTGGTGCCAGCGAGAAACAGGTTCCGCATTTGCCCTGAACGCCATGATCGAAGCGGATCGAGTGCAATTGCTGACAGGCGACGTCGTAGTCGTCGACACGCCATCCCAGAGCGGCAAGGGCCAGCGGATTTCACGGTGCCCAATCTGCAAAGTCGCCGTTTGGAGCAACTACAGCGGCGCCGGCGACATCATCCGTTTCGTCCGCGTCGGTACGCTGGACGAACCCGCGCGTTTCCCGCCCGACATCCACATCTATACCGGGACCAAGCACCCATGGCTGACGCTCTCGCCCGATATCCCGGCAGAGATCGAATACTATCGAGCCTCCGAGCGCTGGCCGGCCGAGAGCCTGGAACGTCGCGCCGCGCTGCTGGCGAAATTCCCGCGGCGAGGCTAGCGGGTTCGTCATCCCACGGAGGTGCCCTCGGTGTTTGGTATTCACGATCTCTGGTTGTTCGTCGTATCCGGTCTGCTCTTGAATATCACTCCCGGGCCGGACACCCTCTACATTGTCGGGCGCAGCTCCACCCAGGGCTTGCGGGCGGGCGCCGTCGCAGCGCTCGGAATCGGCACCGGCGCCCTCGTGCATATTTGCGCAGCGGCACTGGGCTTGTCGGCGATTCTCGCCGCGTCCGCCACCGCCTTCACCGCGGTCAAAATCATCGGAGCCGCCTATTTGGTGTATGTCGGTGTGTCACTCATTCGATCAAAGAGCTCGACTCAATCATCGCCAATTACCTCTGGCATCCGGCCGACCCCGATGCGGGGCATCTTTTTCCAGGGCTTTCTCACCAATGTCTTGAACCCCAAGGTTGCGCTGTTTTTTCTAGCGTTTCTGCCGCAATTTGTTTTGTCGGATGCGCCGTCGAAGCCATTGGCATTCTTAGTCCTGGGAGCGATCTTCGATTTCAATGGCACGATTTGGAATTTGCTCGTCGCCTGGTCCACGGCGCGAATCAGCGGCCGGCTCGGGGCCAGCGATCAATTCAAAAAGTGGTTCAATCGCTGCGTCGGGAGCCTCTTTGTATTCGTCGGGATCCGGCTTGCATTGGCCCACGATCGCTAGCGGCGCGCGACGCACCGCCAAAGAAGCCCGCTCATGGCCAACGGAACCCTTCGCCAAAGGAGCCCTCATGGCCAACGGAACGCAGGGACGTGCAGTGATGCGCTGCCGTTCGCAATGCAGCAGAGCGAGCTGAACGGCCTGTCGAAAAGCCTTTCCCCGATGGGCTGTTACGGGCGGGGACACGGGGGTTTTCAGTGACCTAGCCATTCCAAGGGTATGCTAATGTTGCGCCGATGAAAACGTGGAGAGACCCTAAGTGAAAGCCTTGCTCGTGATTGTCGGCTGGTGCCTTCTGTTGGTGTTGTGCTGGCCGCTGGCGGTCCTCGCCATCGTTCTTTGGCCCCTGCTGTGGCTCCTGGCGCTGCCGTTTCGCGTGGTCGCCGTTACCTTCGATGCCCTGTTCGCGCTCCTGCGGGCGATTCTGTTTCTCCCTGCGCGTCTATTCGGATACCGCGATAGTTCCGCGGGCCGTCCTTCGTAACCGGCGAACCCGGGCTTGCGCCGGTTCGATACGCACGTGAGCAGCGTCACGCACCGAGCGCCCATCAGCGGACCTCATCGATGATCTCGGCTCGGGAAGCGCTCGCGCTTTTGCAAGAGGGAAACCGGCGCTTCGTGTCGGACGTGAGCAATCGCGACGCCATGGCGAGCGGCGTGCGCCGTCTCGAGTTGGCTGCAAGTCAAGAGCCATTCGCCGCCATTCTCGGCTGTTCCGATTCTCGCGTACCCGTCGAAATCGTCTTCGATCAGGGCTTGGGGGATCTGTTCGTCATTCGCGTCGCCGGCAACATCGTTGCTCCTTCGCAGATCGGCAGCGTCGAGTTCGCCGCCGAGCAATTCGGTACGCGCTTGGTGGTCGTATTGGGCCACACTGAGTGCGGCGCCATCGAAACCACGCTGCAGCAACTGCAGCGGCCGATCGAGAATCAGTCGCGCAATTTGCATTCCATCGTGGATTTGATACGGCCATCCGTCGAAAGCCTGCTGGCGACGGAACTCAGACACGATCTTCACGCCTTGCGCCGTGCGGCGGTTCGCGCCAATATCCAAGCGTCGGTGAAGCACCTGCGGCACGGCTCGGACATCATTGAGCAGCTCATCCAAAAGGCCGGACTCATGGTCGTCGGCGCCGAGTACTCCCTGGAGACCGGCGTCGTCGATTTCTTCGACGCTTTGCCGGAGACCAACTCCTAACGGCCAAGAGCGTTCGTCGCCATGGCGTACGCGCATATGAGGATGCAATGGCCAATCTCGAGCATTTGAACAAAATCGGTATCGGAAAACTGCCCGGCCACCTGGGCATCGTCGTCACCCATGCGGATGGATCAGAAGTTGCAGCCGAGATCGCGGTCACAGAGACGCACATGGCGCCCAATGGATACCTGCATGCGGGAACCGTGGTCACCCTGGCGGATACCTGTGCCGGTTACGGATGCGTCCTGAATCTGCCCCCGGGAGCGACCGGCTTTACCACGGTCGAACTCAAGTCCAACCATTTGGGCACCGCCAAAGAAGGAACGATTGTAGGCAGCGCGAAGCCTGTGCACCTCGGTAAAACGACCCAGGTCTGGGACACGGTCGTTACCCACAAAGATACCGGGAAGACCATTGCGTTGTTTCGTTGCACGCAAATGATTCTGTACGCCAAGTAAAGTTCGATCGGGGAGGCACTATGATCATTGACCATATCGGAATCACCGTCAGCGACTACGACAGGAGCAAGCAATTTTTTTGCCGTGCCCTGGCGCCGCTCGGCATCGAATTAGTCATGGAAGTGGAAGGATGGGCGGGCCTCGGAAAGGGAGGCAAGCCGGAACTTTGGTTCGGCGTCGGCGGGCAAAAGCAAAGCCCAATGCACATTGCCTTCATCGCTGACACTCGCGATCAAGTCAGAGCATTTCATGCGGCTGCACTCGCGGCCGGTGGTACCGACAATGGACCTCCGGGACTTCGAGAGATATACCACCCGAACTACTTCGGCGCCTTTGTCCTAGACCCGGACGGCCACAATGTGGAAGCGGTCTGTCACCGTCCTGAACCCTAAGGTCGCCGGCGTTTCGTCGCGATATGACGCCGCCCAGAAGCCGCGCCGAGTATGACGGTAGGATGCACCGAGTTCTCGAGCACATCGACCGGCGGCTCGATCAACCGCTGGACCTAGAGACATTGGCCGACGTCGCCCATTTCTCGCCCTTTCATTTCCATCGACTGTTCTCCGCCTGGATGGGCGAGACATTGGGCGATTACTTGCGCCGCCGAAGAGTGGAGATCGCGGCGACCCGTCTGGTCGCGCAACCCCGAGTGCGCGTTCTGCCGATCGCACTGTCGGTGGGATTCGGGTCCGCGGAGGCGTTCGCGCGCGCGTTCAAGACCAGGTTCGGCTGTTCGCCGACATCATGGCGCGAGCAACAATCGGCGCTGCGCTCGGCGAAGAGCAATCCTGGTCAGGTGAATCGCAATACGGATCAGGCACCACCGCAGAACTTGGCAAAGAATGATGCCGTTCATCACCTATCACCGGAGGCATCTATGAAAGTGGAACTCATCGATCGACAACCCACGACAGTCGCCTATCTTCGGCACGTCGGTCCCTATGGCGCGCCCCTCATGACATTCTGGCAAGAGACGGTTTATCCCTGGATGGTCACGAGCGGCTTATTGCAGCAGCCCAGGTATGGCATCAGCCACGATGACCCGGCCATTACTGCACCCCAACAATGTCGGTATGACGCAGCCTGCGAGGTGCCGCCGGCATTGACGACGCTCGGTAACGCGCTCAAGACCACCATCCCGGGTGGCAAATACGCCGCTCTCAGTTTCAAGGGCACCGTTGCCGGCATCGAACACGCATGGACCGCGATGCTGCGCGACTGGCTGCCATCCAGCGGCCTGCAACTCGATGGCCGAATGATGTTCGAATACTATCCTGAAGGTTCGAGCTACGATCCCGCGACCGGAGTATTCGATTGCGAGCTCTGTGTCCCGGTAGTACCGCTCTGAAGGGTGTCGCCTTGCATAAGCGGCGCCGGCGCAGAACTATCAAGGGGCGCTGGACGCCGCTTACCGGCGGCGAGTACTATCGCCACCCCGGTGCAACGCGCCCGTAGCTCAGCTGGATAGAGTATTGCCCTCCGAAGGCAAGGGTCACTGGTTCGAATCCAGTCGGGCGCGCCAA
>WNFT01005310.1_pt1 | contig 11258 bp, 9 predicted proteins | sample 5400191 | NCBI WGS metagenome assembly WNFT01 (sample SAMN13153359, study PRJNA577476) | soil metagenome | isolation source: 80 cm saprolite under Madrone tree | place: USA:California | collected 2016-06-14
ACATCACCGCCAATGTGGTGAGAGCTCTGGAACTCGATAATGATCGCAAGCAGAGATTGATTGAAAAGAAATGTCCGAAGGTTTTGCGTGGGCGCATGGCCGAGTTTGCGGCGATGAAGGGAACGAAGACTTACGAGACATTCAGAACCGGTTACTCGCGATACCTGAGCTTCGTTTTGCAGAAACAGACTGTGTCAGTACCGCGAGCGGTAGCGACCGGTCCTCAACGTAGTCTCTATGATCCGGTCGCTACCGCTCGCGGTACTGACACGGAGCTACAAGCTGAAGCTTGAACTCTGAACTGTGGTTACTGCGATCGTTTTGCAAAATAGCCCGGACGGTAGCGCAACTTCAATTGTTCTTTCCTCAGTTCGCCATTCGCAATCTCAATACTCATCTTCCGATAGCTACCATCGTGTTTTTTGTTCGTGGAGGAATAGGCGACCAGGTATTGCGAACGGAGTTCCTGCTCGATCTCAGCGAAAGCTGCTCTTAAGTCATCCTCCTTCTTGGGAAAAAACGCGCGGCCGCCGGTGCGCTCGGCGATGTTATTGAGTGCGCCTTTATTCACGCCTTCATACCGCTTATCGCCGATACCTAATGCATAAATAACCGTGTCCGACTGGATCGCCTGGTCGATCGCGTTGCTTCTCGACAGTCGGCTGCTGGTGTCCTGGCCATCGGTGAGCAGAATAATAGCGTGACGACGCTGACCGAGACTTTGCGTCAAGACTCTCCCGCACGTTAGCGCAATGGAATCCCAAATGGCGGTCGAGCCTTCGCGCGGTGGAGCGATCGTGCCTGGTCCCGATTCGATGCCGCCCATCGGTGGAGCGGCGCCAAGATACGACGGAGATGCAACCTCTACCGCTTCCAGCACTCGATAAAAGCTAATCAGGTCGCGCGTCAGTGGCTGTTCCAGATGGGCGTAGCCTTCGAATGGAATTATGGCCGCCTGATCTTTGTTGGAGCGAATCACGTTTTCGACGAACGTACGCGCGGCGGCTTTTTCCTCAGGCAGCGTTCGTTCTTCCGAGATGCTGACGTCAATCATAAAAGCGATCGCCAGCGGCCGATCGGTCTCGCGCTGAAAAGTGAAGAGCGTCTGCGGCACGCCGTCTTCCAAAACGCGAATGTCGTTTTGCTGGAGCGTTGTAATATAGCGATTGTTCTTGTCGGTGGCGGTAAACAGAAGATTCGTGAGATCGGTTTCAGTGCGGATTACGTCGACGTCCTGCGGGGAAGTCTGCGCCTGGGCGACGAGGAGGCAACTGCATACGAAACAAAGGAAGAGATTGAAAAATGCAAATTGAAAAATGCAAATTGAAAATTGGTGGACGAGCTTGCGAGGCGGCCGTTGATGCGTCAATTTGAAATTTTCATTTTGCAATTTTCAATTTACAATTCCCTTTTTCGATATTGGTAGCGAAGCTGTTCTCTTACTTAGTATGCCAACAGCGCGCTGCCGTTGCTTCTGGTCCCGGCGGCTTCCTGCGCGATCTTCACGCCGACGCTGGCACCGATGCGGGTGGCGCCGGCTTCGACCATCGCGCGCGCATCATCGATGTTCTTCACGCCGCCTGAAGCTTTGACGCCGAGTTCAGAACCAACGACGCGGCGCATCAACGCGACGTCCGCAACTGTAGCTCCGCCTTTTGAAAATCCGGTGGAGGTCTTAACGAAATCGGCTCCGGCCCGCTTCGCTGCCTGACAGGCGCGGACTTTTTCATCGTCAGTCAGCAGCGCGGTTTCGATGATCACTTTGCAGGTGACACTGTATTCATGCGCCACTTCGACCACCGATCGAATATCGTGTTCGACCAGGCAGTCATCGCCGCTCTTCAAGGCGCCGACGTTGATGACCATGTCAACTTCGCGCGCGCCTTCCATAATCGCCCGCCGCGCTTCGTAGGCTTTCACGTCGGACAGGGTCGCGCCCAGCGGAAATCCGATTACCGTGCAAACGGGGACGCCGCTGCCTTGCAGATGACAAGCCGATACACGCACCCAGGTTGGATTCACGCAAACCGAAGCGAAGTGATATTGGGCAGCTTCTTCGCAAAGGCGATTGATTTCGCTTTCCGTCGCGTCAGGTTTCAAAAGAGTGTGGTCGATCAGACTGGCCCAGTCGCGCGCTGAAGCTGTCTGCCCCAGCACGAGTCCAATGCGCACCGCGCCGGCATCCACGACGCGATGCATTCGTTCCGGGCAACGATGAAAGCACTCGGAAGTGCAACCGCACATCGCCGCCTGATCGATGCTGTGACCGTTGAGGCGTGCATAGATCACATCGGTGATCTGTTCCACCAGTTGTTCGAAATCGCCGTTGTGTGAATAAGGCATAACGAAGAACTACTTGACCAATCCCCATTCTTTCAATACGGACATCAACGTCGGCAAAGGGTCTTGCCACAACCAATCGACTTTGATCCAGAAGCCATCGAGCACATGGCTGCGAAAGATTCCGTCGTCACCGATGCGCATGCTTGTATAGATTCCGTCCGGCCCAAGCAGATAAAATTCAGCTTCCTTACGCGACGGATCGATTAACCAATATTCGCGTACGCCGGCCATCTGGTACTCGTAGAACTTGTCCCTTCGATCGCGAGTTTGACTGTCCGGGCTAATCACTTCTACGGCCAGATCGGCGGGGCCATCGAGGAATACGTTCTTAAGCAGAGTGGAGTGTTCGCGGGCGATGAAGATAATGTCGGGTTCACGACCGGAGGGTCGGACATCGAGCTTCATAAGGAACGGCGCCGTTAGAATTAGTCCCAATTCATTTGCCTCGGTGAAGAGCCGAAGCAAAGCAGCGAGAAAATCCGCCAGGTTTTGATGCACGAAGGATACGGGACTCATAACGATTACCTCCCCGTCAACCCACTCCGCGAAGGTATCCTCGTCGGTCCATTCGAGAAACTCTTCGAAAGTCATCCGAGCCGGTGGCATCGGCGTGACGGGCGGCGTGGGAGTCTGTGTCTTAAGCTCTTGCGCCATCGTTAAGTCCTTGCCAGCACTCAAGCGGCGCTGGCGAATTCATTCTACGCCAACGCGCAAAGTTCGGCCAATTATGATCTCTCATCCCAGCCTAACGGGAGAGGGAGACTAACGAGAGCCACTTCGTTTGCCGAGGCCGCGGTCAATTTGCGCAAGGGCGCCATGCATGCCATAAGTATTGTCAAGATGCGCTCGCAAAGATTACCGATGGACAAATTCGCGATTGCGGCGGTGCTGCAAGAGATTGCCGCGCGGCTGGACCTGAAGGGTGGAGAATATTTCAAGGCGCGCGCTTTCAAGATCGGGGCGCGTGCCGTCGCTGAACTAACTGAAGACCTCGGGAAGCTGATCAAAGAGAATCGCCTCACGTTCCTTAAGGGAATCGGCCACACCTTGGCAAAGCAAATCTCGGAACTCTACGCGACCGGCGAATCGTCGTTCTTAAACAAGCTGCGAGCCGAATTGCCCGTGGGAATCCTGGAACTCGCGAATGTCCCGGGACTCAACGTGAAGAAAGTAGAACGCTTGCAGGAAGCTTTGGGGATTTCCAGCATCGACGAATTGAAAGCAGCGTGCGAGGCGGGAAAGCTTCGCCACGTCAAAGGCTTCGGCGCCAAAACTGAGCAGAAGATTCTGGAAGCAATCACGAGCCGTGACCAACATGAGCAACGCATTCATATTCATCACGCCTTGCGCGCGGGCGAACGACTACTTGAGTACCTTGAAACGGCGCCGGGATTTGTGAAGGGTGAACTTGCTGGTTCGTTGCGGCGTTGGAAGGAAACCGTCTCTCAAATAATCATCGTTGCCGGTGCGAAACAGCCCGAAGCGTTAATCGAGTATGTATTGGGTTTTCCCTTGATCGTGCGGGTCGAGGAGAAAACACCTCGTCACTGTTCAGTCGTCTTGACTGAAGGATTTAAGGCGAAGGTGTTCGTCGTAAAGCCAGCGGAATATCCAGTTGCTTTGCTGCGCGCTACCGGTTCAGACGCACACTTGAAGAAGCTGGACAAAGTAGCAGCTAGCCAAAAACTCAAATTAACCAAGAGCGGCGTCGAGAAACTTACGCGCAGCCACACGAGGAATCAAACTTCTGCCGGCGCGATTCGCGTGAAATCTGAATGGGAAATCTACAACCGGCTAGGCATGCAATATGTGCCGCCGGAGTTACGCGAAGATGCGGGCGAAGTTGAAGCGGCTTTGAAGAATAGTCTCCCGGAAGACTTAATCACGGTGGATGACATTCAGGGCATGGTCCACTGTCACACGATGTACTCCGACGGCAAGCACAGCATTGAACAGATGGCCCACGCCGCGCAATCGATGGGAATGAAATACATTACGATCACCGATCACTCGCCGACCGCATTCTATGCCGGTGGGGTAAAGATCGATCGACTACAGCGGCAGTGGGAAGAGATCGAGCGAGTTCAGGAGCAGGCAAAGATCAAGATTCTCAAAGGCACTGAGTCGGATATTCTCGCCGACGGCTCGCTGGATTATCCCGATTGGATTCTCGAGCAATTCGACGTAATCGTGGCGAGCATTCACTCGCGTTACAAGATGGACGAAGACAAGATGACGCGTCGATTGAACGCCGCCATGCGGCAGCCGGCATTCAAGATTTGGGGCCATGCGCTGGGGCGTCTGATTCAACGCCGTCCGCCGTTTGATTGTCGGGTCGAAGAAATTCTGGATGTGATTGCCGAATCGCGCGCGGCGATCGAGATCAACGGTGACCCTTATCGTCTGGATATGGAGCCAAACTGGCTGCGCGAGGCGCGCAAACGGAAGATCAAGTTCGTGATCTCTGTCGATGCGCATTCGACCGGCGCGTTGAACAATGTGAAGTTTGGAGTGGGGATCGCGCGTCGCGGATGGGTCAGACGCGGCGAGGTTTTGAATACGTTGTCCGTAAGAAGATTTCAGAAAGCAGTACGGCCGTATCAGAACCGCGAGCGGTAGCGACCGGCCTGGGTACGCAGGCGTCCCGCCTGCTTAATCTACAAGGGCAGCATGCGTGTGCATGAGCAGGCGGGACACCTGCTGTACCCAGGCCGGTCGCTACCGCTCGCGGTTCTGATACTACGCTGCCGGATAATCAGGCTCGAATGCCGACACACCGATTCTCGGCGCGGCCAGCATCAATCCGATAATCGTCTTCGCGTCTTCGATTTCGCCGTCAGTAATCATTTGCAGAGCGCGCCTGATGGGCAGACGTACTACCTCGATCACTTCGTCGTCTTCGGGACGCGGCGCCGTCTCAGTGAGATCAGTTGCCAGATAGAGCCACATCTTTTCCGCACAGAAGCCGGGCGAGACAAAGAACTCGCAGAGCTTTTCGAACTTCCCGGCCACCAGACCCAACTCTTCTTCCAACTCACGCGCCGCAGCTTCTTCTGGTCGTTCGCCATCATCCAGACCACCAGCCGGCAGCTCCAGCAGGTACTTGACCGTGGGATGACGATATTGGCGCACCAGCGCAATCGTGCCGTCTTCGAAAGCCGGGAGAATCACCGCACTACCCCGATGATGAACGACTTCGCGCACGTAAGTCTTATCGCCCTCGCGCACCGTATCGACGGTGACGTCGAAGACTCGGCCGGAGAATACCTTCGTGGAATCGAGAAATTCAGGTGTTTCAGGCTGCATGTTTCAACAGTTTAATTTGACGAGCGTTTGCCGGCAACGCTTGGCGGAGCCTCATTCACAACTTGCTTCAGCGAGGTGTTAATAAGATGGGGTTCGGATAAGAGACGACTGATCATTCCTTCCTTCGTATAGACTTTGCGGCGCAGCGAATCAGCAATACACCATCGACGCCGGTGCGCCAACTGAAATACAGGGAAGCAGGATTGACGGGTTCAGAGTACCGATTCAGTCGGGATCTTTCCTGAAAGCACGGCGGGAAAAGCCCAACTAGAGTTGGTACTCTAACACCGTTAGGTCAAGCAAGTTAACTGGCTGCACTTTCGGATTGATGCAGCAAAATTTCCTGGATTGCTCCCACTAGATACAGCGAGCCGGTGATGCAGATGAGACCATCCGCCGCGGTGATCTCCCCAGCGATTCGCAGCGCCTCGACGATCGAATTCGCCGGATGAACATTCGCGCGATCGAAATCTTTTGGTGTGGCGAGTTTCAATGCTTCGATAGAAGCAGTGCGAGGATTATCCAATTTAGTGAGGATGACGGCGCGAGCCCTTGGGAAGAGCGTGGCCGCCATTTCGCTCAAAGCCTTGTCGCGCATCGCGCCAAAGATCATGGTGATTGGCGGTTGGATGAACTCTTCCAGAAAGTCTCGCAATGCGCGCGCGGAGGCCGGATTGTGCGCGCCGTCGAAAAGAATTCGTGGCGGCCCTTCCCAAGCTTCCAATCGTCCCGGATGCACCGCGGATGCGATTCCGCACTTGACCGCGTCGCTTGAGATTTCAAAGCCGCGTTCACGTAACGCTGCGGCCAAGCTAACCGCCACCGCGGCGTTGGTTAGTTGATGTCGTCCGCGCAGACCAAGACAGACGGTCTCGAAGCGCCGGTGCGACGTTTGAAGAGCGATGCATATTCGGCCATCTTCGGTCGCCTGTGGAAGTATTCGAGAATTCAGATCAGCTAATCCGTGAGAAGACAAACTGAATATTGTGCTGAGATCTGGAATCAGCCGCGGTTTGATCCGACTACGTTGGCATTGTTCGAGAATCACTTCGAGAGCTTCGGGAGGCTGCCAGGCGACCACCGCCGTGACCTCGCGTCGAATAATCGCAGCTTTTTCCGCAGCGATCTTGGCAAGCGTATCGCCCAGATATTCTTCATGATCGATCGCGATTGGCGTAATTGCGACGATTTCAGCGCCAGCCGCAGTGGTTGAATCGAGCCGGCCTCCGAGACCGGTCTCTAAGATGGCGATGTCGACCTTCGCTTCAGCGAAAGCAAGCAGAGCAATCACAGTCACGTGTTCGAAGAAAGTTGGGAGCGTTTCCAAGTCTCCTTGTGTCACCAACTTTTCAGCCGTACCCTTCACGCGCGAGGTTAAGCGCGCAAAGTCATCGCGCGAGATTTGCTGACCGCTGATCGACACCCTTTCCGTAATCGAAATCAGGTGCGGTGACGTGAACAGACCGGTGCGGATTCCAGCGGCGCGACAAATCGCATCGAGCATAACCGCGGTCGAGCCCTTGCCGTTCGTGCCAGCAATCTGAACCGAAGGAAAACGTTTGTGTGGACTTCCGAGCGCATCGAGAAGTCGTTCAGTGTTAGCGAGGCCGAGCTTGATGGCCAGCATCTCGTGCCCGAGGCTTAGGAGATAGGATAGAGATTGCTCAAACGTCATCTAGAGATTTTTTCTCAGTGAATCTCTGTGGTTCTCTGTGTCTCTGTGGTGAACGCTTTTCAAAGAATCGGTAACCACAGAGACAGGGAGGGTTCACAGAGGACCACTGAGAGAGACGCTCAGGGGCTCGAAACCTGAAACTTGAGGCCTGAAAACTTTTCCGTACTCTCGCGCGTGATGTCCGGATTCATCATGAAGTCGAGCGACTTGACGATGAAGGGCCGCATCTCGCGGCGATCGATGATGGCGTCGATCATGCCGTGTTCCAAAAGAAATTCGGAGCGCTGAAAGTCTTTGGGCAGCTTCTGCCGGATCGTCTGTTCGATCACTCGTGGGCCGGCGAAGCCGATGAGGGCTTTAGGCTCGGCCAGGATCAAGTCACCGAGCATCGCAAAACTCGCAGTCACGCCTCCGGTAGTTGGATCAGTCAGCACCGAGATGAAAGGCAGGTGTCGTTCTTCCAGAGCCGCCAGCGCCGCGGATATCTTGGCCATCTGCATCAGCGAGAGCACGCCTTCCTGCATGCGCGCGCCGCCTGATGCTGAAAAAATTATCACTGCGCCGCGCTCTTCGATGGCGCGTTCGATCAGACGCGTGACCTTTTCGCCCACCGCAGAGCCCATCGAGCCGCCAATGAAGTTCATGTCCATCGCGCCGCCAAAGACCCTGTGTCCACCAACTTTGCCGCGCGCGGTTATAATGGCTTCGGGCAGCCCGGTGGCGCGTCGTGCTTGCTCGATTCGTTTTGTGTAAGGCTTGCTGTCGACAAACTTCAGCGGGTCCGCAGAGACGATTTCCGCATCCAACTCCTCGCAGTAGCCGTCATCGAATAGCTTCTCCAGACGCTCGTAAGCACCGATGCGAAAATGGTAATTACAATGCACGCAAACCTGTAGGTTGTCCTCCAGTTCGCGCTTGTAAAGGTGCTCGCCACACTCTTCGCAGCGGACAAACACATTTTCAGTGCGCACTACGCGATCTTTGTCGCTGACCGGCTCAATCTTGCCTTTCTTTTTCCGAAACCAGGGCATACTTATACGCTAGTTCTCGAACTTCGCAACTGGATCGACTTCCGAATGGGGAAATGCTAGCACAAGCGCGGGCAATACAGAATGAGATGAATGATAAGGCTGATTCGTTAACGACGTTCAGATTTCAAAGTTATCATGGGATTCTTTTGAACCCTCAAGAAGGAGTCTTGTCTGACGTTCAAGTTCTGACGCGGTCTGCAAAAGCTTCGCTCTTAACTCCTCAAGACTCTCAGGAATTCCTTCTAAGCTCGTATTCATCTCCGTCATGATTAAGCTTAAACGCGTGTGAATTTCTTGGGGAGAATACGTTTTGACGTTCTCCTTCAAGTCTCTGAGCTTCTGCGGAATTTCCCTACCCATCCTCTCCGAAAACTCACTCGAGAGAATGTCAAAGCCGTCCGTTAACGTCTGAATCTTCTTCTCAAATATCTGCAACTGCACTTCATTCATTTTCTGGTTGAGGGATAGTTTTTTCTTGCGAATACCCGCTAATTGTTGTTCAAGATCCATATCACTGCCAGCGCGTGAAATTGTTAGATCGAGTTGGTGTTGACTCGATTGCGCTTCATGTTCCTTTTGCATTAGATATGTATTGTCCTGCTTGCTTCTAAGTTCTTGATGTCGGTTGAGGAGATCGTCGAACCTTTTGGCAATCTCATGATCTATGTCGAGTATGGTTATTCTCCTTGCCAATTCAGCCAGCTGACTTGAACCAAACATGATGTAAATTAGAATTCCAAAAACCATGCTATGCGAAGCCAAACCGACGCCCCGCCCGTACGCTAGGAACAATGACAGGTAGAGTAACGATGAAAAGAGAGAAAGGCGCACAGCGGCCAGTCGAACCGGAATCCACTTATTTTTAGCAATCAAGATTGCAACGACGAACGCTGTTCCGAACACTACAAAGATGACGTCACCAACCGAGGTAATTTGAACTACCACATTACTCTTGCCCTCATTCGCGAAGCTTATCCATGCAGTCGCAAAAATCGCCATTGGCAAAAACGTTGAGGCACAAAGCTGAACCCATCGGAATGGTTTCGTCACTACGCTTGCCACACCCTTTCGCGACGCCTTGTATGCGTAGAAAGCGATAAAGGGCACGAATGAGAGCGACCATACTACAAAAACCCAGATTATCAGATTAGCAACTATGCTTAGGACTAACGCGATTATTGAGCCTGGGGTCGGCTGCGAGAGCAGCATATTGGACACCTGGGCCCTAAAACTGGTATCCGCGAAAAGCTTGATAACAAACGTTAGTGCGAAACCCAAAGTTGCGATTGGAATAGTTACCTTGGCAAAGTTCGGCAACCGGGAAAGGATACTTTCCTGTCTCTCTTGCAGAACTTCGAGTAAGCTGTCAGTCGGTTTTTGAGGAGTTGCGAGTGGCACTGGGGGAAATTCCTTTTTAATCGAAGTAGGCGATTTGGAGGGCGGTGTCCCGTCTCTAGTTGAAAGTCGTTGGGTGGCGGATTGGTTCATAGCCTAAGCTGCCCGTTCTTCCCTGGCAAGCCCGGCCACCGGTTGATTGTCAATCAGCAAAGCCTTCAGCGCGTTCTCCAACATCCACAACTCGCGAAAGCCACTCACGCGACGAAACTTCTTTTCGGCATTAAGGAAAGCACTCGCCGCCCAACGCAGGACCATCGTTCCATCCTGCCAGCGACTCACCCGGCGCGTCTGCCGGCGCACCGTGCCGTTCGGGTTCTCGATGATGTTGGTAGTCGTCAGGCACTTCATTAAAGTGGCCGTCAGGCCGAGTCGATTCACGGTGAAGGTTTCTTCCAAACCCTCGAGCAAACTGGCGGCGGCTTGCGGATGTTCTTTCTGCAACCAGGCGGCCTGCGTCTTCAAACGCGCCAGCCCGTCTTTGTAAGGCAGCTTGTAAGCCGCCCGGATCACCGCGGCCACCTGGTCCTGCAGATGCTGCGGCAGATACGAAAGCACGTTGCGCAGCTTGTGCGTGCGGCAACGCTGGACCACCGCGTAGTCGCCGAAGACTTCCTTCACCGCTTTGCGCAGTGCCTTCGACCCGTCTACCACAAACAAGCGCATGACTTCCGGATCCAGACCGCGGGCCACCAGCTCAGCCAGCAGATCTTTGGCCACCACCGCGTTCTCGCTGGACCCTAAGCGAATTCCCAGAGCGTGCTTAAACCCTTGGCTATCAATCCCTACTGCGCCCAGCACGTGGTGCTCGCCATAGACCATCCCATCGAGGTAAATAATCAACAGTTGTGCCGCGGGCAAGTTGCGCTCATTCAACTCTTGCAGTTTCTCCGCGCTCTCCGCCACGAACTCCCGGCTCACGCTCGACTTCGAAACCCCCGCCGTGTCGGCCATCTCGCGGATCACTTTCTGGTAGTCGCGCGTCGAAACTCCACTCAACAACAGCTCCAGCATCCGCGCACTCATCCGTTCATCATCCTGTAGCGCCGCGTAGGCCGGGATCGTCACTTCACCTTCATGGCCGCGCAACCGCGGCCGTGCCACGCGCAGCTTTCGATCCGACAACCTCACCGAGCCTCGCTGTCGCCCGTGCCACCGCACTCCGTCGGCCCGCTCTGTTTGCCGTCCCTGGCTCTTGGCTCCCGTGAGCTGCTGCGCGGACATCTCCAGCACCGCTTCGACCGCGCCTCGTCCGACCACGTCGATCAGTTCATCGATCGCCGCACTCGACTGCTCGACCATCTCGATCATCGGCAGCAAAAATTGTCCGTGCTTCACAAAGAACTCTACTACCCGACGGTCTTCTCTCCCTTTTACTCTCGTCTGCTTTCTGTTACTTTTTCTCATGGCGGTTCTCCTCTTCTAAACGAAGTTTGCAACCCGATTCTATCCGAATCGGGCAGGTGAACCGCCACCTTTCAACTTTCAACTATTCCTGGGACACCGCC
>WNFT01005313.1_pt1 | contig 11255 bp, 14 predicted proteins | sample 5400191 | NCBI WGS metagenome assembly WNFT01 (sample SAMN13153359, study PRJNA577476) | soil metagenome | isolation source: 80 cm saprolite under Madrone tree | place: USA:California | collected 2016-06-14
GCGGACATCGCCAAGCTCGCAAACGTGCAGAGTACTTTCTGGGCGGTGGGCGCGAATGTGGCCGAGACGATTTTCTCGGGCGGCTCGCGCCGCGCGCAGGTGCAATTCGCCAAAGCCGGCTATGACGCAAGCGTGGCTTCCTACCGCGACACGGTGCTCAACGCGTTCCGCGAGGTGCAGGACGACATCACTGGCCTGACCGTACTCAATCAAGCCAAGCAATCGCAGCAGCAGGCCGTCGACGCCGCGCGGCGCACCCTGGACATTGCCAGCAACCGGTATACCGGTGGGCTGGTGAGTTATTTGGACGTCGTGAACGCCCAGCAGAATTTGCTGAACAACGAGCAGGAGCTGGCCGTCATTCAAGGCCAGAAACTCGTGACGAGTGTGCTGCTGATCAAAGCGCTAGGCGGCGGCTGGGATGCATCAAGCCTCTCTGCGGTGCAGGTCAAACCGAAGTTAAAAGATATCGTGGCGCCCTAAAGGCAAGGCGCAACCAACATCTGGTATCTTTTTGTTCAAGACCCGCTCACTTTTCTTCAAGCACGACCTCCAGCGCCGGATGATCCGCGGTGCCTTCGTGCGAGGCGGTCCGCCGATCCGCACCGCGGTCTTGACTTGCCCCAAACGCTGCCGTATGGTCTGCGCTCAGATAGTTGCAAATCCCCTCCATGAAAGAGGATTTCCGATTCGGAGGTGTTCGATGCCATTCAACATCATGACCCTGTCGTTGGTGGACCGGCCGATAAGTCGAGCAGAAGGCCTGAAGATCCTGGAACGCGATCAATTCTGCTGCCAGTACTGCGGATTGGACGGAAAGGCCAGCTTCGAAAGCGCGCTGGTCATGTCCGTTGATTTCGTTGTGCCGCGAGCGCGCAAGGGCAAGAAGGATCCGGGCAACCTGGTGGCGTGCTGCCGCCCCTGCAACATGATCAAGGGCACCCGCGTGTACGCGAATTTCGACGAGGCAAAAAAATATGTCCTCGCTCAGCGCGAGGAGATGCGCCACGCATGGGAATCCAAACGGGGGCGTCCTGCGGCTCGAGCAGCTACTGGCTAGAACGCCTCCCACAATTTAAATTGGCTGGCTGAAGCCTCTTTCCGGAACGTGGCGCGACTGGTGTCATGTGCCGAAAAGAGACTCAGGGATTCCCCGTGTCGTGCGGCGAGATCACCCGCCCGTATTCAGAAGCGCGACTCAAGCGGTCAAACATGCGGTAGGCTGCAGTCGAGATTCGAACGATGGCCTCCCCGCCATCCCGTTCGCGGCGGAGATAAGTCGTCATCACGCTGATGACGAACGGTCGGCTACCAGTAAACACAATCCCCGAATCATTGCGTACACCTTCGAGTTCGCCGGGTTTGTTCGCAACGCGAAGGTCCTCGGGCAATTCCCGCGGGATATAGCTCTCCTTGTGAACGCTGAGTAATTTGAAAAAGTCCTCCGTGAACTGTTTGTTCAGCACTTTGCCGCGATAGAGAGCTTCCAGTAGCAGCATGAACTCGCGAGGCGAGGCGACGTTTTCCCTCCCTTCTCCGGCCGCTTTCAAATCCATCATCTTCCGCCGCAATCGCACGTGCGTGAGCCCGAGAGAATCGAGCAGCGCGTTCACATTTTCCATTCCAACGCGGTCAATGATGATGTTGGTGGCGGAATTGTCGCTCACGGAGATCATCAGTGCCGCGACATCGCGAATCGTCAGGCGCGTTGTGCCGGGAGTCAGCGCTTCGGCGATGCCGCTGCCGCCCACGAGGTCGCTCTGCTGCAAAGTGTAAAGATCCGTTAGTTTGAGTTTGCCTTGCTGCGCCTGGCGGTACAGCTCGGCCAGGATCGCAATCTTGATCGAGCTGGCTGCGGGAAGCACTTCATCGGCGTGGAACAAATATTTCTGCCCTGTGGAGAGATCGAGGATGGCCACGGCAAGCACCCCGTCCAGGTTGTGATCCACATCAGTGATGGTCGTTTCCAGTTTTTGCCACAGAATTTGCTCTTTCTCTCGCGGAGCACTTTCTTGTGAAACTAGTTGTGCTTGGGACGCGTTCGGCGAGTACGCACAACTAGCGGCGAGCAGGGCGAAGCAAAACGTTCGTTTGAACACAATGACCTCCGGGTCGGCGTGATTATAAGGCGTAAGAGCGGCAAGAACGCATTTTCAACTGCAAAAAACTTGTAGCGTCCCCTGTTCCGCCGGACAGCCGTATCTAATTTGGAACGCAGATCTCTCAATCCTGGACTGAACGGGATTGTAAGCACGACAATAGGAAAAGGCACTCAAATATCCTGCGGTAAGCCGCACCGGCGATGATGGGATGAGGCAGTCTGAAAAAGGTCGGTCGGCAACGCAATCTTTGGAGAATACACTTATGCGCAAATTCATAGCTGGGACACTGTTCATGGCGTTGGCCGGGACTTTGGCGGTCGCGGCACCCGGGCAAGGCCGCGACGACCATGGCGATAAGGGGAAGCACAAAGGCCAGGACAAGCACGAGGACGGCGACGACCGCCACGACAATGGGAAACACAAAGGTTGGGACAATCCAAACAACCCTCATTACCGCGGTTGGGACTACGACCACGACCGCATACAGCCCGGTCGGGCTTATCCGCGCGGCCGCTACGGGCATGTGCGAGAAGTCTTTGTCGCACGCCGGATCGATTACCGGACGCGGCGCGTCGTGCTCTACGACAATTCCAATTGGGTAGTTGCTTCGTACGACCTGAATCGTTGCCGCGATTGGGAATGGGACCGCGATCGGGTGTACGTGTATGACGACGATCATCACCCGGGATGGTATTTGCTATTCAACGCGCGGCTGGGACGCACTGTGCACGTGGAGTATTTCGGGGTGCACTAGAAAAGCCAAGCTGTCAAAAATCGTTCGGAGAAATGGTTATTCAGTGCGGGCAAAGCCAGGTGGCTTTGCCCCGCTTCTTTTTTACCCCTGGACGCCGCAATAACCTCGCGTCGGAAGACGGCTATAGCACGCGTCAAAGGTTATCAAGGAAGAACTGCGTCACGCGCTGCATCAACACCCGCCGCGCCGGCGGGTCGCTGACCCCATGGCCGCGGCCAGGGAAGGCCAAAACTTCGACGTACTTCCCGGCCTCGATTAGCTCGTTGATGACCGTGAGCGTGTTCGCAAAGTGCACGTTGTCATCGCCGGTGCCGTGGGCAATGAGCAGCTTACCTTTCAGCTGCGCGGCATATTTCACCGGTGAAGAATCCCGGTAGCCTTTCTCGTTTTTCTGGGGCAGCCCCAGGTAGCGCTCGGTGTAAATGGAGTCGTAGTAGCGCCAGTCCGTTACCGGGCCGCCGGCGAAGCCCGCTTTGAAATCATCACCCGCTTCGAACATGGCGTGCAGCGTCATGTGGCCGCCGTAGCTCCATCCCCAGATGCCGATGCGGCCCGCGTCGACATACGGAAGCGACTTCAGATATTGCACGCCATCGCGCTGATCGGATAGCTCTTGCGCGCCGAGGCGCAAATGCAGTGGCGTTTCGAAAACATGGCCGCGGCCCGCGGACCCGCGATTGTCCAGCAAAAAGACGATGTACCCCTTCTGCGCCATGAGCTCATGCCACAGGAAGCTGGACCCGCCCCACACGTTGCGGACCACTTGCGCGTGCGGGCCGCCGTAGGTGCTGACGAGTACCGGATATTTTTTCTGCGCATCAAAATTCGGAGGCTTGATGATGCTGGCATTGAGCAGCACGCCGTCACGGGACTTAACAGTGAGAAATTCCACCGGTGAGAGACGGTAATCCGCGAGCTCCGTCACTTGGTTCTCGTTGATCACCGCAATGCGTGAGCCGTCCGCCCGGTAGAGATCCTGGCGCGGGGGAGCCGCGGTATTCGAATAGGTATCGTAAAAAGCGGCCGCGCTAGGCGCGAGGACCGCGTCATGCGTGCCTTCCTCCTTCGTGATGCGCGCGAACCCAGAACCATCGACACCGACGCGATACAGATGCCGCTTGAGGGGAGATTTTTCCGTCGCCGTAAAATACACCACGCCCTTCGATTCCTCAACCGCGTTGAGTGAAGTGACTTCCCACTCGCCTTTGGTGATTTGGCCGAGCAGCTTGCCTTCGAGATCGTAGAGATACAAGTGGCGGTATCCGGTGCGTTCGCTGGACCAGAGAAAGCGCTTGCCATCCTTGAAGAAATATAGTTCGTCGCCGACATTGACCCAGCTGGGATCACTCTCGGTGAGCGCGGTTCGTGTTTTGCCCGTGGCGGCATTGGCAATCAATAGATCGAGAGTGTTCTGTGCGCGATTGAGACGCTGGATGGCGATGTGCTTCGAATCGTTCAGCCAATTCACGCGCGGAATGTAAATATCGGTTTCGGCCCCGATATCCATCGCGCGCGGCTCGCCCCCTTGCACGGAAACAACGAGGACGCGAACAACAGGATTCGCGCCGCCCGCGACCGGATAGCGCTCCAGCTCCGCTTCCCCGCTTGGCGAAGAGAAATCGACCAGCGGATATTGCGAAACTTTGCGCTCGTCCATTTCCAGATAAGCAATCGTCGAGGAATCCGGCGACCACCAGTACGCGGTCTTGATTTCCAGCTCTTCGGGGTAGACCCAGTCCAGTTCGCCTTTGCGAATCTCTTCGGTCCCGCCTTGCGTAATCGGGCGCTCTTTGCCGTCAGCAAGATTCACGAGCCAAACATTGTGGTCGCGCACGAAGCTTACGAACTTTCCATTGGGAGAAATCTTGGGATCGGCAATCGCCGCCTTGCCGGAAACCAGCGTGCGCGCGGCTTGCGATTTCAGATCTAGCCACGCCAACGCCGTTGGACCTTGAAACAAAATGCCCGCGCCATCCGGTGCCCACTGATACTGCGCCGGAGCCCGCCGGCCGAGGCCCGTCGCCTGCGTGGGTTTCGAACTATCCGCAGGAAGGATCGATTCCAGTTTGTCCGCCGCAACAAGAAGCCGGCGCTCTCCGTTGGTAGCCTCCATTACCCAGAGTTCTGACTTGGCTTCCTTCCCTGCCCCTTTCGTTTCGAAGTAGCTAAGCTGCTTCCCGTCGGGCGTCCACGTGAGCCCGCGCGTCAATCTTCCACTCAGGCTCGGCATGGAGTAGATACGCTCTACGGTGAGAGCTTTTCCGGATGTGGCCGATTGTTGCGCCGCAGAGGGAGGCGCGAAAAACGCGAGAAGAAAAAGAGTGGTCAGAAATGCTGGCGAGAAACAAATGCGGCGCCACAGGTGCATGCGATCCTCCTGAGAACGGACGATAGTCTAAGCCGGAGCGCCGAGCAGCACAAAACTCTTGAGAAGAACCTAACCCGGAGGCCACCGGAAATTGCGGCCGCCGAGCAGATGCAAATGCAAATGGAATACAGTCTGGCCGGCGCCCTCGCCGCTGTTCAAAACGGTTCGATACCCGTCCAGAAGATTCCGCTCGCGGGCGAGTTGCGCGGCCACCAGCTGCAGTTTTCCCAGGATCGCTTGATCTTCGGGTGCGGCGTGTGCCAGAGATTTGAAATGTTTGCGCGGACAAATAAGGATGTGCGTGGGAGCCTGTGGGTTGATGTCTTCGAAAGCAAAAAGATCGGGATCTTCGTACACGATTTTCGAGGGGATTTGCTTTGCGGCGATTTTGCAGAAAAGGCAGTTCGCGCTCATTGGGTTCCTCCTGCGGGCGTGCCTTCATCCAGCCGCAGAACGATCGGCGTGAATCCTTCGCGGTCGCGGAGTTGTTCGCCGAATTGTTGAGCGGCGTCCTCGCCGGAAATCTTTCCGACGCGCACGCGGTAGAAAATGCCGTCGGGAGAATCATACTGCTGAATGAAAATCGGCGAGTAGGATGCGTTGAGCCGCTCGCGAAGCCGTTCGGCGTTGTCGCGGTCGTGGAACGCGCCAACCTGTACGGTAAAGAATCCCGAAGTGGGATCAACTCCGGGTGAAAGCACTTCCACGCGGACCGCCACAACGCCCGGTCCAACCGATTCAATTTCACGAGCGGCGGCAAGAGAAAGATCGATGATGCGGTTGTCCACAAAAGGTCCGCGGTCCGTGATGCGAACAGCGGTGGATTTGCCGTTGCCCACATTAGTGACGCGCACCATCGTCTCGAACGGCAGCGTGCGATGCGCCGCCGTGAGCTTATACATGTCGTAGAGCTCGCCGTTGGAAGCGCGCCTCCCGTGAAACGGCACTCCATACCAGGACGCATTTCCTTCTTCCGTGTAGCCGGCGGGAGCAGGCGCCGGCTTGTTACGTTTCGAAGCGGCGGCAGTCGCCGGAGTTTCCGGCACATCGGTCGAGCGTTTCACGGCCTCTTCCGTTGCCGGTGGCGTGTTTGTAGGCTGCGCCGGAGGCGGCTGCCGGCGGCTGATTACGGGCCTGCGCGAACCGCACCCGGAAAAACAAACACAAAGAACACCGAGAACACAGAGTTCGCAGAGAAAAAAAGAAGCCGAACGCAACGACTGCCGGCCGCCACGGAGTCCAGAAAAAAAGACTACGTTCGCGGGACGTGACTGAGCAGGTATCGGTTCGGTCAAAATCCTCAAGGGCGGGCCCGCGTCATGAAGTTGGCGGATTCTGCGGCGACTGCGCGGCCGGTGGATTCTGGTCGTTCCGCGCAGTGCGCGCCGCGTTGCGCGCTTCGATCCAACCCGCCGCCTCGGTGAGTTTTTCGGAAACTTCGCGCAAAAACTGCGCCGTGCGCTTTTCGGTTTCCGGCGCGACCTCTTCTTTCACGAAACTCTTCACCCGCGTGAGCTCTTCGTCAATGCGCTTCCCAAACTCTTCAAAGTTGTGGATGCTCTTAATGCGCGAGAATTCCTCGTCGATGCGCTTGCCGAACTCTTCGAATTTGTCCATAGCCGGAGTGCCCTCGGAAAAGCCGCCGCACCGAGTAGAAGTACAGCGACTTGGGTATTATAGGAACGCCGTTCGCGGGTCGCAAGGAGGAGAATTGCCCCTTCCGTATCAATGGCAGATGCGCGTGGAAAAATGGAAGAGCGCGCTGCGCCGATTTTTCGGCGGCGGAGATGAGCAGCCGCGTCCGAAGATATGTCCCGCGTGCGGAGCTTTGGTGGGAATCAGCGCGACACGCTGCCACGAGTGCGGCACCAGCTTGCGATTCTCGCTGGTGGCGTTGAGCAAGAAACTATCCGGGGTGTTTGGCGAAAGCGAAACGCCAGTGACTTCAGCGCTGCTGGTCGCAAACATTTTGATGTTAGGCGTCAGCGTGGTTCTGACCATGCAGGCAGGCGAAGCAGGCGGCCTGCATACTCTTTTTGGCATGAGCGGGGAAGCATCCTACCGTCTCGGAGCCAGTCATCCGTACGGCATATTTGTCCAGCATCAGTGGTGGCGCCTGGTCACTGCAATGTTTCTTCACGGCGGACTGATCCACATTGGGTTCAATATGATGTCGCTTCTTCAGTTGGGTCCGGCGCTGGAGGAGTTGTATGGATCCGCACGCTATTTTTCCCTGTATGTCGTAACAGGGGCTTTCGGATTTCTTGTGAGCGCTTACACGGGCCACTTTTCCCTGGGTGCAAGCGGCGCGCTCTTGGGACTAGTTGGCGCAATGCTGGCTGTTACTACAAAGCGCGGTGGCGCGTTTATGCGCGATTTGCAGTCCCGGTTGATCACCTCCGTTGTAATCCTGTTTGTCATCGGGCAGTGGGGCGGCTTCGGCATTGACAACACCGCGCACATCGCAGGCTTTGCTGCAGGATTTGTCTTCGGCAAGATTTACGCCGATCGCCAGCCCATGAATTCGCGCGAGAGGCAGAGGGCGCAGGCGCTTGGCTGGCTGGCGGGGGTTGTTGTCTTGGCAAGCTTCGTGATGATGCTTCTGCATTTCTCAGACCGGCTGCCGTAGCTACAGCTATGACACGCATGTACAGAGGACTTTTTGCACCGTTACCGAGCGAAATCCTGTACCCTGTAGTCGAATTCCCGTTGTCGTTTATCATGGACCTACACTCGATCGTCGTCGTGAGTTTGCATTCGCCCAAAGAAAAGATTTGGGGTGAGCTCCTCGCGATCAATCCATCCGGAATCACGGTGCGCGGCGTCGACCTCAACTCGTTCGATCATTTCATCCGCCAGATTAACGAGCCCGATGGTGAGCGCATAGGCCTCCCCACGATTTTCTTCCCCATGAACCGCCTTGAGCGCATCTCCCTCGACGAACCCTCGGGATCGATTCCATCGATGGACGAACTCTTCGCCCGTAAGATCGGGCGTTCGCTCACGGACTATCTCGCGCAATTCGCGTGACGGAGTTTCCCGGAACTGCGCTATCCTGAATCACGATGCAAGGCCGCATCTGGACAGTACCCAATCAAATCACGTTTCTCCGGCTCGGCTTTCTGCCGCTGTTTCTCATCCTGATGTCGTACGAGAAATACCGGTGGGCTCTGCTCGTGCTGGTCATCGCAGGCCTCTCCGACGGAATCGACGGCCTCCTCGCGCGCAGCCTGAACCAGCGCTCCGCTCTCGGCGCTTACCTTGATCCCCTTGCAGACAAGCTCCTGCTCTCCTCTTCCTTCATCATTCTCGCCTTCAAGCAGCAGCTCGCGTGGTGGCTGACGATTCTGGTGCTCAGCCGCGATGTTTTGATTCTGACGGTGGCAGCGGTGATCCTGCTTGTCTCCGGTTATCGGCCGTTTCCACCGAGCTTTCTGGGCAAGCTGACAACCGCATCTCAGATTGTTTTTGTTTTTGCTCTTGTTCTTGCCGCCGCATATCCCAATGACAGGCTGACGTACCTCAATCACGTGCTGGTCTATGCCGTAACGGCGATCACGCTCCTTTCCGGATTTCACTATTCATTCTCGATGGCCCGCCGCCTTAGCTCTCCCTAAAGTCACGCAACAGTCGACAGTTCGCAGCCGACAGACCTCAGCCGGTGAAGAGCGCAGCGTACAGGAAAAGGCAGCGGCCCTTCGATTAGGCTCGGGCAAACAAGCTGCGGCACTCCAAAGAAAACAACAAATGCCTGAGCGAGTGCAGGTGCGAGAAGAGTGACCGCTATTTCGCGCGCTCGTAAGCCTGATTCAGCCACCACAGCGCGCCGCGCAGATCCTCTTCTGAATTTACCTCAAAAGAGTACCACTGCGCGCCGGGCAATTTGTCTTCCGCATTAATGCGTGGCTCTTTGACGGCACGCCCCAACAAATTGGGTGGCATCGCTTTGATCTTAAACATAAGCGAATTTGGGGTCTTACTGCCGCGCGTAACGGGCAATGCGGCAAAAATTTTGGCCCGGCGATAAAAACCGAGAAAACCAAACATTGGCCGCGACGTAATATTGGGCCAAGTGATGAGCTCCTGCCTCAGCATCACCGAGAACTGCTTCATTTCTTCGCTGATGGGCGGAAGTTTCGGGCGCTTACGCTTCGTTCTTTTGCCTTTGACCGGCGAACTTTTTCGCATCGTTTTCTCTTCCCCACGGATTGACGAATCTCGGAAAGCCGCGCCTCACTCTTTAAAGGACAGCGCCACAGGTTATGTGGGCATGGGTTTGGGGCCGCCGGGCGGAAGAAGGAGCTTGGGCTCTGTAAGGGATTGGATTTGTTCGAGGGTGGCGTCAGGAGCGAGCTCGCGGAGGAGGAGACCGTCAGGAGTGACGTCGATGACGGCGAGTTCGGTGACGATGTGGTCGACGACTGCGACGCCGGTGAGCGGGAGGGTACACTTTTTCAGGATTTTGGGTTTATTGTCGCGCGTGGCGTGCTCCATGGCGATGAAAACGCGCTTGGCGCCGGCGACGAGGTCCATGGCCCCGCCCATGCCCTTCAGCATTTTGCCGGGAATGGCCCAGTTGGCGAGCGTTCCCTTTTCATCCACTTGCAAAGCGCCGAGGACGGTGAGATCGACGTGGCCACCGCGGATCATGGCGAAAGAATCGGCGGAGGAAAAATAGGAGCTGCCGGGAAGTTCAGTGACGGTTTCTTTTCCGGCGTTGATGAGGTCGGGATCGACTTCGGATTCGAGCGGATAGGGACCGACGCCGAGCATGCCGTTTTCCGATTGCAGGATGACGTCCATACCTTTCGGGACGTAATTGGCGACGAGCGTGGGCATGCCGATGCCGAGATTGACGTAATAGCCGTCGCGGAGTTCGAGTGCGATGCGGCGGGCGATGCGTTCGCGTTTTTGATCTTCAGTTAGCGGCATTAAAAGTTCTCAGTTGTTAGTTGTAAGTTAAAACTAAAGACAAAGCACCGGTCTAAAGACCGGCCACTACATTTTCCTCACCGTGCGGCGCTCGATGCGCTTGACATAGTTTTGGCCTTGGAAAATGCCGTCGATGAAAATGCCGGGAGTATGAACTTGATTTGCGTCTAGTTCGCCCAGGTCGACGAGTTCTTCGACTTCGGCGATGACGTAATCGGCGGCGGTGGCCATCATGGGATTGAAGTTGCGAGCGGTCTTGCGATAGATGAGATTGCCCCAGCGGTCGCCTTTCCACGCTTTGATGAACGCGAAATTGCCGCGAAGGGCGCGTTCGAGGACGTACGGGCGGCCATCGAATTCGCGCGTTTCTTTGTTGTCGGCGACCATGGTGCCGTATCCGGTGGGCGTGTAGAAAGCGGGGATGCCGGCGCCTCCTGCGCGCAGGCGCTCGCTCAGCGTGCCCTGAGGATTCAATTCCACCTGCAGTTCTCCACTCAGGACAAGTTGCTCGAAGAGTTTGTTCTCGCCGACGTACGTCGAGATCATTTTCTTGACCTGGCGCTGCTGGAGCAGAAGGCCAATGCCGAAATCGTCGACGCCGGCGTTATTGCTGACGATGGTGAGGTTCTTCGTGCCTTTGCGACGGACGGCGGCGATGAGATTCTCCGGGATGCCGCAGAGACCGAAGCCACCCATGAGGATGGTGGCGCCGTCGGTGAGGTTGGCGATAGCGGCGTCGGCGGAGGCGATACGTTTGTCCATTCGGTGCTCGGGGGTGCAAGGGGGGAGTTTACTTCATCCGGGAGAGAAGCAGGAAGGCGCCACTATTCCGGAGCAAGATGACTCGTGACTGGTGACTCGTGGAAGAGAGATCCCGAGGTCGCGATGCTACTCCAGGACAGATTCCCTTGCCAGAAGTCTGGTTAACCATAACACGCCCCCACCCCTCTCTATTTTTTGTAAGTGTTGATTCTGATATGAAACGACCGGTCAAGCAATATCCTCTATTTTGGTTTTTCTTCCTCCGGCTCAAGAGGGGATGACGGCGCAAGTCGCGGTCGCGGCGGCTGTCGCGACGGTTAATCACTCTGATATTCGC
>WNFT01005316.1_pt1 | contig 11254 bp, 7 predicted proteins | sample 5400191 | NCBI WGS metagenome assembly WNFT01 (sample SAMN13153359, study PRJNA577476) | soil metagenome | isolation source: 80 cm saprolite under Madrone tree | place: USA:California | collected 2016-06-14
AACACGGCGAAGAGGCTTATAACCTTGAGTCGTAGGAAGAGCCGGCAAGGGAGCGTCAGGCAGGGGGCGGAGCGGAAACACCCATGATGAAAATCGAGGCAATCATTCAGCCCTCGCGGTTCGAATCGGTGAAGGATGCGCTGCGCGAAATCGGCATCGAAGGGATGACCGTGACAGAAGTGCGCGGGCACGGCCGGCAGAAAGGGCATACCGAGGTGTATCGTGGGCGCGAATACACCGTGGATCTGCTTCCAAAAATAAAATTGGAGATGGTGCTGCCGGACGCGCTGGTGAACCGCGCCGTGGACACGATTTTGAAGACTGCCAAGACAGGGAAGATTGGTGACGGTAAGATATTCCTATCGAGGGTTGAGGAAGCGATCCGGATTCGCAACGAGGAGCGCGGTGAAAACGCGCTCTAGCCATTCACTCTTGGCCGCCCAGCAGCCGGTTTACTGACCGCAGGACGCTCAACGTGACTACCGCTGCACGCCCCAGTCGTACTCCGGGCATCCTACCCGAAAAGAACATGCAAGGTTCTCCAACGCCCTTGTCCGTGCTCGGCCCGCAGGCTGAGGCCGAACGGCAACGCATCCGTCAACAATTTGAGGCGGGGACCAGTGCGCGAGAAACCCTGCGCGCGCTGTGCGAACTCGCGGATCACAACATCCAGCAAATTTTTGGAGAACTCCTGCGCGTCCACAACCGCGGTGCGCAAGGACTTTGCCTGCTGGCGCTGGGCGGGTACGGGCGGCGGATGCTCTTTCCGTACTCCGACCTCGACATTCTATTTTTGCTGGGCAGCGAGAAAGTAGAGCAGGAATCGCGGCCGCTCATCTCCGAGTTTTCGCGGACTTTGTGGGACATCGGATTCCGCGTCAGCTCGGCGGGGCGCACTCTGGAGGAGTGCAAGCGTATCGAAGAGGACAATGCAGAGTTTCACCTGGCGCTGCTGGATCGCCGGTTCCTGGCGGGCGATGCGGCGCTGTTCGAGAAGCTGGACGCCAAAATTTTGCCGGCGTCGGAAAAGCAGGCGCGGCCTTTCCTCTTAGCGCAGATTCACCGGCTGACCCGGGAAAGATTGACGCGCTACGGAAATACCATTTTTCACCTTGAGCCCAACGTGAAAGAATCGCCCGGCGGCATGCGCGATTATCAAGCGACCATTTGGCTGCGTCAGATCGTGGAGGAAAAGAGGGGAATTCGAAACGTCACTGCCGCGGAAGAGGAGCTTTCCGCCGCGGCCGTCGATTTTCTCAGCGGCATCCGGTGTTTTCTGCACTACAACAACGCCCGGAACGATAACACGCTCACTTATGAGCTGCAGGCGGCAGCAGCAGAGCACGCGCTCGGCGTGGGCGACGGCGTGGCGCGAGCACCCGCGGAATGGATGCGCCAGTATTTTCGTCATGCCCGCACGCTGAACCGGCAGCTCCTGCGCTACCTCGAGCAAAAAGCTCCTGTGCCGCTAACCTTGCGGCAGCGCCTGTTCAATGCGGCCCGCTCGGCCACGCTCGAACCCGCAGGCGGCAGATACTCTTCGGTGCGCGACGGCTTGCTGGAAGTTGTGGATCTACCGTCACTGTCAGACCGCGCCATCACCTATTCCCTCTTCGCGGAAGCGGCTCGCACGGGCACTCCGCTGAGCCGCGAGGCGGAACGCAGTATCGGTTACATTCTGACGCATCCGGAACTCCCCCCAAAGAACACGCAGATTTCCTGGGCTACGTTGCGCGAGATTCTGGGCTCGGATTATCCCGGAGTGGCCTTACGCTCAATGCAGCGGCTGGGGCTGCTGACGGAAGTCCTGCCGGAATTTGGAAGGATCGACTCGCTGGTGGTGCGCGATTTTTATCATCGCTACACTGTGGACGAACATTCGTTGCGCACCATCGAGCACCTGCAGGAACTGGCAGCGCCGCCGGATGAACGTGGAGCGCACTTTGCGCCGCTGTGGAAGACCGCCGAGCGAAGGGACTTACTCATCCTGGCGCTGCTCCTGCACGACGTGGGCAAAGGAATGCCGGTGGAGAATCACGTCACCGGCAGCCTCGCTGCGCTTGACAGTGCCGCCAAAAGATTGCAACTTTCGCCGGAAGAAAAAGAAGAAGTCCACTTTCTCATCGAACACCACCTGGACATGTCCGCGACCGTGCAGCGGAGGGACATCTTCGATCCCGCCACGGTTTCTGCGTTTGCCCAGTCCGTCACAACGCTGGAACGCCTGCAAAGATTGTGCCTGCTGACCTATGCGGACATTCACTCCGTCAATCCGGAAGCTCTGACTCCGTGGAAAGCGGAAATGCTATGGCAGCTTTTCGTCGCCACTGCCAACCACTTCAGCCGCACGCTGGATCGCGACCGCTTGCACGCGCCGGATGAAGGCTCGCTGCTTGTGCGCGTGAAGGCAAAAGCGGGCGACGCCACGATCGAAGAGATCGAGCGGTTCCTTGAAGGATTCCCGCGCCGGTATCTCGCGGTGCATTCGGCGGCGGAGATTGCGGCGCACTTTGAGCTTTACCGGAACCTGGGCAAGGAACCCGTGCAAACGGAGCTCCTCGCCACGCGCCATGGGTTCTCCCTGACGTTGCTTACCGCAGATCGCCCGGCGCTCTTCGCCACGATTTCGGGCGTGCTGGCCGGATGGGGGATGAACATCAACAAAGCGGATGCGTTCGCAAACGCCGCCGGCGTCATCTTGGACACTTTCCACTTTGCGGACTTGCACCACACGTTGGAGTTGAACCCCAGCGAGACCGCGCGCTTCCGCAGGAGCCTCGCCGATGTCGTGAACGGAAAGGCCCCGCTGGAACCGCTACTGAAAAGCCGGGTGAGCGCCAGTCGCGCGCGGGCGCCGAAAGTTACCGTCGAAACGCGCATCAACTTCGACGATTCGTCATCCGCGCACAGCACACTGCTCGAAATCGTCACGCAGGATCATCCCGGATTGCTCCACGAGATCGGCTCGGCGCTGGCGCGCCTGGGATGCAACATCGAAGTCGCGCTGATCGACACGGAGGGCCACAAGGCCATCGATGTGTTCTACCTTACCGGGCAGGGCAAGAAGCTCACCACGCAAAAGCAGGAGCTCCTCCGCGAAGTCCTCCAGGGAGCCTTAGTCTAACTCACTCTCCGTAAGATTGGCTCACTCGTGCAGGCTGTCTTCATCTATTTGGTTATCTTCGCGATGAATGCCGAGTACGGCTCCATCGGCAGTTCCGCCGCCATCCCGGGCAGCGGCTTGTGGAAACTTGTCAACAGTACGCTGAGCCTCGGCTGGGCAAACCCAAGCGGGGAAAGATCGAGCCCTACGTTTTGGTCCGAACCCGACATATTCAGCACAACGAGAATTGCTTCATCCTTGTAGCGGCGCACGTAGGTCAGTACGTTGGCGTCATTCTCATTCAGCAACTGGAAATTGCCCTCGAACAGCGCAGGTTCCTTGTGGCGCAAGGCCAGCAATTGCCGGTAAAAGCTCAGCACGGAATTTGCATCCTTCATTTCGCTCGCAACGTTGTGGGTCTTGTAGCCCGCCGGAACCGGCAGCCACGGTTTGGCCTTGCTGAACCCGGCGTTCTGGCTTTCATTCCACTGCATTGGCGTGCGCTCGCCATCCCGGCCTTTTTCCAGCGGCCATCCGAGCTTCCCGATCGGGTCTTGCACTTCGTCTTTGCTCTTCGGGTCGTTGTTCTCCATGCCGATCTCTTCGCCGTAATACATGATCGCCGTGCCGCGCAGCGTCAGATACAGCGCCGCCATCATCTTGGCGATATCGTCGTTGTGGGCCCCGTCGGCATAGCGCGTGTAGGAACGCACGATGTCATGATTAGTGATTACGTAAACGGGCCAGTGGCCGGCGGCATTCACGGCGGCAATGTGCTTGCGGTACTGCTCCGCGGAGAGTCCCTTGAACTCCGTCATCATCAGGTCCATGGGCAACTGCAGTTCGTCGTTGTGCTCGCCGTAGTAGTCCTTGAGCTCCGAAACGTTGGAGGTCCACGTTTCGCCGATCAGGACGGAGCCAAATTCGTCGGCCGCGCTGCGCAATTTGCGCATCACGTCGTGTACTTCCGGCAGTTTCTTGTCGTACTTCTCCTCCATGTTCGGCCGCCCGAACTTGTCCGTGCCCGGCAGGACCGGATTGTCAGTAAGTTTTGGATCTTCGAAAAGAGTATCCACGGCGTCCAGACGGAATCCCGCCACGCCGCGCTTGTACCAGAAGCGTGTCGCGTCCAGCATGGCCTTTTCCACCGCCGGATTCCGCCAGTTCAAGTCCGGCTGCTCCGGATAGAAGTAGTGGTAGTAATACTGATTCGTTTTCGCGTCGAGCTTCCACGCAGAGAGGCCAAACGTGGAAAGCCAGTTGTTGGGCGGCTGGCCCGGAGCCTTGCCGTCGCGCCAGATGTACCAGTCGCGATGTTCCGAAGTTTTTGACGACATCGAATCCTGGAACCATTTGTGCTGGTCAGAGGTGTGATTCACAACGAAATCGAGAATGATTCGAATGTTGCGTTTCTTCCCCTCGCTCACCAGCCGGTCGAAGTCTTTCATCGTTCCATACATCGGATCGATCGCTTCGTAGTCGGACACGTCATATCCAAAATCCACCTGCGGCGACGGGAAACACGGCGTGATCCAGATGGCGTCCACGCCGAGATCCTTCAGGTAATCCAATTTTGCGGCGATGCCGTTCAGGTCGCCGATGCCGTCGTTATTGCTGTCCGCAAAACTTCGCGGATAAATTTCGTAAAACACCGCGTGCTGCCACCACGGGTGCCCTTCGGGGTCGACTGGCTTTGTCTGCGCCGCCGCGGCAAGGGCTGCGCTCAAGCAGCACAGCCCCGCGAATGCAAACTTGATTGCTCTCTTAAACATTCTGGATCGGCTCCTCGTCCCCAAGCGCATACTCATCACCTTTCGTTACGGCTACGGTTTCTTTGGCTTTTGTTCCCCGGATTTCGCTCTGAAGTCCAACGTTACACTCTTCATTTGCGGCGCTTTCGAACTGCCTTCAACAAAAGAAACCAGGAGTTTCACCGACCCGTCCGCCATTTTGATTAGCTCAGCGCCCTCGGCAGCCGTCAGTTGGTTGCCTCCCCATACGGAGAGTTCATACGTGCGTCCCACTTTTCCTTCCAGCTTAAGAAAAGCTAAATTGTGCGGGCCTGTCCAAGTTTCCGACAGAATCCTCAAACCTTCGCTGGCACTGCCAAACGCCGGCAGCTCTGATGTGTAACTCACTGCAAAATCATTCCGCAGCCGGATCCGCAGAGTGTTCGGCCCGCCATTCACGCCGAAGTGCACCAGCACATGCTGATCGGCTCCGTGTGCTTCTACCTTGAACGGGACGGCGCGCCCATTCAATTCCGCACCCAATATTTCCGCTCTCAAACTCACAGCAGGCTCAAAATCCATCATGCAATCGGCGGATCCCTTGCGGCTGATTTCCAGCGTAATCGCCTCGGCGGTTTTCTTGTAACCTAGGTCCAGAGTGTCCGCACCCAAGGCAACCCCGCGAATCGCATACGCAGTCCAATCCGCCGGCACATGCGGGGCGAAAGTCAGCGCGTGATTGGCCGCGTCCGCATGCAAGCCAAACATTCCCCGCAGCAGCGGACTGACCACCATCGCCGCCGACCAAATCTGGTGCGGTGAGCTCGTCGAAAGCGGCTGGTAATAATCGCCGGAAAGCACTTCCGTAACGTGCCCCAGTGAACCGTCGAGCACCAGCAGCGCATTGGCGCGCAGGTTCGCGTACGCCGGAAATGTCTGGTGATACCGATACTCCGCGACCGAAGCCCAGCCCGTGAACAGTGGCCACACCGAACCGTAGTGATAGCCTCCGCCGCTGAATTTCGGCGAATTCTCGGAAATAATTCTCATACCCCAGTCCGTCCGGTGGTCAAGCCCAGCCAGTTGCTGGATCATCGGCGCCGCATCCGCCTCGCTGGGCAGGCCAAACCACATCGGTACCGTCGCAAGCACGCTCGGCTCATCTACCCTTTGGTCGTTCTTGTCCAGCGCGAATGCAAAGCGTTTTTTGTCCGCAATCCAGAAACTTTCGTTCACCAGAGCTCGCTGCTTCTCAAAGTCTTTCTCCAGCGCCTTGCTCATCTCCTCTTGGCCCGTCACACGCGCCAGATTCGCAAGCGCCCGCAGCGCTTCTGCCCCCAGCCCGCTTTGGTAATACTCCGTCTTCACCGGCAGCAGCGGCCCGCCCTCCACCCAGCCATGCCCCACGCCAAGATTCTGCGGCAGTCCTCGCGCGTCATAAGTAGATTTCAGAAACTCATAAGCCTTCCGCAAGCTCTCCCACTTTTCTTTTGCAAACGCGACGTCCCCGCTCTCCGCGACGTAATCATTCATCGCGATGATATAGAGCGGCGTCGCATCCGCGGAAGCGTAGGGATAGGGATACCCTTTGAACCAGTCCACGAAATTGGCGCCCTGCGAAATTTCGTGGGGAATCTTGCCGTCCTCCCGCTGATACTTGCTGATGAACGCCAGCGCCGCGCGCGAATTGGCAAAATCGCCTGAGGCATTGAGCGCGAAGGAAGTCCAGAACGAGTCGCGCCCGAAAAACCACGCAAATCCTGGCCGCTGGCTCTCGCCCGAAGTGCGATATCCCGCCACCAGCCCTGTGCCCAGGTAAGGATTGTTCACCATGCCTTGCAACATGCTGAGGCGCGCCCAATCGTAAGCTTGCTGCACCTGCACGTCGGGCAATTCCACGCTCACGGTTTTTTCGAGGTAATCCCGATAGTATTCCGTTGACTCCGTCCATAGTTGGGCGTAATCGGCCGTCAGATACCCGTACGTTTTCTCCGCCGCCGCCCGCCCTTCCACAGAGCCCGCGATCACGATCAACTTCCTATCTCTGCCCTTCGCCGTCGGCCCCAGCCGGAACGAACTCTCCTGCGACTCCGAATAATTTGTTTGAAATTCGGCGCGCGGTTCCGTCGCCGTTGGCGAACCCACCAGCGCTGAAAATTTTCTCTGCTCCTCGCCAAAATAAAACGCATGCTGCGCAGCCGCCCAGTCCAGATACGTCGCCCCCAGCGCCGCCGGCCATTCCAACTGAAAGTCCCGATGGAAAGCCGCCTCAATTTCCAGCGGCTGTTCCGTTTCCACGTCGAAAACGATCACCGCGCCCTGTTCGCGCACGGGAACGAAAAATGTTTCGCGCACGCTGAACGTATCTCCCGCATAGAGAATCGTGGCGGACTCTGGCCGCACCGTAACTGTTCTCGCCAGCGCCTCAGCTGCCAGCACTCGCCCTTCGGTATGAAATTTCAGGTGAAACTCGCGGAAAATCTTTAGCGGGTACACCCACGCTTCCATGCGTCCGGATTCATTCCCCAGCAGGCCGGCGCGTGTTCCGGTGATTGGCAGAAATTCCCACGGGCGCACTGCGCGCGAAAGCTCGAGATCGTGCGCCTTCTGCTGCGCTTGTTGGCTCCAACACTTTGGAACACCGATTCCCAGCATTAGCCCCGCCGCAGCGCACGCGCCAAGCAGTCTCAGCCACATCCATTGAAATTGTTTTCGAAATTGAACAACTCTTCCCGCTGTGGTGTGCATTCTGGCGGCCCCCGCTGCGTCGTGTGCTTGCATTGCCTCGTTGGCCTTACTATAAAGGAAAGCGCCGGATTCTAGCACGGCGCTCGCAAGGAAAGGTATCGCTACCTTTGTCTTTCACACGCCGCGCGTTTCTCCAATCACTCAGCCGTTCCGCGATCGTGCTCCCACTGGAGAAAGTGCTCGCCCTCGCGTTCCCGAAAAAGTGGCTGCCCGCCTTCTTTTCTCAGAGCAGAGCTTCTGCACCATCTCCCACCGCTGCTGCTCCGCACAGCGATCTTGGCGTTTCTTTCCTCAACGTTGCGCGCGAATCCGGCCTCAACGCCAAAACCATTTTCGGCGGCGAGCACAAGAACAAATATCTCCTCGAAACCACCGGTTGCGGGGTCGCCTTCTACGATTACGACAACGACGGCTGGCTGGATATTTTTCTCGTCAACGGCTGGCGTCTCGAAAGTTTTCCCGCCGGGCAGGAACCCACCAATCATCTTTTCAAGAACAATCGCGACGGCACTCTCACCGACGTCACCGCCAAGGCTGGCCTGCTTCATTCCGGCTGGGGACAGGGCGTTTGCGTCGGCGATTACGACAACGACGGTTTCGACGATCTCTTCGTCACGTATTTTGGAAAGAATGTTCTCTACCACAACAATGGCAACGGCACCTTCACCGATGTCAGCGAAAAAGCCGGCGTCGCCGGCACCGGCAAGCGCTGGAACACTGGCTGCGCTTTCGTCGACTACGATCGCGACGGCCGCCTCGATCTCTTCGTCGCCAACTACATCGATCTCGACTTCAAGACTGCTCCTGTTCCCGAATCCGGTCCGTGTCTCTACAAAGGTGTGATGGTTGCCTGCGGCCCTCCCGGACTGAACGGCGGCAAAAACATTCTCTATCGCAACAACGGCGATGGCACCTTCTCCGACGTCAGCGAAAAATCAGGAATCCTGAAGGCCAACGGCACATACGGCCTCGGTGTGCTCACCGCCGATCTCGATAACGACGGCTGGCCGGACATTTACGTTGCCAATGATTCCACCGCTAGCGCGCTTTATCAAAACAAGAAAAATGGCACTTTCACCGACATCGCCATTGAAGCGGGATGCGCCCTCAGCGCCGACGGCAAGCCGCAAGCCGGCATGGGCATCTCCGCCGCCGATTACGATCTCGACGGCAATCTCGATCTGGTCAAAACGAATTTCGCCGGCGACACGCCTTCGCTCTACCACAATCTCGGCGGCGCGAATTTTGAGGACACCACTTACCAGGGCGGCCTCGGCAAGCACACGCAATACCTCGGCTGGGGTTGCGGTTTTTTTGACATGGACAACGACGGTTGGCCCGACATTCTCCTCTGCAACGGCCACGTCTATCCCGAAGTCGAGCAGCTCAAGACCGAGGCGGGTTATCCGCAGCGCAAGCTACTCTACAAAAATCTGCGCAACGGGCGCTTCGACGATGTTTCCTACGACGCTGGCACGGGAATCTCCGCGCCGGTCGCCGCGCGCGGATGCGCCTTCGGCGACTTCGACAATGATGGTGACCTCGACGTCGTCGTCAACACCATTAACGATTTTCCGCAGCTTCTGCGCTGCGATTCACGCACCGCGAACAACTGGATCAAAATCAAAACCATCGGCACAAAATCCAATCGCAGCGGCATTGGCGCGCGTATCAAATGCGTGACGCATCTTCCGGGCGAAAAAAGTCTGCATCCTCAGATTGACGAAGTCCGCAGCGGCGGCGGCTATTTTTCCCAGAACGATTTGCGCGTCCACTTCGGTATCGGCAAAGCCGAATCCATCGAACTCCTCGAAATCCGCTGGCCCAGTGGCCTCGTCGAAACGCTCAAAGACATCAAGCCCAACCAAGTCATCTTCGTCAAAGAAGGCGTAGGCATCGTGCGCACCCAGCAATTCGATCCTCCCAAGACAGTTAAGCCCTCGAAAATAGGGGTGTCATCCTGAGCGAAGCGAAGGATCTCAGCGTAAACACTAACGGTCACAATAGCTATGAAGGGAGACCCGGCATGCTACGTTTGACTGACTTTGCAAAAGGCATTCACGCTTTCGCCTTGCTGTTAGCTCTTGGTGCTTCCCTCGCTTTCGCTGCCTCTACCGCCGATCTCCCCTTTGGCCCCTGGACCCGTGCCGCAAACGAGCCCATCCTTTCTCCACAGGGCACAACCTGGGAATCCGCAGGCACCTTCAATCCCGCTGTCGTTTTTCACAACGGCAAATTCATCATGCTCTACCGCGCCCAGGATTCCGGCGGCACTTCCCGCCTCGGCTGTGCCGAAAGCACTGACGGTTTGCGCTTTACTCGCCGAGCCGACCCTGTGCTCTTGCCCGAAGCTGACTACGAAAAGGACGGCGGCGTCGAAGATCCCCGCCTTCAGAAATTCGGCGGCACCTACTACCTCACCTACACCGGCTACAACAAAAAGGACGCGCAGCTTTGCCTGGCTACTTCAAGCGACCTGATTCACTGGGAGCGCAAAGGCGTCATCCTTCCCGCCTACAAAGGAAACTGGAACCAAGGCTGGACCAAATCCGGCGCCATCGTCCCTGAAAAAATCGACGGCAAATACTGGATGTACTGGCTAGGTACCGCCGCCGACAAGACCGACCAGATGGGCCTCTCCTGGTCCACCGATTTGATCCACTGGACCGAAGCAGCCACGACACCCGTTCTCCCGCGCCGCCCCGGCAAATTTGACTCCCGCGTCGTCGAACCCGGTCCTCCGCCAATCCTCACAAAGCAGGGCATCGTGCTGATCTACAATGGTGCCGACGACCACCTCGTCTACCGCACCGCTGTCGCCATATTTGACCGTCGCGATCCCCGCAAAGTCCTATATCGTTCCGACACACCCATCTTCGTCCCCGAAAAGGAATGGGAAAAAGTCGGCCAGGTCCCCAACGTAGTCTTTGTCGAAGGAATGGTGCAGGAAAGAAATCGTTTTCTCTTTTATTACGGCGCAGCTGACAAATACATCGGCGTCGCCGAAGCTCCTCTGCACTAGGATTTTTTCAAGGCAGCAGTAGCTCAAAATCCTTCGATCAGCCAAGCGTTGGAGCTCCCGCTTGCTTCCCAAATCGCAAGGTGCCGGCCGTCGGGAGACGGAATGGCCCAGCCGAGGTCCTTTTCGGATTCCGCGAGGACGGGCCTGGCTTTGCCCTGCAAGTCAACGTTCAAGAGTGTCGGGACGCCGTCTGGCGACGAGGCAACAACCCACAGGCTGCGGCCATCGGCGGCCCAATCGAGGCATGCGATTCCCGTCCAGGACTGCAAAGTGAGTATTTTGTCCTTCCCGGTGGCCACCGAAAAAAGCCGGATGTCCGGGAGTCCCGGAACGAGGTGCTTCTTGGCCAAAGCGAGTGTTGAGCCGTCGGGAGAGAGCGTCCAGTTTTGCAAATACCATTCCGGACCGTCCACCTGCGTCATTGATTTCTTCTCACCCGTTACCGGGTTGAAAGCGAAGAACGCCAGATGTTGGTCAGTGAACTCACTGAGCACGCAAACTCTCGCTGGTGTGCGCGCGCACTGAAAATTATGGATGCCTGGCTCCGCCAAGATCCTTTGGGGTGTTCCGCCCGCAATCGGAACGCGCATGAGCTCCGTGCGGCGTCCCGTGTCCTTCGGTGAGGGACTGAGGGAGTAGGGGGACTAACCA
>WNFT01012167.1_pt1 | contig 11251 bp, 10 predicted proteins | sample 5400191 | NCBI WGS metagenome assembly WNFT01 (sample SAMN13153359, study PRJNA577476) | soil metagenome | isolation source: 80 cm saprolite under Madrone tree | place: USA:California | collected 2016-06-14
TCATCTCGCCGCGATTGATCAGGTCTCGCATCGCAATATCCATGTATTGGTCCGAGCCCAGATCGCGCACCGTCGTCACGCCCGCTTCCAGAGTTCGCATCGCGCCCTTGCGCGCCAAAAACACCTCCAAGGCCGCGGAATTGTTAGCAATCTGCCTCAACATCGGCACACCGGGCGTCTCGTCCGTGTACAGCGTCATGTGCGTGTGTACATCAATCAGTCCCGGCAGCCCGTAATATTTCGTCAAGTCCACCACTTCCGCGTGCGCCGGAATCCTTTTTGCATCCGTAGTCACCTCCCGCACTCGCTCCCCATCCACAATCACAATCGCGTTAGTCCAAACCTTCCCTTTTCCGTCCCACAACTTCCCAAACTTCACCGCCTTCACCGCGTGCTCGCCCTCCTCGCGTGAAAACGTCTCGGCGGCCCTTCCCTGTCCAGACGCATCTTGCCCAAACACACTCGCCGCCGTCACGCCTATAGCCACCAAGACACACATTAATCCGCACACTGCGAACAACGCTGGCTTCGCCCATATCCTCATCACCAATTCACCTCGTAAAGAAAATCAATTTGAGACTACGTCATATCGCGCACCGCATTATGTCCTGTCCACGCTTCTCCGCGAGCCTCTGCGTACTTTGCGCCGGCGTTTACCCCGACCGGTCGGGGCGTTATCCTTCGTCCGCCCTGATCCTCGCTCCTTCCTTTGCCTGTTCTATTCCTCTGCGTTAAAGCAATCCCAGTACGCCGCGCCTCAATTTCAGCTGCGCAGCGTTGATCGTGCCGTTCGAACCATATATTTTATAGTCTTGACAATAAACAGAATATGCTCTAAAAACCGGCTGTTCGTTCGGCAATAGAGCAACGGCCAGCCCGTTCGCTCCCGGCCGCGGCCTGGGTTCGGGCTCTACTTGGAGCCCGGGAAAAAACGGTTCGGGCTGCACTTGCAGCCCGCCAAGAAAATGACCCACGCTGCGGTAGTACTTTGAAAATCGAGCATCCGGGAAGGATCGGCATCCTCGACTCTTGGGGGCCCAGCCATTCTTGGTTTATCCCGAGCTTCGTCGTGGGGGCTGTGCGCGGTGTGGCCCACGCCACGCTCAAGCCCGATACCTACCCTCGCAAAAGTCGGTACCCTTGACTTAGCTAAGTCGAGCAGAATCGATACTTACGCAATCTCCCACAAGTTCATCATTCCAAAGGCACTCTAAGCCCATCAGAATGAATACTTACAGAAAGCGCCCGGCTAAGTCCTTTAGATCTCATACTTACGTAGAAAAGGGGGGCTGGGGGGCCCTCCTTAGCGCGTAGAATTCCTCACAAACAGAATCGGTGACGACGCTAAACCGAGCCCTTGTGTCTCGCAAGTGACACTCGTCAGCGATTGGGGACACATCCGAATATGGAATTCGGGAAATAATTTTCCATTTTTTACAAGATTTTCCTGGTATTTCTACATGAAAGACCTTAACATGCGCGAAATGTTTCCGCAGCGCCTGCTTTTCGCTCGTTTATGGCGCGGAAGACTCGCTCTCTCTCCCCTCTTCAAGCGCTTCCGTTCGGCAGCAGAATTGCCCCTGGGTACCGTGAGGTACGTTACCTTGCCCAGGCCCGTCGTCGCACCAAAATCCCGCTTCGCCCATCTACCCCGGATATTTGCCAGAGCCGCTCTACTCTTTATCCCGGCAACCCTGTTGGTAACATTTTTGACGGTTAAGCTTCTGCGCTACACCGCTCCCGAATCGGCGCACTTGCCAGTGTACTCGCAGGCCGCGAACACGCAGGACACGCTCGACCTTTCCGCCCCATCGTCATCGGGAAGTTCGCAAATGCAACGCCCAATTTTTCGGTATTCAATTGTGCCCGGTGGCGTTCGCGATGCCCGCGAACTGCAGTCTGCCGCCTCCCACGATCCCGTTGTGGCCCAGCATTATTCGGATTTTCGCATCGCCGCGGCGCGTACTGTTCGCCTTGAGAAGCCGCTGGAAATGTACGTCTCTTATCGCCGCAACAATCAGGTTTACTGGACTAGGAACCGCATGCTTATTCCTGCCGGCGAGTCTTTGATCTCGGACGGCGAAAATCTGGCTCGCGTGCGCTGCGGAAATCGCTTGTCGGCCGTCGCCGCAAAACCGGTCGCGGTCAGCGAACCAACCAAAGAAGAATTGAACGCGCCGGAATTTATTCCGCCACTCATGGCGGAATACCTTCCCGGCGACGGTGAAGGTTTCTTTCCAGGTGTGCCGGCAAACGCACTTCCAGCGCTCTCTCAGGGCCCGATCGCAGCCTCCGAAGCACCGGCTCCGCCGCTCTTTCCTCCGCTGCTTCCCCCGGGTGTGCCTCCCATCACGCCGAATACTCCTGGCAAGCCCCCTGTGATCCCGCCAGTTATTCCTCCTATCTCAACGCCGGAGCCCGGCACATTCACTTTTCTCTTTGCCGGCGCAACTCTGATCGCTCTGTTCGTGGGATTGACGCTGCGGCGCTACGGCCCTTCCTGAGCAGTCATCCATACGCCACTTGAAAAACGAAACGCTTGTTTCGCTGGAAGCGAGCGCTATATACTCACCTACAATTCTGTATACAGGTACCCCAGCAAATGACAGAACCTACAACGGGCGGCCCCGGCAAGGAGCGCAGGCTCGAGTCTTGGGGCGAAATCGCTTCGTACCTGCGGCGCGAAATTCGCACAGTGCAGCGCTGGGAGGACAAGCTCGGTCTCCCGATCCATCGTCTTCCAGTGGGCAAGATAAGTTCGGTTTACGCTTACCCCTCTGAACTTGACAGGTGGTATCACGAGCGAGAGCCGGGTCCTGATAAAGACGGAGACCTGTCTGACGATCCGTCATCTTGCGGAATTCTGCGGCCCAACGGTTTGCCGGTTCCAGCGCCCAGTCCTAATGGCGCGACCGACAGTGGCACGCAATTGAACAGTGGCGTGCAATTGCAGAAGGCCTTCTACAGACGAAGGGCCGCGTGGCTGGTTGGGCTGGCGTCGCTGGTTGTCGTTGGTGTTTTTAGCGTTCTCGCGACCAGCTGGTATCCGTCCGTGTCATTTCTGCCGCGTGGCGCCACTCCGCCGGACGCAAAAATTCGTCTGTTCGTTCGTCCGTTTCAGAATATCGCGGGAGATCCGGGGCAAGCGGAATTCACCGAAGGGCTGACGAATGAGCTCAACACACGCCTCGGGCGGCTCGATCCGAAGCATCTGGGCGTCATCGCTCCAACTTCCTCGAAACAGCTTGGCGGGAAATCCATAGCTGAACTCGAACCGCTGCTCAAACTGAACTACGTTCTCGAAGGCAGCGTGCGCCGCGCTAGCAATCAAGTGCGCATTGACGTCTCGCTGATTTCCGCGAAAGAACAAACGCCGCTGTGGTCGGATTCCTACACAGAAAACCTCGCTGACATTCTAAAGGTGCAGGATGAAGTTGCCGAAGCCGTGGCGCAAAAACTATTGCTGAATCTTCCGCCGGCTACGGCCGCAAATTCCGCGGCAACGGTTGATCCCGAAGGTTACAATTCCTACCTACGGGGCCGCCGCTTCTGGACCGTCCGCGATCTTTCGCGCAGCGTTCCGGCGTTTGAAGATGCGATTAAGAAATTGCCGCAGTATGTTCCCGCCCACTCCGGGCTTGCCGCTTCCTACGCGGAACGCGAATTCCGCCAAGCGATCTCTCTGGAACCCAACAACCCGACTGCTCATCAGTGGCTCGCCCAGTATCTGATGACGCAGAATCGCCTCGCCGAAGCTCAGTTGGAAACCCTAAAGGCGCTCGAGCTCGATCCTGTGTCTCCAATCTTTACGGCCGCCCGGGGCGAGACCTTTTACTACGCCCACGATTTTGACTCGGCCATCGCACAAGCCAAGCTCACTATCGAACAGTCTCCCAATTTCCTGTACGCCGAACTCTGGCTCGCTTCGGCGTACCGCGAAAAGAAAATGTACGGAGAAGCCCTGCAGCACTTTCGTGCGGCGAGCAGTCTCGCTCCTGACAATGCCGCTCTCCTGAGTGTCCTGGGACATGCGCTCGCTGTCTCCGGCGATCGTCAGGGCGCGCTCAACGTCCTCGCGCAAATTCAAGCCATGTCTCACAAACGTTATGTGCCATCCGTTTATATGGCGGGTATTTATCTGGGCCTGGGCGACAACGCCAACACGTTCGTTTACATGAATCGCGCGGTGGACGAACACAACGACCGCCTGATTTACCTGGCAGTGGACCCCATGGCGGACCCGATCCGCTCCGATCCCAGGTTCCAGGCGCTGCTGGCCCGTATTCATTTGAACGAAGCAAAACGCTGAGTTCTCCTACCATCCAGCTTATTTTCATGAACTTCCGCCTAATTCCGCTCGCCTGCACTCCGTAAAGCTCCTGCAAATACAACACGTTTATTCGCGACATCGTGCGTCACGAGCCGCATGACGTTGCTTGTCGCTTGAGTGTCGTTTTTCTTTCCGTGTAGCTTGGACTCACCGGCCGTAAGTCCCTGGAATTTCTGAGGAGTTCAAGTCCCATGGCAGCGCATAGCCAAATCTCGCCGCTGATTGGAATTCCGCTCACGCTTTTGAGCGCTTGCCTTTTGGCCGAGTTTTTCGGCTACTGGCTGCATCGCCTGCTGCACAGCGACAAAATTCCGTTCCTGAGCCGCGGCCATCTGATTCACCACTTGCTGATTTACGGCCCCGGCCAGCCGATGCGCCTGGATGAATACCACGACGCTACGGACAACCGCTTCTCCGTCGGCAACGTTGGGCTGGAATGGATCGCCCCGTCCGCGATAATCCTGCCCGCGCTTTGGGGTGCGATGAGGCTCGCGCATCTTCCCGCGCTCTACCAATCCATCGCGCTGGTGACGCTGATAGCCTGGCCGCTCTGCATGTTCAGTTATCTGCACGACCGTATGCATGTGTCGAACTTCTGGATGGAGCGCACTCCCGTTTTGCGTTTTTGGTTTCGCGCGGCGCGCCGCCTGCATGACATTCATCACCACGCGGTGGACGACAACGGCCGCATGGACACAAATTTTGGAATTGGATTTTTTCTTTTCGATCGCATCTTCCGTTCGATCGCGCCGCGCCACCGTCCATTCAATCGCGCCGGATTTGAAGCGGCACGCCTGCGTTACGGCCTTATGGAGAAAAATGGCAAGCTCATACCCAATGCCGATGACTCGAGTGGCGCACAGCTCTCGGCGAGACTGAGATGAGTACGCTGCCCGCCGGTCCAAGCAAATCGCGGTCGCGCGGACGGACCGTGCTCGTGGTATGTCTCAATTGCGCTCAAACCATCGCTCCGGATTGGCCATTGTTGATGCTTTGGCCCTGCATCAAGATATCGCTCGTATCCTCGATGGTTCGCTGGTCGCGGCCACAGGTTTCGAGGCGGAAGGATCGCAGACGCGCAATCGCGGCTGTGCGAACGGCGCTGAATGGTTCGCGTTGTTCGCGGTTTTTGAAACTTCGATTTCTCAAGGCAAGAATTTACAGAGTATTTAGAAACGGTTGGCACTCGTCCGCGTCTATCCCCTCAACGGAGATCCACCCAATGCGCCCGTTGATTGCTGTTTCACTACTGCTGCTGTGTCCGCCGGTATTTGCGCAACAAACTGGGGCCTTCCGCAGTGACGCCGCACACACCGGTGATTACGGTTCCTCCGGTATTGCGTCGTTTCACAAACTCAAATGGCAATTTCATACTGCTGGACAAATTCTCTCTTCACCTGTGGTGGCAGATGGCACGGTGTTTTTTGGAAGCAACGACCATTACCTTCGCGCGCTGGATCTGGCCACTGGAGCGGAAAAATGGAAGTTCAAAACTGGCGGGCGAATTCCGTCCAGTCCGGCGATTGCCAACGGACTGGTGTATTTCCTGAGCTACGACGGGAATTTCTATGCAGTCGATGAAGCCAGCGGAAAAGTTAAATGGAAATATGCGACCGGGGGAGAGCGACGGTTTGCAGCGAAGCATCTGCACGGAATGGAGCCGGCCGCCGAGACTATGCCCGATCCGTTTGATTTTTATTTGTCGTCGCCGGCTATCGCCGGAGGACTGGTTTATTTTGGATCGAGTGATTCGAACGTGTACGCGCTGGACGCCGGGAGCGGAACGCTGCAATGGAAATTCAGAACCGGCGACGTCGTACATTCCTCTCCGGCGGTTACCGATGGCACACTTTTCATCGGGAGTTGGGATACGTATCTTTACGCGTTGGACGCCGCAAATGGAAAGGAGAAATGGCGTTTCAAAACCGGTGAAGACCACGAAACCTATAATCAAACCGGAATTCAAGCTTCACCGGCAGTTGCTAACGGCATCGTTTATTTGGGATGCCGGGACGCAAATTTTTACGCAATCGATGCAAGGTCCGGGCAAAAGCTCTGGGCCTACAATAATAAAGGATCCTGGGTGATTGCTTCGGCAGCGGTGCGCGACGACAGAGTTTATTTCGCCACATCGGACACCGGTTTGTTGAACGCAGTGGATGGCAAAACTGGCGCGCTACTTTTTAGCATCGATTTCAATCACTGGCCTATGTTCTCCTCGCCCGGCATCGCCGGCAACATGGAGTACCTCGGTTCGCACCAGGGCCGATTATTGGCTGTTGACCTTGCTTCGCAAAAGCTTGCCTGGACCTTTGCCACCGAAGCGGCAAAAAAGAACGGCCCATCCCTCACGGATTCCAAAGGTGCGCCAAATTACGAGGCCGCATTTGCAGACTCTTTCTACGACGATGTGGTGAGCGGAATTCAAAAGATGTTTACAGTGGGAGCGATTCTTTCTTCTCCCGCGGTTTCGGGCGACACTATTCTGTTTGGGTCGGCCGACGGAAACCTCTACGCGATCATGTAATAAGGTTTTTGGGGATTAACCGTTTTAGGCAAGCAGGGACGCAGTGTAGTGCTGCTCCCCCCGCACGGGCCTTTTGCTTCTGATCGGTTGGATGCTGAGTAATGCGGGCTAGTATCTTCCCGCTTGCCACCATGCGTGAATTTCGCCTTCCACCGAAAAGCGTACACCCGGATTCGCCGCGAATCTCGCATCCAGAGCGAATGCGTGAGCCTTCATGGGCACCAGAAAATAGCTTCTTGCCCGCAGAAACCCTCTGACGAACAACTGCGTAAATTCGGTCATTCCCAGCACTCTCATCTGGGCCGCGTGGACCAACCCGTGAAAAAGATCGCGGCTTCCGATTTTCTCGTTGAATACCACGACGTCGAGAAACGTTACGCCGCCTTGTGAGTCATGTCCGGCAAGTGGCAGAAGCCTTTTTTGCGTACTTTTGGATAGAATCAGGGATTCGCTACACGCTCATCCACCAACTCCAGTATGCGCACCTGATCGAGTAATGCCGGTTCGAAATATCCATCCATCAACTCGCGCGACTCACCGCGAAGCTGCTTTGCAATTTAGTAATATTCTTCGCGCTCAGAGCGCAGATACTCCGCGAACCAGGCGACTGCTTTCTGAACATCGCTTTCCTCGCAGTGCTGAAAATCGAAGGGTCCGCCGATCACGGGTTGGTCCAAACCGCCCGAAAGTCTGGTTTTCTCGACTGAAGGATTTTGTTCCGGCTCTTTCTGAAAGCTCCATTGGCCCCTATGCCTGGAATGAACTACTTTCAACTTGTGAGACACACTACACTCCTGTTCTTGACAGCACTCAGGCCATCTCTTAGCATTTGCGTGTAATACTTATACAGCGTTAGCTTTACGTTGTCAATTTATATTTAAACAGCTGCCGAGGACTGATAAGTGCGGACCGAAGGGATCTTTTGGACGCTATACTAGCTGCGACAGGCCCAATTGACGCTTTGCTCATCTTCCGCTTGCTTCGGCTTGCCCCCGCTTGGTTTCGTAGCCGGTTCGTGGTATTAGTTATACGTTGTAAAGCTAAAATGACGCCATAACCGGAGAAGGACTCCCACGCCGCCCCATGCAGATCAGTTGTTAGAGGAACGAATCCTGAAGACCGCGCAAAAATTGTGGCGCACGCGCGGCGAGGCAGGCCTTACACTTCGCGCTGTTGCTAGAGAAGCTGGCACCACGACTCCCACCGTTTACAAACGCTTCCGAAACAAAGAGGCGCTGCGGAAAGCTCTGGCCGAGCGCGTGCGACTGCAATTGAACGAGTACCTTTTCGCCGCAAAGTCGCTTGAGGATGTTTCTCGCCGCTACCTTGAGTTCGCGGACGAGCACCCGCACGAGTATCAGTTGTTAGTGCACTCCTGGAGCGACATCTTTCACCCGGACTTCCCGCGCCCCGGACGGCTGTGGTTGATGACCCAATTTGCCGAGCGTTTCGGAGGCGATCCCGAAGACTATTCGCGATGCTTCTATGCCATGTTTCTCCTGGCGCACGGTGCGGCATCGCTGCTCAGCCTTCCCGGCGATGACATCGCGCGGGAAGAGGTCCGGCGAAATTTCCTGGAGATTTCCACGGCGTTGATCAAGCAGAATAAGATTTTTCAGTTTTAGTAGTTCCAAGCGTAATCTGACGCGTGCGCTGCGGCTCGCTTGCGTACAAAGGAGACCGGTGCTTCTTTCGATTCTATTTATCGAAATTTTGCTTTTCACAGCCTGCAAATTTTATTTCTATAATTTAGAATAGTTGCTAGTACCGTCTTCACGGCTTTTGCAAACGGTCCAATCGAAATGAGGGCAGCTCTTTCGAACGCTGCTCTCCACTGAACCTTAAAGGAGTTAGAAGGAAACCGAATGGCTAGAACACTGCAAGTCGCTCCCCGCGCAACACGCAAACCGCGCAGCAGCAAGACTGGTCCCACGCTTCAACAAATCCAGACCCGTGCTTACGAAATTTACCTTGAACGGCGCGGCGCGCCGGGCAATCAAATTGATGATTGGCTTCGCGCCGAACGCGAACTGGCCTCTGACGCGCCAACCAAGCCTCGCAGGTCGGCGCGCGCGGCAAAGTCCGAGTCCGAAGCGGCCTGATTACGGGTTAGCCGCTCTCTCCAGTCAGTGCGGATAGCCGGGCGTACGTAGTCATGCGTCGTCCACAGTCACGCGGTCACGTTGGTACATAATCCCCGGCAAGAAAATCTGCGATGTCTGTGATAGCCTCTCGGCGTCAGGCAGGATTGTTAATCCCATTGTTGGGCTGAACGATTCGAGGAATGACTCGAGGCAAAGCGCAGATGAGCTACGCACAATCGAATTTGGTTCCGGGCGAAACGGTCATTTACGAGACGCGGCTGCATTGGATCGTAATGCTGGGTCACTTGGCGGTTGGATGCCTGCTGCTCGCGCTGCCTGGAGCGCTTTTGCTGTACTACGCGAAAAACCGAACCGGAATTGACAGCAAAGAATTGCACCTAATGGAGGGCGTGGCCGCGGTGTTGCTGATTTCCGGCATGGTGGTGATTCTGGCCGGCATGGTGCGTCGCAATGCCACGGAAATGGCAGTGACCAATCGCCGTGTGGTGATCAAGACGGGGCTGGCCAGCCGCAAAACCATCGAGATGCTGCTTAACAAGGTGGAGAGTATCGAGGTCAGCGAGACCGCAGGCGGGAGGATGCTCGGCTACGGAACGGTGGTGGTGATTGGTACAGGCGGAACTTCCGAACCTTTTCACAAAGTTGCGCACCCGCTGGAGTTTCGTAACCAGGTGCAACATCAGATTGAAAAATTGCAGTGACCCGGATTGAGCCTGCGTCGTGTCCGGGCTAAGATTCTGAGGTGGCGCATGGGATGCGACCTCAGAATGACGACGTATTCTATTATTCTATTTTGATTTAGAGGCCAGGGTCTTCGAGTCCAGAGTTTTCGAGAACAACCAAGGAAACAATTTTTCGTCGTCGTAAGCCTTGTCCCACGAAACGTGCTTGGTGCCGGGATATTCGGTGTAGTGGACTTCGGCTCCGATCTCCTTCAATGCTGCGTACATCCGCCGTGACTCAGTTACCGGCACAGTGTCATCATCCGCGCCGTGAAAGATCCATACGGGGATCCTACCAATTTTTGCCGCCGCATCGGAATAGCTTTTGGGGTCGTCAACCGGGAACCATTTCGCCAGGTCGGGATGAGCCTTCAATGTGGCGGCGGGCGGACGGATACCCCCGCAAATCACCACCAGTGCCGCAAACCTGCGCGGATATTTTTCCGCCAGATGCCAGGTCCCATAACCTCCCATCGAGAGGCCGGTTAGATAAGTACGTTCGGCGTCGCCGTGGAATTCTTTGCTCGCAGCGTCCAGCGCGGCGATCGCGAGATCATCCATGGGCGGTTGGGTCCACCAGAGATTTTTCTGGCATTGCGGCATCACCACGATCGCCGGAATACGTCCACGGTCGCTGCGGATTTCCGTCCCAATCCCAATATCGGTTTGTTGCATGCCGTCATTGCCGCGTTCACCCGCGCCGTGCAGAAAGAGTATGACCGGCCATTTCTGGTGGGCGGTCCAGGTTTCAGGGACGAAAACCTGGTATTTGTAGGTAGTTCCCTGCAAAACAATGGTGCGGTCCAGGAAACCGGTCTCGTGGTTTCTTGCTTGAGCCGGTACTGCAATTGCCAGCCAGAGGATCAGAAACGCGTGAATCTTTCGCGATGAAACAGGCACCAAGTCCTCCCACTTTTGACTTTAGCATGAGTGCTTCGCATCCGCCCGCACGATTGCAAAATACCAGATAGTGGTTAATGACGAGACGCCCGCCCCCGGCACACGCTTGGACACTTGGCCGGGAGCATGACTTGGCAACATTTTCCGCTTGGCGTTTGGTTTGGCGTGGTCAGATGAATTCCAGCAACTGGCACTTAACAATATTTAACAAGTATTCGGCGATCGCCAGAAACCATGGGTCACGTATTGGTATCTAACCTTCAGGAGCGTTGATGGGACGCCGTCTGGAACTCGATGCGGTTCGCGGGCTGATGCTTGTGTGGATCGCGTTGACGCATCTTCCCACTTCCGCAAGTACCTACGTGAATCAACCGTTTGGTTTCGTGTCGGCGGCGGAAGGCTTCATCTTTCTTTCAGCGCTGTTCACCGGGCGGATTTACTTCCGAATGGCGGAACATGACGGCTACTGGCCCATGACGCGAAGGCTGTGGTCGCGCACGTTGCGTTTGTATGTGTACCACGGGCTCTTGCTGGCCTTCGCGTTTTTGGTTGCGGTGCCCATTGCGTCGCGCGGCAACCGGCCGGGACTTCACAATCTTCTGGATTTTTACTTCATCGCCGGCGCGAAACAATCCATCACGGAAGCCGCTCTGCTCATCTATCGCCC
>WNFT01017951.1_pt1 | contig 11251 bp, 10 predicted proteins | sample 5400191 | NCBI WGS metagenome assembly WNFT01 (sample SAMN13153359, study PRJNA577476) | soil metagenome | isolation source: 80 cm saprolite under Madrone tree | place: USA:California | collected 2016-06-14
TTCTCTGACGGCGTACAAGTGGACAAGCAGGCCGGGCAGAGCGCCGAAGCCGTGTTCGCGTCTGAATTCGTGCACCCCATGAACGGCCCCGAGCCAGAGCATCCGGGGCTGCCTCCTTACCAGGGCAGTGTTTACAGCTTCGATTACGCCGGCTGCCATTTCACTCAACTCAATTCTGATTATTGGTATTCCAGCCGTCCGCAGCAGCGCGCGGGTAATCCCTTTGGGCGATTGCTCCCGGGGCAGCTCGAATGGCTGGAGAAAGATTTGACGGCAGCGCGTTCTGCGCGAGCTCGCCACATTTTCGTATTTGTGCACGAGCCGGCGTTTCCCAACGGCGGTCACGTGGAGGACGCGCTCTGGGAAGGGGGCGAAGCCGAGGGGGTCAGAGTGCGGGACCGTTTCTGGAGCATCGTCACGCGGGCAGGCACGAGCGCCGTCTTCTGCGGACATGAACACAACTACAGCCGCACATTGATTGACAGCAAGACGCCAGTACACCGCGACGGCACCGCAAATGCCGGCTTCGTCAAGCCCCTCTGGCAAATTACGCAGGGCGCCGCCGGCGCGCCGTTCTATCCTCGCGATAACGCGGTACCGTGGGCGAAGGCCGTTAAGAAATTCGTGGCTCATACCTGGTCGTATTGTCTGGTGCAGGTGCGCGGCCCGCGCGTCAGCCTGGAAACCTACAGCTACACAGGAGAGCTGCTTGATCAGGCAGAATTGGTCTAAACGCCCAACATCGGAGCGGCGGATTTCGCCCGCGGGCTCACAGGTGCAAAACTCGGCTCAGATTGTGCGGATCGGACGACCAGCGAGAAACGCGCGGATGTCTTCGACCGCATCGCCATAACATTGGCGATAATTTTCGACCGTCACGTAGCCCAGATGCGGCGTGAGCACAACCTTATCGAGTTTGCGCAGCGGATGATCGGCCGGCAACGGCTCTTCGTCATATACGTCCAGCGCGGCTCCGGCGAGCTTCCCGTTCGTGAGCGCATTGATCAGAGCGCGCTCTTCGACGATAGGTCCGCGAGAAGTATTGATCAGGTAAGCTCCCGGCTTCATCAGGGCCAACTCGCGCGCCGTCACCAGCCCTCGAGTGCGCTTGCTCAACACCAGATGAATCGTCACGAAATCAGCGCGCTGAAATAGCTCGTCCTTTTCGACCCGCGTTGCGCCAAGCGAACTGGCGTGTGCCGCGGTCAAATTTTGGCTCCAGGCGATCACTTCCATCTGCAAGGCGCGGCCGACCCTGGCGACTTCGCTGCCCAGCTTGCCCAGGCCCAATATCCCGAGGACCTTGCCATTCAGGCCCACCCCGACCGTGGTCTGCCATTCTCCGCTGCGCATCCGCTGAGCCTCTTCCGGGATATGACGCGCTAACGCAATGATCAGCCCCCAGGTGAGCTCGGCCGTCGGAGGCGTAAGCATGCCCGTGCCGCTGATCACGATTCCGAGTTCGGCGGCTGCCTTGGCGTCAATGGCAACATTGCGCATGCCTGTGGTCACCAGAAGCTTCAGGTTGGGCAGGCGTTCGAGAATTGAGCGCGGAAAATGCGTTCGCTCCCGCATAGCCACGATCACTTCAAAGTCACCCAGGCGTTTCGCCAGGGTATCTTCGCCCGATAGCCTTTCGTGAAACGCCTGGACCGTGACCTCCGGGCCTAGGCTCTTCCAATCGGCCAGCGAAAGAGCTACACGCTGATAATCGTCAAGAATGGCCACTCGCGTCATCACTCAAGGCCTCGGCACTGCACACATTCGCCACACTCCATCTCGCGGCGGGTCGCGACACCTGCATCGGAAACGACGGAATTATGCTACAAACGCTGAGCCGAAATGTCTGCTACCGCCGTTTTGCCGGATGTGGGACAGCGCGCGACGCGGCTTATCGCTCGCCGCCTGTTGCCATTTCTTTTTGTCCTCTACGTAATTGCCTTTCTGGACCGGGTCAACGTGGGTTATGCGGGCCTGGAGATGTCGCGTGACCTGAACTTCAGCGATCGCGTCTTTGGTCTGGGCGCCGGCATTTTCTCCATCGGCTACTTTCTGTTTGAAATACCGGGCGCGTTGATCGTGGAGCGCTGGAGCGCACGCAAATGGATTGCGCGGATCCTGGTGACTTGGGGATTGGTTACCATTCTGATGGCGGCGGTGCACACACCGCGTCAATTCTATCTGGCTCGATTCCTGCTCGGACTCGCGGAAGCAGGCTTTTTCCCGGGCATCGTCGTCTATCTCACCCATTGGTTCCGCTACGAGGATCGCGCCAAAGCGGGAGCTATCTTTATGGCTGCGATCCCTATGTCCAGCATCATCGGTTCGCCCCTGGCCGGATGGATTCTGAGCCAGCATTGGGCTGGTATTGCGAGCTGGAGATGGCTCTTCGTGGTGGAGGGATTTCCGGCAATCTTATTTGGGATTCTCACGCTTGTTTATTTGACCGACTGGCCGCCGCAGGCGCAGTGGCTCGCCGCGGATGAACGCGCCTGGATCCAGGCAGAACTCGACCGCGAGAAAGCCGCGAAATCAAGGGTTCGCGCCTGGACCATATGGCAAGCCATGCGCAGCCGCCAGGTGATTCTGCTTACGCTGGTTTATTTCTTCGCCATCATCGGAATCTATGGTTTCGTGATCTGGTTTCCAACGATCGTGCAGCGCGCCACAAACCTTCCAAATATGGCTGTCACTCTGCTTTCCGCCTTACCTTATGTGGCCGGTCTGGCCGCTATGATTTGGAACGGATGGCATTCGGATCGAACCGCCGAAAGGCGCTGGCATACTGCCTTTCCGCTGTTTCTTGGTGCGGGATGCCTGGCTGTGGCCATTCGTTCGAGCGCTCATCTGTCCTTGGCCTTTCTGTGCATGGTTATCGTCGGCGCGTGCACCACGGCGTTCATGCCCAGCTTCTGGGCCTTGCCCACGGCGATCCTCACCGAGTCCGCTGCCGCCGCGTCGATTGGATTGATCAATTCTGTTGCCAACCTCGGTGGGTTCGCCGGCCCCTTTTTTATCGGTTATCTGCGGACGCGGACAAATTCGTTTAGGCCAGGACTGGTGTTTCTTCTGGTTTGCATGGTCCTGTCGGGGCTGCTGGCCCTGCTGCTTCACATTCCCGGCACGGGTGATTGAGGGCACCCGTTTTCGCGGAAGCAGGGCAGTTTCCGGAATCGGCGGCATGGCCCCGGGAAAATCAGCGCGCTGATCGAAGCAATGCCGGAGGCTCTGGTGCGGTGTACGTGGCCACAAGATCGCGATCCGGCGGCTCGACCAGAAGGCGGGGGTGAAGCGCCGCATGTTGTGGCTCATACTTCAGGATCGGAGAGACGAAAACAGGGGTTAGGCCCTTTTCAATGTAACCCAGTTTCTGGGCCGCGGCTTCAGAGAGATCGAGAACGCGATGCAAACGCAGGTTGGGGCCACGGTCCGTCACGGTAACGGTCACCGACCGGCCGTTTTCCAAATTGACCACGTGAAGCACGGTACCCAGGGGCACATACCAAGAGGCCGCAGTTAGCTTGCGGCGGTCAAACTTCTTTCCATTCGCCATCGGCCGGCCCTGATGCTGTATTCCGTACCAGGAGGCGATTCCTACCGAGTGAGACTTGGTGTTACCCGTAAGGACCTTGTTCAAGGTTGCGGCAGAAATCATGGAAACCGACAGCAGGCTTGCTGCGAAAATGGTTACCGCTATTCGTAGCTTGGTCTGCACGTTTATCCTCCCAAACTGCTGACTTCTGTCGGCAGCGCTTGGGCTGCCTTCACCTCGGCTCCTCCTTTAGCCTTTAGGTTCCTCAAGTCAGGGTTGAAACCGTGATGATGGGAACTAATCTACCGTTCGGCCGTGCAGGCGGACCATGGCCGAAAAGCTTCATTCTCTGGGTACGGGCGTACTAGGAGAAGATCTACGCTATTTAGCAATAACCAGCTGAAAAATAAGCGGATAGCTTCTGGCCCACTCAGGGTTTGAGTCTGGAACTCCAGCTCATTAGAACCGGCGGCCGAAGCAGGTGAAGCCGAAGTGAGTAGAATTACACAATAACCCCAATATTGTCAAGGAAAGTTTCACTAAAGCACTGATAATGACAGACTTAGTGTAGCTGACAAAGAGCTTTTCGGAAACTAGGCCTTGAGGCTGGCCTCCAACAGATCGGCCCAATGGGAGAGATGGCTCAGCGAAGGCTCATGGGTGCGTTCCAATTCGATCGGCGTTATGGATATTTGGCCACTAAAAACAGCGGCGTAATCGCTTTCAGGGTCGGGCGCACCCGCCACCGGCTCCTCGTTAAGCCAGTAATAAGTTCGGCCGCGGGGGTCTGCGCCTTCCTGGAGCACGGTCCGGGTCACTTTGCCGGACTGGCGCGTCAACCGCACCCCGCCATTCCAGTCGAGCGGCACATTTACATTAAGCAGTACGCCCGAAGGTAGCCCCTCTTGCAAGATAAGCTCCGCGAGCCGCCTAGCAAACAGCGCGGCATGGTCATAGACAAATCCGTTGCCGCGGTGCGCCAAGGAGATCGCAATTGCCGGAACGTGGTTGATAACGGCCTCCGTGGCCGCGCCCACTGTGCCGGAATAGAACACGTTCTCGCCCAAATTTGGGCCTTTGTTGATCCCGGAGATCACCAGATCCGGGGGCTTCGGGAATAGCCGATGCAGCGCCACCATCATGGCATCAGCCGGCGTTCCCTCGATGGCCCATTCGCGTTCGGCTATTTGTTCACAGAAGATGGGGTGGCGCACGGTGAGCGATTGAGCCGCGGCGCTCCGCTCCTGGCTAGGCGCTACGACGCTAACGGTGGCCAACCCCTCGAGGCCTTTGAGCAATGCCCGCAGACCCGCGGCATGGATTCCATCGTCATTTGTTACCAGGATATCAGGCACGTTGCTCGTGGAGGGCTGGCAGAGTTGAAAGTACTGGCTTGGCGCCAATCATTCGACTGCTCTTCTGTGCAAAATGGTCGGGACGACTGGATTTGAACCAGCGACCTCACGCACCCCAAGCGTGCGCGCTACCAGGCTGCGCCACGTCCCGACCGGCGGAATAAGCGCTTGTCTTCACCCGTTGGCGAGGCCGAAAATGCGTTTTTGAGCCTATCACTCGGTTTCCAGCAGCGTCAAGAACGTGCGCAGCGAATCCCGCAGGTCGAGCAGCACTTTGCGGCTGATATTCGGACGGGTATCGCTCCGAGGCGCCGGAACGCGCTTCGCTTCGTTGGCGCCGGACGCCGATTCCGCCGGCCCTTCGTGGACGTCGCGCAGGTGGCGGCGCGCACCGGCGATGGTAAAGCCTTCGTCATACAAGAGCCGCTTTATCAAAAGTACCGTATCAACGTCTTTTCGCCGATAGAGCCGATGTCCCTTCGGACTTTTCACCGGCTGCAACATGGGGAATTCTGTTTCCCAGTAGCGCAGGACAAACGGCTTCGTATCGGTGAGGCGGCTGACTTCGCCGATGCGAAATAGATTTTTATCTGAGGCGATTTCCTGATGGCCGTTCGCGGGCATTACGGCCCTATCCTATGCCGATATGCACGCAAGTCAATCGGCTCAGCGTCGCTTTTGCACGGGACGTTCCCGATCATCACGTGCGCGCTCCCGAAAACGCTGAATGAAACGAATGGGCGATCCGAAGAAATCGAAATGCTCGCGCAAGCGGTTTTCGAGGAAGCGCTCATAGCTGAAATGCAGCCGCTGACGCTGGTTGGTGAAGAGGATAAAAGTCGGCGGCGAAACCGCGGATTGCGTCATGTAGTAGATTTTCACGCGGCGGGCCGCGGGCGAAGTTCCGCGCGCCAGGTCGACACTTGCCAGCCAGCGATTCAGTTCGGCAGTGGAGATTCGCCGCTTCCGTGCTTCAGCGACGCGATCAATGAGGCCATAGAGTTTTTCGACGTGTTCGCCGGTGAGCGCGGAGACAAAAATGATTGGCGCATAGGGTAGAAACTTAAGCCTCTCGCGCACCAAGATTTCGTAGTCGGCGGCTAATTGCTTTGGATCTGCTGAGAACTGCTTCGCATTTCGAGTTCGTTCCTCTTGTGGTGGCTTGCCGCGCTGCTTCTGCGCCTCCTGAGCGGCTTCCTGAGCTTTTTCGAGTGCCAGATCCCACTTATTCATGACCACGATTACGGAGCGACCCGACTGCTGGGCGTAGCCGGCAATGGTTGCGTCACCCGCGGTAACACCGATGGCCGCGTCAGCCACCAATAGAGCCAGGTCCGCGCGTTCCAGATGCTTACGGGCCATGATTACACTCAGCTTCTCAGCGATCAGCTCGGTTTTACCTTTGCGCCGAATGCCTGCCGTATCGATAAAGCGATAGCCTTTCTGGCTGCGGAGCACGACCGTGTCCACGGCATCTCGGGTGGTCCCGGGTTCGGCAGAGACAATGGAGCGCTCCGCGCCGGCCAATTGATTCAGCAAAGTCGACTTTCCGACGTTCGGCCGGCCGATGATGGCCACCTGCACTTCCGTTGTTTCCGCGTAAAATTGAGCCGCGAGGTCCTGCAGTCGCTGGGTGTCGACTTTGTTGACGGCGACGACGAACGGCTTGCCCGTTCGCCGCAAGCGCCGAGCCAGCTCCAAATCGAGCGGAGTCGCACCGGCACGAGCGTCGACTACAAGCACGAGAGCGGTTGCGTCGGCTATCGCGGCTTGCGCTTGCTTGAGAATCTCGCGGGGGATGGCCGCGCGGTCGTCGGGCAGCAGACCGCCGGTGTCCACGACTTCAAACGGCCGCCCGAGCCAGGCGGCAGTGCCGTAAATACGATCGCGAGTGATCCCCGGCTCGTCCGTGACGATCGACCGGCGAGTTCCCGTGAGCCGATTGAAGAGCGTCGACTTCCCTACGTTGGGGCGCCCAACGATAACGACGGATGGCAGTTTTGGATTCATGCGTCTGTGTTTCTCTGGCTGCCCTCGGCCCAGCTTATCCTATAAGATGTCCACGGCATAAGATGTCAACGGCACGCATCAACCAGGCAGAAAGGGAGCACCTGCGCTTCAAGGAGCGGCTGCTCGAAATTCGTCGCGGCTTTGAACCGGCCTTCTGGGTGGCGAACATCACCGAGCTTTTTGAACGAGTGGCCTACTACGGACAAGCCGCCGTCTTGGCCATTTTCCTGCACGAATCTCTTCACCTCTCGACCGAGCAAACCGGAACGCTCATGGGAGTGTTTGGCTTCGCGGTTTGGTTTCTGCCGATCCTGGGCGGCAGCCTGGCAGATCGCTTTGGCTTTCGCAAATCGCTCGCGTTGGCCTATCTGACCCTTGCAATCGGATACTTTCTGATGGGCTCTCTGACTGCGGGTTGGATGGCTCCCCTGAGGCAGGCGCTTCCGCTCTTCTGGGTCGTGCTGCTGGTGCTGATGATCCCGGCGCTGGGCCCGTCGGTCGTAAAGCCGTGCGTCGCCGGAACCACGGCGCGCGCGTCGAGCGAGTCCGTGCGGTCCATTGGATATTCCATTTACTACACTCTGGTGAATATCGGCGGAACGCTTGGTCCCATTGTGGCTTTTCTCGTTCGCAGGTCGCTGGGGATCGAAAATGTATTTCGCGTATCGGCGTTTTTCGTGTTCCTGATGTTTTTTGCCACGCTGATTTTTTACAAAGAACCCGGCCGCTCCGGCGAGCGAACGGTTCCTACGATAATTGCAGCGCTGCGAAACATGCTGGTCGTTCTGTCAAACCTGTCGTTCGTGGTTTTTCTGCTGATTTTCTCGGGCTTCTGGATCATTTTTTGGCAGGAATTCATCGCCCTGCCGCTTTTTATCCGCGGATACGTCGACCCCAATGCCAAAATCGATCTCCTGCTATCGGTCGATCCGGCCACGGTAATCCTGTTTCAGATTGCGGTGAGTTATCTCACGCGCAGGATCCCAACTTTCACGGCGATGACGGCCGGCATTCTGATCTCCAGCTTTTCGTGGCTGATCCTGCTGCTGCACGCAAGCACAGGCTTCGTGATCGCGGCGCTTTTCATCCTGGCGCTTGGCGAAATCACGCAATCGCCTCGATATTACGAATACGTCTCGCGACTGGCGCCGCCCGGACAACAGGGCACTTATATGGGTTACGCCTTTCTTCCCATTGCCATTGGCTATCTGATCGGCGGCAAGCTAGGAGGATATCTGGTGCACTATTTTGGTGATGTACTGCATCGCCCCGAGCAAATGTGGTGGGTGGTTTCCGCGATTGGATTCGCGACAACGCTGCTGATGTGGATTTACAATATACTCTTTAAGCTCAGGCTTTGCAAAATAACTCGTTGCGAAAATCAGCCGCTACCGCCTCCGAGGCCCAACAAAACGTTTCGGGCAAAGGCCTCTTTCACCAGCACTGCGCCTCCTGCCACTTCGCGGAAACCACAGCTCAGAAGATCGGGCCCGGACTGAAAGGCCTGTATCCGCGGCTCACGTTTTCTGACGGGAAGAAGGTGACCGACGCCAGCTTGACCAAGTGGATCGAGGCCGGAGGCAAGAACATGCCCGGTTTCAAGAACATCATCAATCCCGAGCAGATTCGGGTGCTGATTTCCTACATCAAGACCCTATAGCGGCTGAGCTCCCGAACTTACACTTGCGTCGCTTTCGACACGCCCAGCGAATCGATCGCCTCGCGCGTAGTGGTCATTCTGGCTCCCAGGGAGTTCATCTCAGCCAGCGCGCTTTTTCCGTCTTCTGCTTTCAAGGTCTTGATGGCGTCTTCCACCAGGGAGACGCGCCGGTCGCGCTCGAGCAAGCCTTTCGCGACGCAGCGCACACAGTATTCGGTGACAACTCCAAAAACGACGAACTCGGCATTATCATCGGTGAATGTTTTCAGCCGCTCGAGCACGATTTCCGTGAGGGGATTATCGAAGACGTCGAGGGTCTGCTTCTCGAGAATGACCTGTTGGTAGGGCGACAAATCCTTCGGAACGGTCGCCTCCCGCCGATTCGGCAGGATCAGAAATCTCTCCGCAACCGTCTCCGGAATCATCTCCGCTCCGGAAGTGCCGCGCACACAGTGCGGCGGAAATCGCTGAAACTCCGGATCATCCGGCGCATGCACGCAAGCGTCGGAAACGAGAAAAACGCGATCCTTACGGGCCTGATCGGTAAGCCGGCGTAAGTTCGCAATCAGCTTTTCAGCACCGGGGACATAAAGTTTGCCGCCCGGCAACATGAAATCGACTTGGGTGTCGACGTCCCAAAAAATCATGCGGCGGGAAACCACGGCGGAACTCCTAAGATCGCGAGACCGTCCGAGCGATGCGCTCCCGAACCTCTTCGAGCAGCGCTTCCAGCCGCGCGCTGTGCCGCACAGAGTAAGCGGGGTCAGAAACCGCCAGCGCACGAACTGCGGCAGGTAAACACTCGATCTGCGATTGACAGCGCTTCTGCAGTTCCGCTAAGGGCGCGACTGGACTCACGCGTTTTCCCGCACGCATTACCGGCACGAGCAAAGGCTCGCCGGGCATGTGTTCTTCCTCGAGAGCAATCACATCGCCCGCGTAATTGCCTCCATCGGTTTTGCGGTAGACCTGCTTGCGGCCAGGATAAGTTACCTTGGCCGCGCTGAATTTCGCCGCCTCCAGCACTTCGCCGCGCCGTTCTAGCTCGACCAACTTATAAAGAACGCCAAGCGATGGCGCGTCTGAGGACGTGGAGAGCGAAGTGCCCACGCCAAACGTGTCTACACGGGCTCCGGCGTCCAGCAGAGACGAAATCCGTTCCTCATCGAGATCACCGGACATGAAAATCTCCACGTCGCCCCACCCCGTTTCATCCAGCTTCTTGCGCACCCACATGCTGTCCGCAGCCAGATCGCCGCTATCCAGCCGCACACCGCGAGGTTTCCGCCCGATGGCAATCACCTTTTCGAGGGCGGCGCGTACATCATAGGTGTCCAGCAGCAACACCGAATGGCGCGGGAAAATATTCATGAACTGAGCAAAGGCATCCTCTTCCCGGTCATGGGCCATGATCCAGGAATGGGCCTGCGTGCCGTAGGTGGGCACGCCGAATAACTGACCGGCGCGCACGTTGGATGTTCCCATGCACCCGCCAATATAGGCCGCGCGCGCAGCCAACACACCGGATTCGATTCCGTGAGCGCGGCGAGTGCCGAACTCGACTACCGGCCGCCCGGCCGCGGCTTTGGCTACACGCGCCGCCTTCGAGGCAATCATGGTTTGGAAACTGATCGTGGCGAGCAGCGCGGTTTCCATGATCTGCGCTTCGGCGATCGGGGCGGTGATGCGCAGGAGCGGCTCGCCTGGAAAACAAACCGTGCCTTCCGGCAACGCCCATACGTCGCCGGAGAACCGAAAAGCCGCCAGATAATCAAAGAATTTCGCGCTGATGCGGGCGAAAGCGGGATGCTGGCGAAGGTAGGCAATATCCCCCGAACTGAAGCGAACCGTCTCCAGGAACTCCAGGGCCTGCTCCAAGCCGGCTGCAACAAGGAAATTCCGCTTGGGAGGCAAGCTCCGGACAAAAAGCTCGAAAGTGGCGCGGGCCTCGAAGTGCGTTTCGAGGTACCCGGCCGCCATCGTCAATTCATATAAATCGGCCAGCAGGCCGGAGGGAGCCGGAGTGGTCGGCATAGTGTTTCCCAACCATTATGCCACTGATCCTTGTGGCCGCGCCCCCAAGCAGGACCGCCCTGGAGAGATACCGACCCAATAGCAGAGGCACGATGGTCAGGTGGCCAAAGTCAGACGACTCCGGCCGCCACAGTGATCAGGTTGAATTACCCGATCGCGATTCGACCGGGAAAAGCATAAGTCTCGAGACTACGAGCCCAGAACCGCGTCCTTGAAGGCCTTCGCCGGCCGCAAACGCACGACGGTCTTCGCTTTGATCTTGATCGGCTCGCCGGTCTGCGGGTTGCGGCCCATGCGCGCTTTACGATGGGCTTTCACCGCACGCCCCAGGTTTGGAATTACGAATTTGCCCGCGCCGCCTTTGCACTCCCTGACCGCCAACTTGAAGAGTTCGTCAAAAAATGTACCAATCATCTTCCTCGGCGTCTCGCACTTCTCCGCCAGATGGCCCACAATCTTGGACTTGCTCATCGGCTTTGCCATCTCGATCTTCTCCCCTCCTCTAGCGTTTGTTTCATTCGAGCCTTCGTGGAGGCCCGAACCAGGGCCGCGCACGCGCGACACTATAAAGAGAGTCCTGGCGCAACGCAAGAGAAAATGCAAAAAAGCCGCAGAAAATTGACATTTCGCGAGGAGCCTTTGTCACTGCGCGTTTTCATC
>WNFT01005321.1_pt1 | contig 11246 bp, 8 predicted proteins | sample 5400191 | NCBI WGS metagenome assembly WNFT01 (sample SAMN13153359, study PRJNA577476) | soil metagenome | isolation source: 80 cm saprolite under Madrone tree | place: USA:California | collected 2016-06-14
CGACCGTGCCCGGTGCCATCACTGCCAGGGTGCGGCGCACGCCCTGCGTCAACCGCGGTAACGGCAGGCGCAAAGCCAGCCCCGCCCGGGCGCAGGAAAACAGCAGCCAGAGGAATTGCGCAAATCCGGCCGCACAGATCGCCCAGGCAAGGGCACGGCCATCGCGCCAGCCGTACTGCCGCGTCAGCAACAGTGCGGCGATCACGAACAGGTTCAACAGGATCGGGGTTGCCGCGGCGGCCGCGAAACGGTCGACCGAATTCAGCACCCCGCCCTGGAGTGCCACCAGCGAGATGAAGAGGAGGTAGGGAAAGGTGATCCGGGAGAGATCGACGGCAAGCTCGAACTTTTCCGGCTCCTCTCTGAAGCCGGGGGCAATCACATCCATGACGACGGGCATGAAGATCTCGCCGAGGAGAACGAAGCCGAGAAGCGCGGCGGCCAGCACCGCGAGTGCATCCTCGGCAAAGATCCGTGCCCGCTCCCTGCCGTGCACGCCCATGGTTCCGGCAAACAGCGGGACGAAGGCCGCGCTGAAAGCGCCCTCGGCGAACAAGCTGCGGAACAGGTTCGGCAAGCGCTGGGCCACAAAGAACGCATCGGCGACTGGCCCGGCGCCGAGAATCGCGGCGGTCAGCACATCGCGGACAAAGCCGAAGACCCGGCTTATCGCCGTGTAGGAACCGACCGTCGCGACGGAATGCAGCAGCGACATACCTCGCGGGTTTAGAGGAAACCGATCGCCGAGGGAACGCCGATCGCAAGGCGCCGACTCCCGCTCGTGCCGAGGTTTGCGATCGATACCGCCCCGCTTGTCTTTTGCCATGCGATCGGTAACCGTCACGCGCTCATGGGCATGGAGGCCGAACATGGCCGGGACGAGGATGGGGGTCGTCGGATGCGGTGGCCGGATGGGCAGGATGCTGGCCGCCGAGATCGTAGCGAGCGAAGGATGCACGCTGGCTGGCGGCTGCGCCAGGCCGGGCAGCGGCTGCGTCAATCAAGACATCGGCGAGCTCGCCGGGATTGGCCGGCTTGGCATTGCAGTCGGCGACAACGCCGAGAGGGTGATCCGCGATAGCGATGTCGTGATCGATTTCACGGCTCCAGCAGCGACCGCCGCCCACGTCGTTGACGCCGCCAGGTTGGGAAAGGCGATGGTCGTCGGCACGACCGGCCTCTCTGCCGACCAGGGCGAGGCGGTACGGCAGGCGGCGCGGGAGATTCCGATCGTCTGGGCCCCTAATATGAGCCTCGGGATCAATCTCCTTCTGGGTCTTGTCGAAGAGGTCGCCCGCCGGCTCGGGCCGGACTGGGACGTGGAGATCATGGAAATGCACCATCGGGGCAAGGTGGACGCCCCCTCGGGCACGGCACTCGCGCTTGGCCGCGCGGTAGCCGAGGGTCGTGGCGCAGAATTTGAAGAAGTGCAGCAACGCGCCCGGGACGGCATTACCGGCCCCCGCCGCACCGGCGGCATCGGGTTCGCCTCGTTGCGCGGGGGTGACGCGGTCGGCGACCACCACGTAGTCTTTGCCGGCGCCGGCGAACGCCTCGAGCTGACCCACCGCGCGGCGAGCCGCGCCGTGTACGCGAAGGGTGCAGTGCAGGCGGCGCGCTGGGTCGTCGGTCGGCCGCCGGCGCTCTACGGCCTGAAGGAGGTGCTCGGTCTCTAATTCGTCGACGCGGCCGAGGCGGGGTTGAGCGCATCTCGCCAGCGTCTGAGCGCCTCGCGGATCGCCGCCGCGAGCTCGCGGCGGGCAGGCGAGGTCACGAGATTGCCAACCACCAAGCTGCGGCCATGGGAAGCGACAAGCAATCGGTTGGCATCGCCGGCACGCTCTTCGAGAATCACCTGCAGCCAGAACGGCTGGAACCGCCATGCACGGCGCTCGCCCCGCACACCCACCTGCTCGACCGTGAATGCATCGCCGGCCAGCCGGATCGTCTCGCTTTGCCGGGCGCTGCGATAGCTGAGACGGAAGGCGAGGTAGACGAGGGCGACATCCAGCCCGAAGAACCCGAACACCGGCCAAGCGCCGATCGCGACGAACCCGATACCGGCAGTCAGACTGATCAGGCCGAGAGCCAGCATCAGGACGTGAAAGCCGCGCGGGGGCAGGCTGCGATGCGGCGACAGCACGCGCTCGAAAAACAGGCGGCCCAGTGGTGCTGTGCCATCGGCATGTTTGGCGCCAGAGGTCATCGCACGGGGAAACATAGGGGCGGGGCAGGGGTGCCGTAAAGCGGTTCGGGGGCGCAGGGCGTTCTGGCGCATTCAGATGGTTTGCCCAGGGCGGCGCTTCCCTTCGTCGTCCCGGCGAAAAAAGCCGGGGCTGATGACCCACCCATCGTGCAACTTTCGATTGTCCCCTATGTGACGATCCGCTGCACCTGCAGCGAATCTGCAGCGGGATTTCCTCTCAGGGTTGTAAGGCCGCCGCTCGGAAGCGGCCGCCCCACACACCCGCCCCGGCGTTTTCTTCCCACCTCATTATCCAAACGTGCCTCCCTTGCGGTGATGACGCCCAACCAAGGCGCCGCGACCAGCCTCTACATAATTTGTGAGTATGGCAATATTACGGATGGTCAACTCCAATTCGCAATCCGCCGAGGCCATCCTGGCCAGACTTGACCGCCTCCTTGCGCTATCTGCATGAGAGGACGCCAGGTTTGCTTGGAAGCGTGAGCCCCTCTACACTAGGGCGCGATGCGCGCCTTCTTCAAACGCGAGGTCCGGGAGTTCTATCGGCGGCTGGCCGAAACCCGGCCGATCCCGCAGACCGAGCTGGAATTCATCAACCCATTCACCTTGCTGGTCGCGGTCGTGCTGTCGGCGCAGGCGACGGACACCGGCGTCAACAAGGCGACACCAGCACTCTTCGCGCTCGCCGACACGCCGGCGAAGATGTTGGCGCTCGGCGAGGAGCGGGTGGTCGAGCTGATCCGGACGATCGGGCTTTTCCGCACCAAGGCGAAGAACTTGATCGCGCTGAGCCGGATCCTGGTCGAGCAATATGGCGGCGAGGTGCCGCATGACCGAGCGGCCTTGGAGACGCTGCCCGGCGTTGGACGCAAGACCGCGAACGTGGTGTTGAACGTGGCCTTTGGCGAGCCGACGATCGCGGTCGATACCCACATCTTCCGCGTCGCCAACCGCACTGGGCTAGCCCCGGGCAAGACGCCGCTCGCGGTCGAGATGGCGCTCGAGACGTGCACACCCGCGCAATACAAGCGCTACGCGCACCACTGGCTGATCCTGCACGGACGATATGTCTGCACGGCCCGCAAGCCCGATTGTCCGGATTGCGTTGTTGCCGATCTCTGCCGCTATGGCGCCAAAACCGGGCCGGCCGAGGCGATTGCCGCACGGGCCGCTGGCGGCGAGTCGAGTGCCTTGGCGGAACCCCCGCGCGCCGGGCGGACGCGCCGCCGCGGGCCGCAAGCGCCGGAGGAACTCCGCGTCGCTTCGGCGCGCCGACGGTCGCTCCGTCCGCCCTGACCTGTTGCCGCGCGGCAGCTCGGACGAGCGCGATAAAGTTGCGAACCGGCTCGGCGATTTCGCCGCGCCGAGAGGCGAGGCTGAGAGGCGCACGCAGAGGACTTCCACGGATCACGGCAATTCCGGGTGCGGTTCTCGGCCGCCTCGAGATGCTACGGGTTGGCCGCGGGTGGTTCGGGAATGATCTGCACTTTGTCGCCGTCGGCGAGATTGACCGGCGGCTGGAGGATGACCTGGTCGCCGGCCTTGACGCCCTCGCTGACCTCGACCTCGGTGCCGTAATCGGTGGTGATCGCGATTTTGTGGAGATGGGCGACGCCGTTTTCGACGACCGCGACCTGCATGCCGTTCTGATTGAAGATGATCGTCGAGGCGGGCACGATCAGCGCCGGCGATTTGCGCGGGATCTTCAGCTCGACAGTGCAATAGACGCCCGGCTGCAGGGCGCCGACCGGATTGGGTATGTCGACCTCGGTCAGCAGGGTCCGCGTTCCCGGTTGCAGGGCATCGGCGATCCGCGTCACCTTGCCGTGGAATGTGAGGCTGGGCATCGATGGTACGCGGATGACGGCCTCCACGCCCGGGCTCACCCCAAAGGCGTCGTCCTGCGGCACGTAAACCCAGACTCGGATCACGTCGCTGTGGGTCATCGAATACATCGAAGTGCCGCCCGCGGCGTCGGCCGTGATCAGGCTGCCGACGTCGATGTTGCGCTGCGTGATCACGCCGTCAAAGGGAGCGACGACCTGCTGGTAGATCTTCTGCTGGTTGTAATACTTTAGCTGCTGCTCTATCGCCGCGGCATTGTACTGAGCCGCCGTCGTCGCGTGGTGCTGGGCCTGATAGTTATACCAATCGGTGTCGCCCAGCTCCTGCGTCGCCCACCCCTCTTTGGCAAGGACGGAAATACGCTTGCTGGTAACCTGCGTGGACGCGCGCTGGGCTTCGTTTTGGCGTTGCGTCGCCTGAGCCTGCTGCAGACTGTTCTGATATTGGGCAACCTGGGCCTCGACTTCGGGTGCAGTGATCTCGGCAAGGAGCTGCCCAGCTTTGACGTGATCTCCGATATCGACATAGCGCTTCAGCACATAGCCGCTGGCGCGCGCATAAATGTTTGCTGCCTCGAAGGCGAGCGTGGTACCTGGTAGCGACACGTGCAGGTTGCCTTGTTGCTGTGTCACCTGCTCGACCCGGACATTCGGGACGATGTTGGCCTGCTGCTCGGCAGTGTTGGTGACCTGCCGGTGTTGCTCGTAGTGGCGCCATACCCCGAGCGCGAGTGCGGCCATAAACAGCACGAGCACGCCGAGCCCGAGCAAACGGCGCCCGGACCCGCCCCGCACGGTGGGCCCGCCTGGCGGCGCTTCGGGGGTATCGGGATCAGGCGCCGGAAGCAGCGGCCGCGGCGGCGGTCTCTTTAGTGCCGGCGGTGCGTCGAGCTCGTTCATTCGGGGACCTCCGCGAAGACGCCATGCGCCGCCTTGCCGTCATTGCCCTTGCGCAGCATTGCAAACAGATAGGGCACGACCAGGAGGGTGGTCGGAGTTGCAAACAAGAGGCCGCCGATGACCGCGCGTGCGAGCGCGGCGTTCTGCTCCTCGCCCGGGCCGCCGATCGCCATCGGGATCATGCCGACGATCATCGCGCTGGCGGTCATCAATACCGGCCGAATGCGGGTATGCCCGGCTGAGATTGCGGCATCGAAGGCCTTGCTGCCGGCGAGTTGCTGCTCGCGCGCGAAGGTGACGAGCAGGATCGAGTTTGCCGAGGCCACGCCGACGGCCATGATCGCACCCATCAGCGAAGGCACGCTGAGGGTTGTATTGGTGATGTAAAGCATTGTGACGATGCCGCAAAAGGTCGCCGGCAGCGCCAGAATGACGACGAACGGATCACCGAAATTCTGATAGTTGACGACCATCAGCAGGTAGACGAAGACGGCCGCGAACAAGAGGCCGATCGTCATGTCGCGAAAGGCCTGGTTCATGCTGTCGATCTGGCCCGTCACCTGGATCGTGTTGCCGGGCGAGAGCTGTTTCTTGAGGTCGGTCGTAATTTTATCGATGTCGGTCGCAACGCTGCCGAGGTCGCGGCCTTGGGTGCTGGCATAGACCTCGTAGACCGGCTGGATGTTGGCCTGGTTTGCGCTGCCGGGCACCGAGTCGCGGGTGAAGGTCGCCGCATTGCTGAGCTCTCCCGGAACCGGTAGCGTTGCCGGCAGCGCGGTGGTCGTGCTCACCGACGCGGAGGTCGCCACATTGCCGAGCTGTCCGGGAACCGATTGCGTTGCCGGCGCGGCGGTTCCGGTACTGACCGGCGTGTTCCCGACGTCGTTCAGCGAGTGCACCTGGTATTGCGGCGTTTGCACCGCGATGTAATAGGGAATGCCGTTGGTCGGATCGGTCCAGAAGTTGGGCTGGACCTGCTCGGAGGAACTAAGGCTCGTAGTGATGTTGTTGCCGATATCGCTCACGGTGATACCGAACTGCAGGGCCCGCGCGCGATCGATCTGAACGTAGAAGTCAGGCGCATAAACCTCCTGTTGTATATGAGCGTCGACAACGCCCGGAATGGCGGTGATACGGCGCCGCAGCTCCTCGGCAATGCGCAGGTTCTTGACCCGGTCATAACCGACCGTGCGCACATCGATCTGCGCGGTGATCCCGAAATTCAGGATCTGTGTCGCCATGTCGGCGGGCTGGAAATAAAACAGATCTTCCGGAAATGCCGCTGGCAACACCTTTCTCAGCTTGCGGACATAGTCGGCGGTCGGCGCGTGGCCCTCTTTGAGGGACACCATGATGACGCCGTCATTGACCGCGATCGTCGTGCCGTCGGCGAACGCCCAGTTGTAGGAGCGCGCCGGCACCCCGAAATTGTCGACCATCAGATCGAGGTCTTTCTTCGGAATGACCTGACGAATTTTGTCCTCGACCTTCTGAAAGATCTGCTCCGTCACCTCGATGCGGGTGCCCGGCGGCGCGCGGACATGCAGCTGGATCATGCCGCCATCGATCGCCGGATAGAAATCGCGACCGACAAAGACGAACATCGCGGCGCCGAGGGCGAGCACCAAGACGGCGAGGATCGGAATGATGATCCGGCGGGTCAGCAGCATTGTCAGCAGCTGGACATAATTTTCACGCAGACGCTCGAAGGCACGTTCAAACGAGGCGTGGAACCGGGCGAAGAAGCCGTTGCCGGACAGCCCCGCCGTCGCGCTGTGCGCCTGACCCTTCAGCAACTGACCGATCGTAATCGGCGTCAAGGTCCGCGAGAGGCCGTAGGAAGCCAGCATCGCAAAGACGACGGCGAGACCGAGCGGCGTGAACAGGTATTTCGCCGGCCCCTCTAGGAAGATCACCGAGGTAAAGACGCAGCTGATGGCCAAAGTCGAGACCAGTGTCGGCATAGCAATTTCGGCGGCGCCGTGGAGTGTCGCCCGCGGCAACGGCATTCTCTCCTCGTCGAGCAGCCGGTAGGTGTTCTCGATCGTCACCGTCGAATCGTCGACGAGAATGCCGACCGCGAGCGCGAGCCCACCCAGTGTCATCGTATTGATCGTCTCGCCGAGGAAGTAGAGCACGACGAGCGAGGTCAGCATCGCCAGCGGGATCGAGATCATCACGACGATCGTCGGCCGCCACGACCCTAGGAACAACAGGATCATCAATGCGGTGAGCCCGGCCGCGATCGCCCCTTCGCGCAGTACTGCGATCACCGATGAGGTGACGAAAACCGACTGGTCGAACAGCGACTTGATGACCATGCCGGCGGGCGCCGCCTTGCGCGCGACGTCCAGCATGCGCTTGACCGCGCTGACGACCGTCAATGTCGAAGCATTGCCGTTTTTGATGATGCTGAGCAGTACCGAACGTTTGCCGTCCGCCCGGACGACGTTCTGCTGCACCAGGTTGCCGTCGCGCACATGACCGATGTCCCTGAGGAACACGGTGGCGCCGTTCGAGTAGCTGACCGGGACGTCGTTGAGCGCCTCGATTGTCGGCGGCATCGAATTAGTGCGGACGGTGTAATCGGTCTTGCCGATCTTCGCGTCGCCGCCGGGCAGGGTCAGGTTCTGCGCATTAACCGCGTTCACCACCTGCAGCGGCGTGAGACCTTTGGAGAGCAGCTTGGTCTGGTCGATATCCACCATGATCTGCCGATATTTTCCGCCGGCGGGCGTCGGCAGTGTGACACCATGGATCGGCGCGATCATCTGCCGCAACCGATAGATGCCGTAATCATAGAGTTGTGACTCGCTGAGCGTGTCGGAACTGAGGCTGATCTGTAGGACGGGAACTGCGGACGCGCTGTACTGCACGACGATCGGCGGCTGCGTTCCGGTTGGCAGCAATGCGCGGATTGCATTCGTAGCGGCGACAACCTGCGATATCGCCAGATCAAGGTTCGCGTCCGGCTGGAAATAGATCTTCTGCACCGAGATGCCGTTGACGGTCTCGGCTTCGATGTCCTTAATGCCGTTGACGTTGGAACTGATCGAGTACTGGCTGTAGGTAGTAAAGCGCTGCTCCATCTCGGTGGTGTTGAGGCCGGTGTACTGCCAGATCACCGAGACAACCGGGATGTTGATCTCGGGGAAAATGTCGGTCGGCATCTCGACCGCGGCGGTCACCCCGAGAAACAAGATCAGCGCCGCCACCACATAGAAGGTGTGCGGGTATTTCAGCGCAAAGCGAACAATTCCCAAGAAATGCCCCCGCTAACTCCTGGACCGACATAAAATCCGGCCCCCCGGTCAAAACACCGCTACCGAAATAAGCCTCGTGCAACAGGGCTTGTGCCGGCTGCGACGCTTCATCTGGCAGACTTGGGTCTGTGGTGATCCGACTCAAGTAAAATTTGGGAAAAATCCGTAAAGCAAAGTAAGAGCAACCCGGGCTCGACTTGCCCAGCGGCCGTGGACTTGGCGCCCGCAAATGTATTGGGCAGTTCGCCTTCTTGCATTTGACCAAAATTTACCGAGAATGATTTGGCGCGTTGGCGCGCAGTAACACATATCCGAGCGTTGAAGATTTGAGCCGCGTCAGGCTGTCATAGACCCCGACGCGCGGCTCGTGCGAAAGGAAGCGTCAATGCAACGGTTAAACGGAAATCAAGCCCGGCCAGCGACAAAAAGGGCTGTCGGAAGCATCGCAGCTGCGCTGCTGTGTGTTGCTGTGGCCGGAGCGCCAAACCTCGCCTACGCGCACGGCGGAGGCCACGGAGGTGGAGGCCACGGAGGTGGCGGGTTCCATGGCGGCGGGTTCCATGGCGGCGGGTTCCATGGCGGCGCAGTTCACGCGGGTGGGTTTCACGGCGGCGGCTTTCACCACGTATCGCACCGTGCCGTCGCCAATGTGCACAACCGTACCGTCGCCAACGTGCACAATGGTTTCGGCGATGGGCACGGCGGCCACTGGTACCACGGCTGGCACAACGGACGCTACGGCTGGTGGTTGTGGGGACCCGGGCTGGCATGGACTTACTATAATAACCAACCGTACTGCTCCAATCCGGCTGGCTATTACCCCTATGTGACGCAGTGCTATACTGGCTGGTCCAGCTAGCTGACGCCTACGCGACGCCTCACCCGGCTTCATTCTGCGGGAGCCGGGTGAGGTTTTGCCGAGCCTGGCGCAATTCGTCTCGTGGAGCGCCCGCCGCTCGGCCTCAGCCGGTGGTCAGCTTGCCATGCGGGCGGCCGCCACGTCGGTCATGGCCTCGCCAGGTTCGGCAGCCGGCTGGGCCTGGATGTCGCCCGAAATCTGGCCGCCGCATTCGATCTCGATCTGGCCATAGCGAATCGTCCCGGAGACGCGCCCGCTGGCTTTGATCAGGAGCCGCTTGCGCACGACGAGATTGCCTTCGAAGCGACCGCGAATCTCGGCATCCTCAATCGCGGCAGAGCCTTTGAACAGGCCGCTCTCGGCGATTTCGACGTCGCGGCAATTCGTCAGATTGGCCTCGACGCTGCCCTCGATGATCAGCTTGTCGCAGGAAGTGATCTCGCCCGAGAGGGTGATCTCACGGCCGACGGTCAGCTTGCGGACCTCGTCCTCGTTACGTCTCGTCGGAATGACCGGGTCGCCCGGTCGGCGCAGCGGCTCCGGAGCGCGAATCGCGTCGGCAGCACGGGCCAAATCCGGGGCGCGCGGCGGCATCGCCGGCGGCTTGACGGGAGCGCCCGCCCCCGGCGCGGCCGGCCGGGCCGGTTTCATTGGGATGCCCAAATCGTCAGACGGATCAGCCATCTTGCGGTCCTCTGCCTCGGTTCTCTTCCGGCTAAACATGGATAGAACACCCGATCGATATTGCTACAGGGAGATTTACACCGCAGACCGGGTCAGGGGATGCGGCCCAGGGGGATGCGACTCGGCGCGCGGCAACGCTTCGAAGACATGCACCATGAAGGCGGTCGCTATCACCGGCGCGACGAGATTGACAAGCGGCACGCTGAAGAGTGCTGCGATCATGACCCCCCCGAGGAATACGCGTAGACCAAAACGACTGCGCGCCGCTCTGGCCGCCGCGGCATCGAGCCGTCTGAGCGCGACCACCTCGAAATACTCCCGCCCCAGAAGATATCCGTTAAGGGTAAGGAAGAGAACTAGATTTATCCCGGGGACCAGCAGGTATACGGGAAGCGCCAATAAATTGAGAAGAAGGGTCAGCCCCGTCAGGCGCAATGTCGCGGCGATGGTCTCGCCGATTCGCTGACGGCGCGGCGGGCCGCGCCCAGGGTAGTCGAGGGCCTCGACCGCGACGGCAATCCGCTCGAGGAATAAGCTCATGATTGCCGTCACGACAGCCGGGAAAAGCAGCCAGCTCAACACCAGCACCGCGAGCCCGCCCGTCAGGTCGACGAGCCAATTGAGGACCCGCCATTCGAAGAAAGCCGCGTTGTAGAGCACGCCGGCGACGGCTACCCACAGTGCCGCGAATGTCAGCACCGCAAGCGCGAGGCTCAGCGCCACGACCCGCCGCATCGGCGGCAGGGTCAGCGCGTAGGTGGCGCGGCAGAGAGCGGTAAACATCACCCCGAGCTTGTAACGGAAGCGCGGGCTAGGGCCAACCAAGGCCCAGCCGCACGGCTGGGCCTTGGTTGCTCGAAGAGGCGCCTCTTAAAAGTTACGGCCTGTGCCCCGGCCCGGGTGCGTCCGTGCAGTGTCGTCGACCCGTCGGGCGAAATCGGCGAGGCCATGCCTGGTAGTGTGAATCAGGTCGCGTTTGGAAGGACGGCGATCTTATCGAGACAAACCGGGCATCGCCCCTATCCGGCACGCAAGGCGAGTGTAGGGTTTGCGCCGTGCGCTCGCGCCGCCTGGAGCTATAGTGCCGGGCGTGCCGCCCCCATCAGCGTTCTTCTGAATCTCCTGAACGGGTCGGCGCGATCGATTTCGCGGGCGGCGTGCTCGATCCGGTCGAGGAGGTCGCAGCCGTTCCGGGCTCCTGCCACTCGGCCATCGATTTCAGGTCGTCCGCCGACTTGCCGACTTTGAAAGCTGCCGCGTCCGCATCCCAGGAGAACGCGTCGATCGGCAGCGCCACGAGGTGGCCTCCCATGCCGAGGACACCGCCGCTGCGAATCACCAGCCGGTCGATCGTCTTGTCTTCCGGCTTCATAAGCACTCTCGAAACGTCGCCGAGCTTCTTGCTGTCGATGCCGAGGACGGAAGTTCCCTCGATCTTGGAGACATCTTCCTGCTTCAGCGGATTCTGGGCCGGCGCCTTAGGGGCGGCT
>WNFT01005323.1_pt1 | contig 11245 bp, 10 predicted proteins | sample 5400191 | NCBI WGS metagenome assembly WNFT01 (sample SAMN13153359, study PRJNA577476) | soil metagenome | isolation source: 80 cm saprolite under Madrone tree | place: USA:California | collected 2016-06-14
GGGCCATGACGCGCCAGCGGGCGATCGAGCGGAGCGGGCTGATCGGCGCTCGCGTACCGCTCCTTGCCGAGGCGCTTCCCTGGGTCGGCCACACCGCAATCCGCAACCGTGGCACGATCGGCGGCAGCCTGGCCCACGCCGACCCCGCCGCCGAGCTGCCCGGCGTGGCCGTGTGCCTGGACGCGCGCTTCACCGTGCGCGGCACCGCTGGCGAGCGCTCGCTCGCCGCCCGCGACTTCTTCCGGAGCTACCTGGCGACGGCGCTCGCGCCCACCGAGCTCCTCACCGACGTGTGGTTCCCGCCCCTTCTCCCGAGGAGCGGTTCGGCATGGATCGAGTTCGCTCGACGCCACGGCGACTACGCGCTCGTCGGCGTGGCCGCGGTGGTGACGCTCGACGGCGCGACCGTGAGCGCGGCGCGCCTCGCCCTCGTCGGCGTCGACGCGGTTCCCGTCCGACCCGCCGCGGCCGAGCGGCTCCTCGTCGGAGCGCCGCTCTCACCGGAGTCGATGGCCGCCGCCGCCGACAGCGTGCAGAGGAGCATCGAGCCCTCGGGCGACGTGCACGCCACCGTCGCGTACCGCCGCCACCTCGCCGGCGTCTTCACCGTTCGCGCTCTCACCCGCGCCGGGGAGCGCGCGCGACGGCTGTGAGCTCGGTCGCGCCCGCGCTCGTCGCCGTGCGGCTCCGCGTGAACGGGCGCGAGCGCGTGGAATCCGTGCCCCCGCGGCTCCTGCTGTCCGACTTTCTGCGCGATCGCCTCGGACTCACGGGAACGCACGTCGGCTGCGAGCATGGCGTGTGTGGTGCATGCACGGTACAGTTTGACGGAGCGCCCGTCCGCTCGTGTCTCATGCTGGCCGTCCAGGCCGACGGCGCGGAGCTCACGACGGTCGAGGGGCTGGCGCCGGGACCGGATCGGCTGCATCCCGTCCAGGAGGCGTTCAGGCAGGAGCATGGGCTCCAGTGCGGCTTCTGCACGCCCGGCTTTCTCATGACGGTGACTGCGTTCCTCCGCGATCATCCGACCCCGAGCGACCAGGAGATCCGGCGCGAGCTGGCTGGCCACCTCTGTCGCTGTACCGGCTACCAGAACATCGTGCGAGCGGTTCGCCGGGCGAGCGTTCTCCTGGCCGCGGAGACGGGTCGGGAGCGCGCCGGTACGCCGTGACCACGCGGGTGATCGGCGCGCGAATCCCGCGAAACGAGGATCCGCGGTTTCTCCGCGGCCTCGCGTCCTTTGTCGACGACGTGAGCCCGTCCGGCGTCCTCCACGCGGCGTGTCTCAGGAGCCCGCACGCCCACGCCCGCATCCGCGCCATCGATGCCTCGCGCGCCCGGACCGTCCCCGGCGTGCATCTCGTGGCCACCGCGTCCGACCTCGGCGATCTGAACGAGCCGGGGCCGCTCTTGATCCCCCATCCGAACCTGACCTACCCGCGCACCCAGCGGCCGCTGGCGCAGAACGAGGTGCGCTTCGTCGGCGAGACCGTCGCGTTCGTGGTGGCGGAGGACCGCTACGTCGCAGAGGACGCCGTCGACCTGATCGCCGTCGAGTACGAACCCTTGCCCGTCGTCACCGACGTGGAGGCGGCGCTGGTCGCGGGCGCGCCGCTGGTCCACGCCGATGTCCCGGAAAACCGCGCCGCCCGCTTCCCGCAGCGCGTCGGCGATCCCGACGGCGGCTTCCGCCTAGCTGCGCATCTCTTCCGCGATCGGCTCGTGATCGAGAGGAGCTGTGGCAGCCCCATCGAGGGGCGCGGGGTGGTGGCCGAGCACGATCCGCGGACCCCGGTGCTTCGCGTGTGGACGTCGACCCAGGCGCCGCTGCCGATCAAGAACGGCCTCGCGCGCATGTTCGGGCTGCCCGAGTTCCAGGTGGAGGTGATCGCGCCCGACATCGGCGGCGGCTTCGGCACCAAGATCATGCTTTTCTATCCCGAGGAGATCCTGGTGCCATGGGCGGCGCTCCGGCTCGGGCGGCCCGTCAAGTGGACGGAGGACCGGCGCGAGCACCTGATCGCCGCAAACCAGGAGCGCGGTCAGGTCCACGAGGTGGAAGTCGCGGTGGACAACGACGGCCGGATCCTCGCGCTGCGCGACCATTTCATCCACGACGCCGGCGCCTACACCCCCTACGGCATCGTGGTCCCGATCATCACCGCCGCCCAGCTCCCCGGTCCCTACCGGCTGCCGAACTACGACGTAGAGTTCGAAGTCGCCTATACCAACAAGGTCGCGGTGAGCCCGTACCGCGGGGCCGGCCGCCCGCACGGCGTGTTCGTGATGGAGCGCGTGATCGGCCGCATCGCCCGCGAGCTCGGCCTCGAGCCGGCCGAGGCAAGGCGCCGCAACTTCATCCAGCCCGACGAGTTCCCCTGGGACGTCGGACTCACCTTCCAGGACGGCGGCCCGACGAAGTACGACAGCGGCGACTACCCGGCCGGGCTCGAGATGGCGCTTGAGCGCGCCGGCTTCGCGGACTTCCGCGCCGGCCAGGCGGCGGCGCGGAGCGAGGGCCGCCATCTCGGCTTCGGGATCGGGTGCTACGTGGAGGGCACGGGCATCGGCCCCTACGAGGGCGCGCACGTCCGAGTGGAACCGAGCGGCAAGGTATGGGTCGCCACCGGTCTCACCACTCAGGGGCAGGGGCACTACACGACCTTCGCCCAGATCGCGGCGGAGGCGCTCGGCTGCGATCCCCGCGACGTCACGGTGGTGACCGGTGACACGCGAAAGTTCAACTGGGGCGCGGGGACCTACGCGAGCCGCGGCCTCGTGACGAGCGGCAACGCGATTCACGCCGCCGCCACGAAGGTGCGCGACAAGGCGCTTCGCATCGCCGCCGAGTTGCTCGAGGCATCGCCTCACGACCTCGAGCTGGCGGACGGCCACGTGCGGGTCAAGGGCGTGCCCGGGAAGGGGCTCGGGCTCGGCGCGCTCGCCACGGTCGCCAATCCCATCCGCTACGCCTACGCCAAGGAGGCTTCGGAGGCGGCGCTCCGGCTGGTCAAGCCACGCGTGGGGGCGATGCTCGGACTCGGCGAGGAGCCGGGGCTCGAGGCCTTTGGCTACTACGCGCCGTCCCAGGCTACGTTCGCGAGCGGCTGCCACGTGGCCATCGTCGAGGTCGACCCCGTCACCGGGGACGTGCGCATTCTCCGCTACGTCGTCCAGCACGACTGCGGCACGATGGTGAATCCGATGGTAATCGAGGGCCAGATCCACGGCGGCGTTGCCCAGGGCATCGGCGGCGCCCTCTACGAGCGCATCGTCCACGACGAGACCGGCCAGCCGCTCAGCACCACCTACATGGACTTCCTGATGCCGACCGCCATGGAGATCCCGGAGATCGAGATCGTGCACAAGGAGACGCCCTCGCCGCTGAACCCGCTCGGGATCAAGGGCGTGGGCGAGGCCGGCGCCATCCCGGGCCCGGCGGTGCTGGCCGAGGCGATCGAGGACGCGCTCCGGCCCTTCGGGATCCGGATCCGCGAGATGCCGCTCAACCCCAACCGGATCCGCGAGCTGATCGAGGAATCGCCCCACACCAACACGAGAGGAGATCGATGATGCATGCTCAGGCGTTCAAGGTGGGAATGCGGGCTCCCGACGATGTGAGCGAGGCCGTGCGGCTCCTGGACCGGGGCGCGTTCCGCGCCGAGCACGTGGTCGCCATGCTCGGCAAGACCGAGGGCAACGGCGGTGTCAACGACTTCACGCGAGCATTCGCCACGCTGGCGTTCCAGTTGCTCATCGCCGAGCGCTCGGGCCGGGACTACCGAGAGGTGGCCAAGCGCGTGCCGATCATCTGGTCGGGCGGCACCGAGGGGCTGATGAGCCCGCACGCGACCATCTTCACCCGCGAGCCTGACCGGGGGACGCCGACGGGCCAGAAGCGATTCACGGTCGGCGCCGCCTACACGCGTGACCTCCTCCCCGAAGAGTTCGGCACCGCCGTCCACGCCCAGGTGGCCGCCGAGGGCGTGCGCGCGGCCCTCGCCGACGCCGGCATCGCGGATCCCGGCGACGCCCACTTCGTCCAGATCAAGACGGGCGCGCTGACGACCGAGCGCATCAACGACGCGCGCGGACGGGGCCGGGCGGTGGTGACGAGCGACACCTACAAATCGATGACCTACGGCCGGGCGGCGGCCGCCCTCGGCATCGGGATGGCCACCCGGGAGATCGACGCCGCCGTGCTCACCGACAAGGTGATCGCGGGCGACTACTCGATCTTCTCGGATGTGGCCTCGACTTCGTCGGGAATCGAGCTGATGAACTGCGAGGTCATCGTGCTCGGCAACTCGGCGCGCTCGACCAGCGAGCTCGTGATCGCCCACGGGGCAATGAAGGACGCCATCGACGGGGCCTCGGTGCGGGAGGTGCTCCGCCGGGCCGGCCTCGCCGTCGAGTGCGAGCTCGCCGAGAGCGACCGGGCACGGCTCGTCAACGTCTTCGCCAAGTGCGAGCCCGATCCGGCGGGCGCCACGAGGGGTCGCCGGCACGTGATGTTCGACGACTCGGACATCAACTACACGCGGCATATCCGCGGCGTCGTCAACGCGGTGGTCGCCTCGGTCACCGGAGACACGATGTGCTATGTCTCGGCCGGCGCCGAGCACCAGGGGCCGCCCGGCGGCGGCCTCGTCGCCGTGCTCGCCCGCGCCAAGTGAAAGGGCCCGCGCTCGCGACGGGAGGTTGGAAGTCGTCGCGCAACCGGCCGGCGGAGCTGGCCGAGCAGGGCCAGTACGGCGAGGCGGGGCGGGCGTGCGGGACGGGGTTGTCGGCCAGGCTAGCCAGCGGAATACCCGCCGGGGGAGGTGGCCGACTAGGTCTTTTACGGTATCCGCGATAATCGCTTCTATATCGTGCCGGCCCAGCCCGAGCGAAAGACGCGCATCGGGCTTCGAGCGCAGGACCTCCTCGAGCTCAGGAACCCGACCAGGCCGATGGGGTAGGGCGCCCGGGCCGGCACGCCTCCTGCCCCGCGTTGTAGAGTCAGAGCCTCGACGCGGGTCCGGAGGGGCGTGCCGGGCGCGAGACCGTCTACTTTTTCTGGGCCATCTCCCAGATCTCGTGGGTATAGGCGCCGGGATCGGCTGCCTTCTTGATCACACCGAACTTGAGGGCGATGTCGGCCGTCTGCTTGAACGCCGCGGGGTCCATCTTGCCGAGCGGGCTCTTGGGCGCGGGCGGACCCCAGACGAGCTTGTTGATCTCCGTCATCATCCAGACCTGGTGCTCCCGGCCAAGCACGGGGCTCTCCTTGAGCACGATCTCCACACACTCCGTCGGCTTGTCCCGACAGAACTCCCAGCCCTTGAGCGAGGCGCGCAGGAAGCGGGCGGCGATCTGCTTGTTCTTGGCGTCCCGGAGCCAGTCACCGCGGACGAAGATCCCGTCCTCGAGCATCGCCGTGCCCTCGCGGTTGAAGTCGATGACCACGAGGTCGTCCGGCTTCACGCCGGCGTCCAACACCTGCCTGTACTCGTTGTAGGTCATCGCCGCCGCCGCGTCGACCTGCTTCTGGAGCAAGAGGTTCATGTCGAACGGCTGCTGGACGAGCGTCACGTCCTTGTTGCGGTCGATCTTGTACTTCTCGAGGGTGGCGAGCAGCTCGAACTCGTTGCCGCCGAACCAGACGGCGACGCGCCGGCCGCGGAGGTCCGCCGCTCCCTTGATGCCGGAGGATTTGAAGGCGATCTCGCGCATGCCACTGTGGGCAAAGACCTGCCCGATGTTCACCAGCGGTGCCCCCTGCTCGCGCGCGGAGAGAAGGCTCGGGAGCCAGTCGATGCCGAACTGAGCCCCGCCGCCCGCCACGACCTGCTCGGGGACGATGTCCGGCCCGCCCGGCCGGACGGTGGCGTCGAGATTCTCGGCGGTGTAGAAGCCCTTGGCCTTCGCCGCGTAGTATCCGGCGAACTGGGCCTGGGTCACCCACTTGAGCTGGACCTGGACCTTGTCCATGGACTGGCCACGACCCACGTCGGCCGTCGCGTTGATCAGCGCACATCCCGTCAACAGCACCAGCAGCGCCCGTCTCAGCATCGGTGTGATCCTCCTTCAGTGATCTAGATGAGCCCTCGTTCGACGCGCCACGGCATGACGAGGCGTTCGGCCAGCGCCACCGCGAAGTAGAAGATGAGCCCTAGCGCGCAGGTGACCAGGATCGCCGACCACGCCTGCCGCGTCTGGAAGAGGCTGGCGGTGCTCTTGATGTAGACGCCCAGCGACTTCATCGGGCCGCCGAAGAACTCACTCACGACGGCGCCGATCATGGCAAGCGTCGTGCATCCGCGCAAGGCGGTGAACACCAGCGGCAGGCTGTGCGGGAGTCTGAGCTTCACGAAGATCTGCCACTCGGTGGCAGCATAACTGCGCATCAGCTCGAGCGCCGCAGGCGTGACCCCGAGGAGCCCCCGCAACGCGCTGATGAAGGTCGGGAAGAACGTCATGAGGGTGACGATCGCAATCTTCGAGCCCTGCGCCACGCCGAACCACACGATGGCGAGCGGCGCGAGCGCGATGATCGGAACGGACGCCGACGCCACCGCGTAGGGCAGCACGAGGTCGGCGAAGGTGGGTGAGCGGCTCGCCAGCATCGCGGCGGCGATGCCACCCCCGCAGCCGAGGGCGTAGCCGATCACCGCCTCGGTGAACGTGTAGCGGCCTGCCTCCATGAGCGTGGGGTAGGTCTCCCGCAGGCTCTGCACGATCACGTGCGGGGCGGGCAGCAGGTAGAATTCGATCGCGAAGGCGAACACTACCGCCTCCCACAGGCCGATGCCGGCCGCGAGGACGAGGGCTGCCGGCGCGTAGTCGCGAAGCCGGCGCATCCTATATCGCCCGCCCGGCGTCGTCGCCGGCGGCTAGCGCCGGATCCTCGCGCAGGCTCTCGCGCACGGTCGTCACCAGCTCGAAGAAGCGCGGGTGCGCGCGGATCTTGTCAAGGCGGGGGCGCGGTAGATCGATGTCCACGATGCGGTCGATGGCGCCTGGGCGCGGGCTCATGACGACGACCCGGCTCGACAGGAACACGGCCTCGGCGATGCTGTGGGTCACGAACAGCGCGGTGGCGGCGCTCTTGCTCCAGACCTGGAGCAGCTCGAGGTTCAGGCGCTCTCGCGTCATCTCGTCGAGCGCACCGAATGGCTCGTCCATGAGGAGGATCGAGGGGTTCAGGGCCAGCGCCCGTGCGATCGAGACCCGCTGCTGCATGCCGCCGGAGAGTTGCCACGGGAAGTGACCACGGAAGTCTTCGAGGCCGACCAGGCGCAGCAGCGCGAGCGGGCGCGCGTCCCGCTCCTGTCGCGAGCGTCCCGCTAGCTCGAGGGGGAGCTGCACGTTCTCCAGCACGGTCCGCCAATCGTACAGCACCGGCGTTTGGAACACGATGCCGTAGTCGCGGTCGAGCCGGGCTTGGCGCGCGCTCTTGCCGTTCACGCGCGCGACCCCCGAGGTGGGCTCGACGAGATCGCCCACGATGCGGAGGAGCGTGGACTTCCCGCAGCCCGAGGGGCCGATGACCGAGATGAACTCGCCGGCGTCGACGGACAGCGAGACGGCCCGGAGGGCCTCGGTGGGGCCCGTGCGGCCGCTGAACGACTTACCGACGTCGACGATCTCGATGATCGGCACTCCCATGCCGCGCTCCCTAGATCGCGGGGGCGCTCGGGCGCCAGCCGGTCACGCGGCGCTCGACGAGGACCACCGCGTGGTAGAAGGCGATCCCGATCAGGGCGGAGACGAGGATGGCGGCCCAGAGATTGGCGGGGCGCCAGTTGTAGTACTGGGCGGCGTTGATGATCACCACGCCCATGCCGAAGCGGCTTCCGACCGGCAGCTCTCCCACGATGGCGCCGATCACACTCGCGGTGGCGGAGATCCGCAGCGCCGTGAAGAGGTAGGGCAGGGACGCAGGAAAACGCAGCTTGACAAAGACCTGGCGCGACGTCGCGGCGAGGGCGCGCATCAGGGCCAGCGCGTCGGGGTCGATGGCCCGGAGTCCGCGCGCCATGTTGATGGTGACCGGAAAGAAGGTCAGGTAGGCGGCGATCACCGCCTTCGAGAACCAGGACGTTCCGAGCCAGACCACCACCATCGGCGCGATGGCGAGGACGGGCACGGTCTGGGAGGCCACCACGTAGGGGAGCAGGCCGCGCTCGAGCAGCCGAGAGTGAGCGAATCCGATCGCGAGAGCGAGGCCGGTGAGCCCGCCGAGGGTGAAGCCGATCAGACTCTCGAGCGCCGTGTAGCCCGCGTTCTGCGCCATGATCGAGAACCAGCGCTCACCGCCCGCGCCCTCGCGCAGAAAATCGACGAGGATCTCGTGCAGGTGAGGGAGTTTGTAGCCCGGTATGGCGAAGAGTGCCTTGCCGCCTTCCCAGACCACGGCGATCGCGGCGCTGATCGCCAGCGAGCCGAGTCGCCGGCGCGGAGAAATTCCCGCCCGGTTGTCGCGCGTTGAGTTCACCCGGCCGGGATTATATAACAGCGTTGTCGATCATGGACCCCTGAGCCCACGAAGTCGACGGGCGGCGGCACTAGCTGGCGCCCGGCGCATTGATCGACCACAAAAGGTGGCCATGCAGTGAGGCGTCGAACTTTGCGCTCCAACGGACCGGGGCTCGCGGTGCTCGCTCCGGCCGCTCAGCGCCAGGTCGTTAGGCGGACACAGACATGACGAACCCGCTCTTCCGAAAGGTCGATTGCCTCAGCATCCCTGTGCCCGATCTCGAGGCAGCGCTGGCCTTCTATTCCGGGATCTCGGGCACGAGCTCATCTGGCGCAGTAGCAACGCAGCGGGCCTGAAGCTCCCAGGCTCCAACGCTGAGCTAGTCCTCCATACCGAGGCCCGGGCGATGGAAACAGACCTGGCTGTCGATTCCGTCCCTGAGGCCCTCGCGAGGTTCACTTCAGCTGGAGGGAAGGTCCTCGCGGGCCCGTTCCAGATCCAGATAGGCCTCTGCGCTGTAGTGTCCGACCCCTGGGATAATGTGCTCGTCATCCTCGACGCGTCCAAGGGGCCCCTACAAGTGGACAAGAACAAACGTGTCGTTGCCACCTAAGAAATTCGAACTCGTCATCAACCTCAAGACCGCCAAGGCCATCGGCCTGACGGTTCCCCAGTCGCTCGAGTAGAGGCCCGCAGTTTGTGCCAGATTTGTGACCGACTCAGGCGCATTCCTGATCATTCGGGATCACTCCAGCGCAAGAGACCGTCGGAAGGTTCTCCTTCGACAGCAAGCAGTTACGTGTACTTACACGGACTGAGGCCTAGGACTGAAAATCCTGGTGTCGGCGGTTCAATCCCGTCCCAGCCCACCATTCATTTCACACAGTTGCCCATCGTGGAATTTTCGCCGCGCTGAGTTTGTGACCAAGTTTGTGACCAACTCGGGCACACTCCGGCGCACTCTGGCGCATTCGGCATGACTTTGCGAGTGCAGAGATCTGTCTTCTCCCGGGCAGCGGCTGACCTCCTGGGTGTTCCGCTGGGTTCCGCACGACTAAGCGAGCAGAGGTGCCGTAGGATCATCGTATGGGTGAGTTCATCAGCGAAGACGATCTTGAGACGTTTGAAGGCTGGTTGAAGTATCAGCGCTTCGCCCCGACGACGCCGGAGGAAGAATCGGAGATGCGGCGCGTCTTCGAGGAGGGGAGGCAGCAGCGCCCGCCTAAGGTCGGATTGATGAAACTCAAGCAGGTCTCAGGTGAGCATCGGTACGCGGTTGCCGTCAAGGACGGCTCTGACCTCTGGTTGACGTTGTGGGTGCGGCGCTCGCCGAGGGGCGAATTCTTCGTTATGATGCCGCGCGGTGATCGGGAGTGGGACCCTCATACGAGTTACCACCTCGACGGAACCCTTCACATGAAGAGCCATGACCATAAGATGCTCCCGCCCCAGAAGCGCCAGCCGTTGGATGTCACGCCTGGAGCCCGGCGCCCAGGTTTCGGCCCGCAGCTGCTCTGAGCGCGGTGTGCCGCGAGTAGGGAAGTGTGCGGGTGCAAGGCTTGCAATGCTATCCTCGTCGCTCTTCCGAGCTTCGGACTATGTCCTCGTCGCCGGGGCTCCAGGACTACCTAATCCTCGTCGCCTCTGGCGGACACCAGGATTCCTAATCCTCGTCGCTTCTGGAAGGTCAGCGGAACTAAAAGCCTCGTCGCCCAGTGAGGGGCAGCAGGACTACCTATCCTCGTCGCTCCTGGAGGGACACCAGGATAAGGAATCCTCGGCCTCTCCTCTAAGAGCCTGTCATGCTGGCGGTTTCGAAGCTGCGAGGCCGGGCGTGTGACGCGCGCCTGTCACACGCATCTCGAGGTTGACGGGGAACCCCATGGTTTAAGCGGAAGACTGGCGCGGTGACGTGTAAGGTAACCACGGCAAAATTCGCGACTGGGCGGACCAGCGTCCCCGAAGGGTTTCTAGCGGGCTCGGGAGATACATCGCCACAGATGCGCGGCGACACGCGTCAGTTAGCGGCTCGCTCCCTTGCGAGACACCACTCTGAACCTTTAGAGCAGTGACCTGAAGGTCGGCCTGCGGTCCGCGGGCTTCCCCGCCGGAGCAGCGAGTATCACGGGAGAGTAGAGGACTTAGCGGCAAATCAGGCAGTACGGCTACGCATGGGTGCACTTTCGGTCGCATCGGAGAACACGAGGGCCACCTCGCCCACCGTGCCCCGCTGCACTCACGTAGCCCGCGGCGTGCTGGGCTCAGAATCACCGGGCCGTTGTTCGGCTGACGCCCTTAATGGGGCCGGAAAAAACTTCCGATCCGCGCGTTCCTTCCCGGTGACAGCTCCCTGAAGTCGCGGTGGAGGCCGAAATCCGGTCGATTGATCGCCTGGCATCGGCAATGCTCGACAGGCAGGCCGCGCGCACCGACGCGTTCGCCGAAGGAGGGCATGCCCATGAAGCCCAACATCCTGCTCACAAGCTTCACAGTCGTGACGTGTCTTGCATTCGCGGCGGGTCCTGGTTGGCCCGCTCCTATGCACCCAGGCGCCTCGATGACGAGTGGGCCACGCGAAAAGGCACCGGAGCTGGAAGGGTTCGAGCCGATCACCTGGCTGGGTGGGGTGCATTTCGACTTTGACGAGTCGAACATTCGACCGGCCGACGCCAGGATCCTCGATCGGGATGTGCAATGGCTGAAGGCCAACTCCGACGTCAAGGTCGCCATCGACGGGGGCGCCGACCAGAGGGGCTCGATGGCCTACAACCAGAAGCTCAGTGA
>WNFT01005324.1_pt1 | contig 11245 bp, 11 predicted proteins | sample 5400191 | NCBI WGS metagenome assembly WNFT01 (sample SAMN13153359, study PRJNA577476) | soil metagenome | isolation source: 80 cm saprolite under Madrone tree | place: USA:California | collected 2016-06-14
CAATTCAATACTGCGAATAACTCATGCGCGCTGGGCGGCAGCGCAATCCCGCTGCAGCGGCCTGCCAGCGGCACTACCTCGGCGGACATCTGTATTTTCTCGCAGAGTGGCTTTGACACCAGCATGACTTACACGGTGTCGGGGACCGGCGATGTCGCGGTCATCTCCAAGCAACCCGCGGGGCTCGGAATTATCCACCTCACCCTGCAAATCCCCGCGACTGCCGCGCCGGGTGCACGCACGCTTTTCATCCAGAACACCAATCTTGACAAGACCGCCGCGAGCGGCGTGCTGGAGATAAATTAAAATGAGTTTTGTCCAACGGCGGCGATTTTTGTGGATTCTGTTTCTAGTGGGGCTTGGGTTGCTTGCGGTCGCAGCGAACTCAACAACACTTTCGCGTCTTCGTTTCGAAGAGCTTGTGAATCAAGCGACAGCGGTGGCTCGGCTCCGTTGCATCGGCGTACAAAGCCTGTGGCAGGACGGCGAGATTTGGACGGAAACGCGGTTTGAAACAGTGGAAGTCAACAAAGGCCTGCTTCCGGATGTTGTGACTGTTCGAATGCTAGGGGGTAGCGTCGGATCTCTGCATTCGCGAGTTGAGGGAATACCGGCGTTTCATCCGGGGGAAGAAGCTTACGTCTTTTTGTGGGGCCGCGAAGGCGAACCGTTTCGCGCGCTGGGATGGTCGCAAGGCACGTTCCGAATTACGCGGGATCCACGGACCGGGGTGGAACGCGTGACTCAAGATTCCGCGGCGGCGCCAATCTTTGATCCTCTCGCGCGCCAGTTCCGGCATGGCGGAATTCGCAATCTGCCGGTAGCGATTTTTCAGTTGAAGCTCCGAAAGGCGCTGGAAGAAAAAACGCCTTAAACTCTTAAAAATTTGAGGACGGAACAAATGAAAATGTGTCTTAACCGGATTTGCTCGATCATTCTGGCGATGTTTTATGGGATTTGGTTTGCACCGATGGCCCAGGCCTATGCTTTCAACATGATCGTGCCGGACGTCCGCCAGCCGTCCGCCGTTTCGGGAGGTTCGGCGTGCCCCGTCAAAGCTCGTCAGTTAATTTCTGCAGGCAGCATCGCCATCCAATGGAGCACGGCGCTGAACTTAAACCCCGTGACGATTGTGACGCAGAATCAAACGGCAAGCGGACGGCTGACGGAAATTGAACAGGTGATTACCCAATCTATGGCGGTATGGGCCGCTGTCAGCGGAACAACCCTGGTCCCGGCATCGTTCGCGCCACTCGTTCGCACGGCCACGCAAAATGCATGCGGGTCGGACGGGGTGAATACCATCTGTTTCGACCAGGCGGACATGGCCTTCACCCCGGGCGTGGTGGCATTCACGCGTGTAATCGAGGCGGATCGCATCGGAATGCAAGTGGGTAGTAGCGCGGTGGCAACTCAACTCGGGCAAATTCTGGATGCGGACGTTTATTTCAATCCAAGCTCCGCGCAGACCACCTATGCCACGCCCCAAGCTCTGGCCACGACTCCGGCAGCCTACGATCTCGAATCGGTGCTGACGCACGAACTTGGGCACCTGCTGGGCTTCAGTCATTCGGCCATTTGGGGTGCCATCATGTTTCCGTTTGCTCCAGCTCCGGGCACGTTCAGCGGCACGCGGCCAACGACGCAAACGCCTGACGCTTCCCTCGGCGATGATGACCGGACCGGGCTGCGCGTTCTCTATCCCAATCCGGCGGATACGGTGCATCAAGGATCGATCAGCGGCAAAATTCTTCCGGCCAATCCGCTCGCACTGCCGGCTTCACCGCCTGGCGTAACAGGAGTTTTCGCCTCTCATGTTGTCGCTGTCGATGCGGCGAGCGGTGCAGCCGTGGGAGCAACACTCGGTGGGTGGAGCTGCTCTGCGCCAGGCCCCGCGCAATTTGATGGTACCTATGAGATCGAGCGTCTGGCAGTAGGGCGCAGTTACACCGTTTATGCGGAGGCGCTCAACGGCGCAGCCGATCCATCGCGGTTCACCAATGCGATCGTTCCGCTCTGTCGGAACGCGGTCAGCGATCCGGGGTGGCCGTCTCTGCAAGGTTGTGTCGTGCCCGCTGTGGACATCAGCTTCACGGCTCGGACGCGGCCAGGACCTTGAAGGGAGCTTCCACTTTCTATTCTCAATTGTCGAGTCTCGTGTTTCGTGTTTCGTTTTTCAAGTTTCCATTTTCTACTTTCTATTTTCATGAGCAGTTAGCCAGCCGCCGCCGAAGAGAAGGCCTGGACCTAGGGAGGCAAGAAAGATTGGCCGTCGATCGCCGGGCGCTTGCTTCGAAGCATTGCGCAAAGCTTGGTGCAAGGCCGCGCCGCACGTGGACGAGCCGAGATTCCCTGAAACTCGGGCGATGGGCGGAAATGTTTTCGGTGAGACGCCACACTGCTTCGCGAGCAACGCAACGAGCCGCGGATTCGGCTGGTGCGTGGCAAAACCGCCGACCGAGCTACGAGGGATGCCGCTGCGCAGCTCAACGGACGCAAGAACCTTTTCGATGCGGGTGATCGCCGCGCGAGAAAGCGCTTCGCCGTCGAACTGCACGTCGAGGCTACCATCTTTTGTGTCACTGACCTGGATAGCCGCAGCATACTGACCAGCACAGCCAAAAATGAATTCGCCGAGAAGATAGTCTTCGCCTGAATCGCCGTTAGCGGCGTTTCGCAGAATGAAAGCGCTTGCCCCATCGCCGAAGAGGCCGCCGAATTCTCCGGCCACACGGTCTGGAGTGAGCGTTCGGCTGTGAACGTCGGCGGTGACAACGGCAACGGACTGAGCCTGTCCCGATCTGATTAGCGATTGGGCGACGGCGAGAGCATTGAGCAAACCGAGGCAAGCCCCGCCGACGTCAAGAGCGCCGCAGTTTTCGCGGGCGAGCAAGCGGGAATGAAGCTGCGCCGCGAGCGATGGGTAATCGTGATGCGTTTCGCTGGTGGCAATGATCCAATCGAGCTGTTGCGCTCCACAGGAAGCGGCGCGCAACGTTTCCTGCGCGGCCCTTGCGCCGAGCGCAACTTCGTTCTCGCCGCCGACGGCATAAGCAAGCGATTCGATTCCGGCGCGGCTGCGCAGTTTTCCGGCGGGCATGCCGAAGGCGCGGTCAACGTCTTCGGACGGAATCACGCGCGAACCGACGGCGGAAGAAGAGGCCGTGATGACGACACGATTGGAGTGAGGAGCGAGGTCGCGAAGGAATTCTGAATGCTCGGGCGCGGCCGGAATGGAGGAGGAATCGCGCAGTGCGGACAACAAAACCGCGAAGCTCGCCGACCGCTCATTCAGATAGGAACCGAGATCAGCGGCGCCGCTAGCGGTTTCGACGGCGCGAAGAAAACTGACCCAGCCCATGGAATCAAGGATGCCGGCCTCGACGAGATCCACGTCATCGCCGGGGATTGAAACGGAAGAACCAGCCTCGCGACGAAGACAATCCTCCAGGAGGCGGCGGTGCTTAGCGTCAAACTCTGAAATGGAAGGTTGCGGCATCAAAACTCCTCAAGCCATTCGGGCCGGGGGAGCGGAAACAAGGTGTCCAGCATCAGCCAGCAGAGATCATGAAACGGCCTGGTAAGGCCGAGCCGGATGAAGTGGTACGGACAAGACATGATCTTGTAGTGGAATTGAGAATTCAAGAAGCGCTCGAGCCGAGCGGTGCGATTGGCTCCGCGGCCGGGGGCGAGAGCGGCGTCGATGAAGTCTCGCCAGTCGCGGTCGACAACGGGAAGATCGCGCAAGACTTCTCCGGAAGGGAGCGCCAGGGTAGCGCGCAGTTCGTTAGCGTAGAGCTCCAGCCGGAGATTCTGTGTTTCGCAGCCGCAGATCGAGCGTTTGGCTTCCTGCGGCGCCGCGTGAAGACCCGCGCCTTTCTTATTTTCATGGATGCGGCAGCCAAAGAGATCGGGCAGCGAATTCGCCATCTCTGCTTTTCGGAGATACGAGACGGTTTCAGCTTCGGCAACCGAGGACGATTTCTGGAATCCGCGCGTTGCCGTGCGGTCTTCAATATGAGGTTTCGCGGCGGGAAGCGGCGCGAGTGCGCATTCGAGGATATCGCCGCGCTGATGCGGAAAGTGCAACCAGCTATTGGCGCCGGCCGGGACGGGCCGGATGGATTGAATCTTTTCCTTATCGCGTTGCAGCCCGATGACACAGGACGCCGGGCCCATGCGCGTGATTTCGGTAATGAGCAGCTTGGTCACGGCACCGCGCTTTCGGACGTGCGCCGAGGCTTCGCGAGCGTTGGGCGCGGCACGATGAGGTGGCGAATTTCGACGTCGTAGCCTTGCTCGCGCCAGTAGCCGGCTAAGAGATCGGCCACCAGGCGACGGTGGCACATCTCCGGGCCAGGCTCGGAACAAAGAAGAGCGATACTTGGCGACCACGAAGATGTGTCCAAGGTTGCCGGGATGCCACGCTGTTTCATCACCGCGAGAAAGTCTGTTTCATACGAAGCCCAGTCTTTGGTGCGGCGGTAATTCTTGAGAAGCTCCGGCGGCGGAGCAAGCAACGGATCGTGGAGGTATTCGATCCCGGCGATTTTCTTCAGAAAGAAAGAGAGATCGGGATGCTTGGAGAAACCCGAAAGCTGGCCGCTGCGGTTCTGGCGGATGTCGATAACTTGCTGGACGCCGGCGTTCATGAGCAAAGTGAAAAACTCTTCCGCAGTCTTTCCCGTGAAGCCGATGGTGCAGAGTAGTCTTTGCATAGTCTTCAGAAATATTCAGCCGCTTCGGGAGAAGTCCGGAAAGCAAAGTCCTTCGACTGGAGAACCAGAGCGTCCCGGAGAGCGGCTTCGCGGCCAGCGACGAAGAGCGAAGTGCTGGTGACGTCGTCGAAACCGTGAAGAACGAGGAGGCGGTCCTCAGCTTCGCTTTGGGATTCGAGCGCGCCGCCCCGTCGTATGTGGACGGGACTGATTCCTTGTTCCAGGAGCGCCGGGCAGATCATTAGGAAGCGATGGCATTGCAGGGGATCTTCTTCGGCGCACATCAGGGCAATCACGCTGGTCCGAGAGAGCGAAAGAGCACGCTCGATGCCTGCGGCGAAATCCGGAGCGCGGCGGAGCGCGGCGTAATCCACAAGGCCGTCTTCGCAATAGACTCGCGGATCGGCGGGCCTGCCACCCAGAGTTTCCCCGAAAAACTCGTAGCGAACTCTAGCCGAGGCAAGGCCCACCTCAAGCGGCTCGCGGTTAAACTGCGGAAAACGAAAGCTGGCGGGCCGGCTGCGGACGTCACAGAGCGTCTCGACACGATGCTGGGCAAGAACGGCAAGAAAAACCTCGATTTCGAGATTCGAGTGCCCGATGGTGAAGAGCTGGTTGGCGGAACCGGAATGGATATTCACGAAAGACATATCTAATCAAACGTATTCTGCCGGAAGCGTGTGGGCACGGCAAGCACGGCAGACCTACCTGGCGAGGGATTCCAGTTCCGAAACAACACGGTCGAGTTCGTCGATGAGCGCACTCGAGCCCGCTTTGCGAAAAACATTAACCAAAGTACGGTAATACCAGAGCGTGCCGTCCTTGCGGCCCGTGAAGCGGTTGAAGACGGCATCGCCTTCCACACGATAGTCGGAGAGGATTTCGCGGGCATTGGCAAGCTTGTCCGCTGCGGAAACAAGCCGGACATCTTCAGGCTCATGCGCGACCTTTTCGATGTAAGCGCGCTTTCTTTCGCCCCAATCACGTTTTTCGCCGGAGACTTCGTAGGAATCGGTGCAGCCATCGACGATGCGCGCTACGCGGCTGCCGAATTTTTCGCGGATTTCACCGAGGCGCGGGAGGCCGCCCTGATCTTCGACGGCATCATGCAGCAACGCCGCGATGACTTCTTCTTCCCCGCCGCCGTGCTGAATCACGATGGCCGCAACGCCAAGCAAGTGGCCGACGTAAGGCTGGCCTTTGCCCTTGCGGCGCTGGTTCAGATGCAGTTCCGCCGCGTAACCGAGCGCTTCCACAAAACGGTTTGTGATGACCGGTTTTTCGATGATGGATTGTCCGCGAGTCAATTGTTTCGCTTATCTGCGGCGCGCCTTGGCCAGCAGGCGGAGGATTTCCAGATACAACCAGATGAGCGTGACCATCAGGCCGAACGCGCCGTACCACTCCATGTACTTCGGCGCTCCACCCTGGACGCCAGTCTCGATCATGTCAAAATCGAGAACCAGATTCAGTGCCGCGATGACGACTACAAAAAGGCTGAAGCCAATTCCCACGACGCCGCTGCCATTGATCGCCGGAACTTGAATGTGGAAGAAGCCGCCAAGAACCATTTCAACGAAGTACAGAAGTGCGATGCCGCCAGTGGCGGCGATGACGCCGAGCTTGAAACCTTGGGTGGCGCGAATCATTCCGGTCTTGTAAGCGAGCAGCATGACGAAAAGCGTGCCGAAGGTGAGACCCATGGCTTGAATCGCGACGCCTGGGTACGAATGCTCGAACATGGCGGAGATGCCGCCGAGCGCCAGGCCTTCGAGGAGCGCGTAGATCGGAGCGGTGAACGGCGCCCAACTCGGCTTGAAGATGGTGACCAGCGCAACGACGAAGCCTCCGAAAACGCCGCCTATCATCCACGGAACCGCCGCTCCCGGCACTGGAGAGTGCGACAAGCCCCAGGTCCATGCGGCGGTGGCCACGACGAAGAGCAAGAGCAGGCCCGTCTTGTTGACGGTGCCCTGCAACGTCATCGCCTCGCCGAAAGCGACTTGGCCCTTGAAAGCCTTTTCATTGAGCGCCGGGTTGGATGTGCGCATTAGATTTGCCATAAGTTTCTCCTCGCTTGGTTACAAATATCAGTTTACGCCGCCTCGCACACCATTACAAAACGCGCCGTGCCTGCGCAATCATTGCGTTCCAGTTCGTTTGGGTTCTCCCGCTATCTGGCTTTGGACTTGCTCTCTGAATTTCAGAGGATGCTGGATTTTTTCGAATACTTCGGGCGTGCCTCCGGTGCCGCGCACAGTCACGGTTCCGTAGCCGAAGATTCTTCCCAGGGCGGGCTCGTCGACCACGACGCTCTCGATTCTGGAAAGGAGGATTTCAGTGGTCCGGCGTTCCGCGAGGCCGGTCTTGACAATGACTCTCTTGTTGGTGACAGCCATCTCCGTGACACTGCGCTTCAGCAGGCCGATGCAAAAGAGGACCGTTCCGACGAGGAAGCAAATAAGAACGACCCAATACATAGAGCCGCGCGAGGGTATGGCTTTGGCTACTGCCGGCCTGGAAAACGACGCAACGAGAAACGTGATTGCGAGCAACTCAAACACCGCGGCGATGGCAATATGCCCCAGCATCACAATCCAATGCAGCTTGGTCTGGTACTGGATCGTTTCGCCCGGGATGAGATGCTTTTCGACGTAGCTCAAAGCGGCTCCTTGAATACAGAAACAGCGCTGGGTCTGCGAGTGCTGGAGGGATCACGACCCCGAATCGTTCAGATCCATGATAAACAGGAAAGCGAGGAATTCAGTCAGCAAACTTTGGTAGCGCTAACGGGAATCGAACCCGTATTTTAGCCTTGAAAGGGCTACGTGCTAACCGTTGCACCATAGCGCCACACTTGCTGCGGTTACGACTTTAATAGGATACGGGAAATAGCGTGCTCTCACAAGCAGGACGGTTGCACCCCGCCAGCGGAATCCCTTTCCGCCAAGGCGCAAACCTAGGCTGGCGCGTGTTCTTGCTGAAGACTGACAACTGATCACGCAAAGCGCGAGAAATGGGAAATATTTTTCCTATTGACTTTCACTTAGAATATGATACACTTAACCCTGTAGAAAACTACGTATGCAGTGCCGGAGCTTGTTTACCCTGAGCGCAGCCGAAGGGCTCCCGCTTTTCTTTGTTAAGCGCACTTATCCTTTTGGCTCACCGAAAACATTTCTTTTAGAATCAGAACTTTACGAATTGCAAATTTCCTAAGTTCTTTCGTTTGATATTCATACAAATTGCCCGGGGATACCCACTCCTGGCCAAAAATCAACCCTGGCGGTCCTGGAATTCCTCGTGCCAGGCCATTTGGATGGCTTCGAGCTTGGATTCATTAGAGGCGGCGGGGTCGCCAGAGAAGCCGGGGAGCTCGGTGATCCATTTGTGCAGGTCGGTGAAGCGGACGGTGAGCGGGTCGGTGTCCGGGAATTTGTCGGCGAGGCCTATGGCTATGTCTTCGAAATTGTCCCATCCAAATGTTGGGGGCATGTCCGCTCCAGAAAAAAATTTAACACAGAGGGCCCGTAGAAAAGATGGCAGGATAAACCCCCCGCTACAACAGAATCAATGATCGAGTTCCTTGGCGTAATTTTTGTTCCAGTCGGGAATTTCGACGACGATGTCGGTGGTGCCGTCGGGGACGGTTTGGCAACCGAGGCGCGACTTGGGCGTGATGCCGGGGTCTTCGTCGAGCTCGTCGAGCTCGGCGTCGGTGGCTTCGTTGCAGGATTCCAGGCCTTGGTGGACGATGACGTGGCAAGTCGAGCAGGCACAGACGCCGCCGCAGGCGTGGTCGAGGCCGGCTTTGAGGCCTTCGGAAATGTCGAGGATGCTGCCCGGGAGGCCGTTGTGGCCGTAGGGAATCTTCTCCGGGTCGACCTCGATGGATTTGCCGCTGGGAAGAAAGGTGACTTTGTATTTCTTCGTTGCGGGTTTGTATTTGACTTCTTCGATGTATGGGTTGCTGCCGCCCATGATATCCCCCAAAAAACAAACCAAAGATGGCGGCGTAAAGCCGCCGCTACAATTCGTGATGCCCAATCTACCTGCGCGACAAGTGGGACAGGCTTCAGCCTGTCCAAACTGTCGCAACCCGCGGCGTGACTAAACCTTCAGACTTCCGCCAGCCTACGGCCTTCGAGCGCCGTGGATACAGCGGAGTTCATAAGCAATTCCGCCAGGTGCTCGGTGGCGTGATTGAGCTCGTCGATGCGCTTGCGGATTAATTTGTAGTCGCTGCCGGCTACGGATTCCTGCAATGCGGCTACGCTGGCGTCAATTTTAGCGCGTTCCTCGGCGGACAAACCGTTCGATTGCGGATTGGCTAGCGCTTTGGCGGTGGCCGACAAGATCGATTCGGATTCGGTGCGCGCTTCAATGACTTGGCGCTCGGCGAAATCCTGCTCAGCGTATTCGATGGATTCCTCGAGCATGCGCTCGATTTCGGAATCGTTGATGCCGTAGCTCGGCTGGACTTCGATGGAATGCTGATCGCCGGTGCGAAGATCCTTGGCGCCGACTTGCAGGATGCCGTTGGCATCGATCAGGAATTTCACTTCGATGCGCGGAAGGCCGGCGGGCGCGGGAGGCACTTTCAGCGTGAAACGTGCAAGCGACCGGCAGTCTTTGGCGAGTTCACGTTCGCCCTGGAGGACATGGATATCGATGCCGGTCTGATTATCGACGCCGGTCGTGTACAGTTCCTGGGCGCTGGCGGGGATGGTGGAATTGCGCGGAATGATTTTGGCGACGGCGCCGCCGTAAGTTTCGATGCCGAGCGAGAGGGGCGTGACGTCAAGCAGGAGCATGGTTTTCACGCCCTGGTCGAGGATGTTGGCTTGCACCGCGGCGCCGAGCGCGACGACTTCGTCGGGATTCAGCTCGATATGCGGTTTGCGATCAAAAAATTCCTGCACGGTGCGCCGGATCAGCGGCGTGCGCGTGGCGCCGCCGACGAGCACGACTTCGTCCATGTCCGTGGGTTTGAGCTGCGCATCGGCAAGGGCTTGCTTTACGGGCCCCATGGTGCGATCAACGACGGGACGAATCAGGGCCTCGAACGCGCCGCGCGTGAATCCGTGCGTGAATACATTGCCATTCGGCAATGGGAAACGAAGAGTCGCCGTTTCTGCTTCGGAAAGCCGGTGCTTCACATCGATCAAAGCCTTACGCAACTCTTGCGCGAGTTCGCCGTGCGGCGAGAAGTCAATTTCGTCGTGTTGAAGAATCAATTCGTGGACAAAAGCTTGCAAAAGATTGTCGATATCGTCGCCACCCAGATGCGTGTCGCCGTTGGTGGAAAGGACCTGGAAGATATCGCCATCGGTCGTGGAAATCAGCTTGAGAACGGAAATGTCGAAGGTGCCGCCGCCAAGATCGTAGACAGCGACTTTGCCGCGTTGCTTTTCATGCAGGCCGTAGGCGAGCGCCGCAGCAGTGGGCTCGTTGACGAGGCGGAGAACTTCGAGGCCGGCGATTTTGCCGGCGTCCTTGGTGGCCTGGCGCTGGGCATCGTTGAAATACGCCGGGACGGTGATGACGGCGCGGTCGACCGTCTCGCCGAAATAGGCTTCGGCCCAATTTTTCAGTTCGCGCAGGATGAAGGCGGAAATCTCCGGCGGTGTGAATACTTTGTCGCCGAGTCTTACGCGGATGACGTTCTTGCTCGAGGGATCGATGCGAAACGGGAAGAGCTTGAGTTCGGTTTGGACATCGGCGGGGCCACGGCCCATAAGTCGCTTAACTGAATAGATGGTGCGCTCCGGTTGTGTGAGGAGCCTTCTTCGAGCCGCCTCGCCCACGACAACGGTTCCGTCTGCATCCAGGCTAACTACAGAAGGACAGAGTGTGCTGCCATAAGGACCCGGGATGCACTTCGGCTGATTCGTCTGCGGGTCGGTGTACGCGACGAGGCTATTGGTGGTGCCGAGGTCGATTCCTACGATTTTGCCCATGATGAAAACTGGGAGGGGCTAAGCCCCTCCCCTACAAAAGCTCCTTTTGGACGTTGGCTACCAAGTTTCGGATATAAGAGCGGCGATTCAGCAAATCGTTCAATTTCGCCATGATCTTTTTTCGCGCGGCGACGTCGGCTTGCAGGGCAGCGTCCCATTCGCGGGCGGCGGCTTGCAGGTGCGCGTCGACTTCGCCGAGTTTTTGCTGAAAACCCTTTTCGGCGGATTCGATGCGCGATTTCAATCCGGCGAGATCGCTTCCAGCGGCTCTTGCTTCGCGAAGCTCGTCGAGCGATTCGTTCAGCTCGAAAACCTCCTCTAGCAGCTCCGGGGGCGCTTGCTGCTTGTGTTCGCCTTCCTTACGGGCGCCTTCGATCCCAAGGAGATATTCGACGCGCGCCACGGGATCGCGCAGGACGCGGTAAGCGTCGTTCAATTCCGAGCTGCGTCGCAAGGAAAGCTCGCGCTCTTGCTCGCTGGCGTTAACGAAATTGTCTGGATGGAACTTCCAGCTCAGCTGCAGGAACTTTTGCTCAAGAGCGCCCGTTTCGATCCAGAGCTTGCGTG
>WNFT01008894.1_pt1 | contig 11245 bp, 10 predicted proteins | sample 5400191 | NCBI WGS metagenome assembly WNFT01 (sample SAMN13153359, study PRJNA577476) | soil metagenome | isolation source: 80 cm saprolite under Madrone tree | place: USA:California | collected 2016-06-14
GCGTCCCTTTTTCCACCAGAAATCCGCGGACTTTGTCGTCCTCCGCCTTGGCCCACACCACGGCCACATCCGCGATCGACCCGCTGGTAATCCACATCTTTTCACCGTTCAGGACGTACTTGCTGCCCTTCTTCACCGCGCGCGCCAGCATTCCGCCCGGATTCGAGCCGAATTGCGGCTCCGTCAAACCAAAGCACCCAATGGCTTTGCCTTGCTGCAAAAGCGGCAGCCACTTATCCTTCTGTGCGTCGCTGCCATAGGTATAAATCGGGTACATCACCAGCGCGCCCTGCACGGAAACAAAACTGCGCAACCCGGAATCCCCGCGCTCCAGTTCCTGGGTCATCAACCCGTAAGCAACGTTCGACATTCCGGCGCAACCGTATCCGTGAAGGTTGGCGCCAAAGAAGCCCAGTTCGCCAAGTTGCGGCACGAGATGCTTTGGAAAAGTGGCCTCGCGGCTCTGTTTTTCAATGATGGGAATAATCTCGTTTTCGACGAACTGTCGCGCCGTCTGCCGCACCAGCTTTTCTTCGTCGTTCAACTGCGAATCAAAATCGATGAAATCAACTCCGCCATATCCGGCCATACTACTCTCCTCATTTCCGTTGGCCCCGACTCCGTCGGGGCCAACGCGCGCAGCATTCCGCGCCGCGCTTGCTATGCCCGGCCCGTCTTCCAGGATTTCTCAGGAAAAATCTTGTGCGGGCGCCGTTGCCGCATGCATCCCGTTAGGCTACGGCTCTTGCGCGCCAATTATAGCAAGTCCCCGAAAGAGCCAGCAACAAAGCGAGCCAGGGTTGTGATATCGCGGAGGTATTGCCGGTAGTGGATACTCGGGCGCACCTGAGAACACCGTTCACTTTGCGGTTGAACGACAGCTTCTTAATCGCAGCAGGGGGCGGCGCTTGCGACCAGACTTGTTACATTTCTACCCAATCGGACTTCTCCCAAAAGGGAATTCACAGCCTCGATCCTCATAAATTATTGTAGTAGAAGAACTTATATCCAACCTAGCCGCGGCATGCGAAGTGCCATTCCTATCGTTAGTAAAGCTGGGTCTTTGCGGTGAAAGGCCTCTCGAATGGCGCCCGAAGGAGCCGTCGACAACAATGAGAACTGAACTCAAGAAAAGCTGCACGCAGCGCGATCGCACTGGCGGATTCAGTCTGATTGAACTCATGATCGTGGTTTTCGTCGTGATGGTGGTCGCTGCGGTTGCCGTTCCGAACGTCCTAATGGCGGTTGCCAACATTCGTCTGCGCTCTTCGGCAGGTGATCTGGCCGGGCTAATGCAGCAGGCTAGAATCATGGCCGCGAAGAACAACCCCACAACACCCATTGCTGTCTACCCCATCCAGTATGGCACCCAGAATGGAAGGCAAATCGCATACATACAACTCACCAACACAACCGCATGGAACTCTAGCGTCACTGTGAATGGTGTAACTCTCTCTGAGCCGCTCATCGAGTTCAGCGGGACCGTGGTGCCAGCCGCCGGCGCGCCCAGCGGTAGCGGTGGACAGCCCACCCCGTACATCCTCGCGGGAGATACCGTAATCGGAGGCGGTTTCTTCGACAACACCAAGACCATGGCGTTCACGCCCAGAGGTTTTCCTTGTGATTACAGCATTCCACCGACTTGCAGCACACCGGCGGCGAAGTATTTCGTGTACTACCTGACGGATACGCGAGTTGGAGGAGCGGGTTGGGCGGCAGTGGTTGTGACCAAGGCCGGCAGGACCAAAGTAGTGAGCTGGAATGGTTCGGCATGGAACTAACGAAACGGAAGAGGCACATGATGCGAAGATCACAATCGAGCCAGCGCGGGATGTCTTTGATCGAAATGATGATCGCCTGTGTTGTACTACTGGTCGGCGTTCTGGCAGCGGCGACTTTGATTCCGCTGGCGATCGGAACGAACTCCAGGAACCGCCAACAGAGCAATTCAACGGTCATTGCACAAATGCTTATGGAAAAAATTTTGAGCGTGCCCGTAGGGGCCCCAACTCCCACGCTCGCAGACTGCACCGGCACTTCCACTACGATTAATGCCACGGGAACGGCGACGGGGGCAGGCGCCACGCTGTTGTCTTCGGGCGATGCGGACTACACGCAAACCGCAGGCAGCGCCGGCGATCCAACAGGCTACTACATGCTTTATACCGCTTGCGGCACCAACGGCCGGCAATCCATCTATGACGTCCGCTGGAACATTAAGACGCCTTCACCGTATGTCGAGCAGGTGGTTATTTCCGCGAAGCTGAAAGGCTCGAACAATAACCTCGTGTTGTACTCCCGAACGGTAACCATTCGCTCGATGATCGGACAGGGGAACTAATATGAAGACTAAAAATTTGGCTCGCCGGCTTCAGCACGGGTTTTCGCTCATCGAAATGATGATCGCCGTGACGGTCATGGCCATCGTCTCCGCGGGCATTCTTGCTCAGATGGACGCGGCGCAGCAGCGAAACTATAGCGAGCAACTGAAGCTGGACAATTTCCAGGAAGCGCGGGACTTCGTCGACCAGTTCTTTCGCGACATCAACCAGATCGGGTATCCCAATTCGCGGCTGGTGGATAACACGAGCCTCTTGTGGGTGCCGGCGCTGGGGCCGCCCCAGACGACTTACACCTGGGCCTCTCCGTACATCAACGACAACCGACTTGCAATCGGCCTGGTAAGCATTGACAACAACGCCGTGCAATTCGAAGGGGACATGAAAGGCAACGGCGTGGTGCAAAGCATTCTTTACAAGATCAATGGCTCGGGGAGCTGTTCACTGTGTCTGCAGCGCAGCCAGGTAGACAAAGTCACTGCCACCGATCCCCTAGGCCAGCCGCTGGACTGGGGAACTGAAGCCAATGATGTGCTCAGCAACCCGATTTTCACGTATTTCAAAGCGGACGGGACGCCTATCCCGACTCTCTCGTTGCCTATCGATTACACCACGTCTGCAAACGCCCAAATCCTGGCCTCGATCAAGACCATTAAGATCAGCCTAACTATTCGCAACCCTCTCGTCCTCGATCCCAAAACAGCGGAGGCCATCGAAACCAACTTCGAAGGCGAAGTCTCCATCAATAACTGCTCGATGGTCACGACAGGCCGGCCGGAATCTTGCCAATAGGAGAACAGCATGATTGCACTCTACAGAAAAAAGAACAGCAGCTCAGAACGCGGGGTGGCCCTGATTATGGCCCTGCTGGTGTTGCTGCTTCTTACCGCAGTAGGCATGGGCATGATCCTCATGTCCAACACGGAAACCAATATCAGCTCGAATTTTAAGGACGAGCAGACCGCCTACTTCGCGGCAAAAGCGGGCATTGAAGAAGTCCGTGACCGCCTGCGAGCGGGCGCGACGGACAGCGTGAACCTCCCTGCGACGCTTGGGAACAACATCCCCGGCGGGCCCACTGGCCCCGGCGTTCTATACGTCACCAACCCGCTGGGCACCGAGACCGTTTCTCCCTGGGTCACTACTGGCACCAATTATCCCGACGACCAGATAGGCAAGGAACTTAACTGCCTAACGAGTGTCGCGCCCACAGGAACATGGTGGACTACCCCGCAATCCGCGAGCACAAGCTACGCGGCTTCCCCGATCCTCCAGTGGAAGTGGGTACGGCTCATGGCCAAGCTCAATAAGTCCGACACAACCTGCGTAAACGTCACCTCCGTGGACGGGAACGTAAACAACAACCGCGTTTGCTGGACGGGAATACATGAGGTGGCCACCGCAGCCGCCAGCTGCAGCGCAGCCAACGCCAGTTATCAGCCGGTCTACGAGTTGACCTCCCTGGCGGTGACCAGCGGTGGCTCGCGCCGCATGATGCAATATGAAGTCAGCCAAAACACTTTCCCGACCATACCCGGAGCATTCGTTTTTGACGGTTCGAGCCCCAACTTTAATCCGCCAAACTCCAACCCTTTTACAGTAAGCGGCACCGACCCTGCCACGCACCCTGGAACCTCTACAACGGCGCCCTACGGGTCGATCAACGGAGTGTCATGTCCCCTGCCCGCAAACCAACCTGCTTTGGGAGCCTATGACAATACCTCCGTAACCGCGTTAAACAATGACATCAGCAAGCGAACTTCAGATTACACAACGTCTACACCCGCAGTCGCCGTGTTTAACGTAAATCCTGCGCTTGGCATGAACTCCATCGACTTGACCACCGTGGATGGGTTGACGAAACTGGTCAACCTGATCACTACCGCGGCAGGCCCCAACGTCTACGCCAACGGCGTCACCCCGGCGAACTTGGGGAGCGCTACATCACCCGTGGTTAACGTCGTCAATGGCGACCTTACGATCGGCGGCGGCACCTCGGGAGCAGGCATTCTCCTGGTCACCGGCCAATTGACCCTGAGCGGAAATTTCGCCTGGGACGGACTCATCCTGGTGATTGGAGAAGGCGCGCTCGTCAAGTCTGGCGGTGGCAACGCCACAGTGAACGGCGCCATGTTCGAGGCCAATCTTTTCTCGGACGCTACAGCTGCTACGACTGGCCCAGGCACTTATCCCGGATACAGCAACCCCATCCCTCTGGGTTCGAACAACCCGCCGGGCATCCCGTTTTTCAACTGGAGCGGCGGCGGCAACGCCACGGTTCAATACGACAGTTGCTGGATCAATGCGGTTACGGGTTCGCTCCCCTATCACCTGATCACCCAGCGCGAATTGAGTTTCTGAGGCGGAGATCTGCAGCGCCAGCGTTCACGCCCAGGACAGATTCAGAAGTCCTAATGAACCAAGGCACCCGGCACGCCAGACGAGCAAGCCGCTCGTTCGTCAGCCGGGTGCATTTTTTTGCTTTCCTTCCAATCCTCTTGAGTGGTCCTTAGTTTGTTCGGTTGGAACTTTCTCCTCTCGGCCACCGTGATATCCTGCTATTTACATTTTTCTGCTGCTCCCGCGTGCATTCCCTCGGCGCTGACGGGAAAACCTACAACTTCAGGTGCATCCCGGTACACGATGAAAAAAAAGCTGCAACCGCAAATCCTGATCTTCGATGTGGATGGCGTATTGGTAGACGTGCGCGGGACGTATTGGCGTTCCGCTCTGGAAACGGTTCGCCATATTACTGGCAAGCGCGTCACCTATGCCGAGCTGCATCGTTGGAAGAGCAAGCCCGGATTCAATGACGATTGGGCCATGGTTTCTGCTTGGGTGAGTTCTCTTGGACGTCCCACCTCGTACGAAGAAGCGCGCGCGGCCTTCGAAAAATTTTATTGGGGTACCGACGGCAGGCCCGGAAACGTGCGCAACGAAAAGCTGATGGTCACGCCACGGCAGATTGAGAGATGGGCAAAGAGTTTCGAGCTGAATCTTTTTACCGGACGCACGCGCCAGGAATTTTCTTTTACGTTCGAACGCTGGCCGGGCGCCAAATACTTCCGCACCATCATCACCATGGACGACGCGAAGAGAAAACCGCATCCCGAAGGCTTGCACAAGATTCTCGGCGGGCGCGATCCTGCCACCGCGCTTTATCTCGGCGACAATATTGACGACGCTCTGGCCGCCCGTGACGCCGGCGTCCCTTTCATGGCCATCATTGCCCGGGGCGAACACGGCTACCGCCAGCGCGCCGCGCGCTTCCGCGAGCTCGGCGCACTTGCCCTTCTTTCCCGCGCTGCGGACCTCAACGCTTGGCTGAAGTAATTTGCCGGGAACTTTTTGTATCCAACATCGCGATGGTCTGTTGTCGCGCGTGCAAATCAACGCCTGTAATTCGCATCTCGGCCTCCTTCGGCCCGAGCGCTTTTAGGGTGAACACCGAAACAGTCGACTCTGGCCGGCCCGTCAAGTCCCTTGCTCCAAAACTAGTCGTCAGGACAGTAGCATCTCGAGGTTCTGAGGGCCTACCATCCGTTTACCAAGCCCACCTGGGGTCGTCAGTTTTGACTGCTCCTCGAATTGCGAATTCCAGCTACGGCAAACTGTCAAACTGTGCTGGCTAGCAGAAGAAATGGAGAAAAAATGAAAAAGCCATGGTTGGTTCTTGTAGGTGCGGCGGTAACCTTAGGTGCGGCAGTAACGTCAACGGCCCAGACTGGGAATGGCGCGCCGAGCGGGGCTCACTACGAGCTGGGAATTATTGGGGTATCCGACCCCAAGACGCAACCCCTCACCGGCAGCGACCGCCACACGATTTTTGTAGGGCTCGGAGCCAATAAGAAGGGCGGCGACGTAATCACCAAAATCTACCTGACCCAGGGTCCGTTCACCGTCTGCGACGGCAACGGCTTTCTTCCGGCAACTGATTGCAACGGCAACCCAATCCCTGGCGCCACTACTGGCGCCGTTTTCCAACTACCTTGCAACCTGCTAACCGACACATGTTCCGGCGGGACATCGCAGGCCTATACGATTTGGGCGCGTGCGTTAGGCAAGCCAGGCGGCCAGGCCACCGTCACTACCTGCGGGACGACCGACCTCGGTGCGGTGATCTGCTCGACTGCAAGTACACTGATGGTCCGCGGGAGCGGCCAGCAGAAATTCAGGGACGTGACCTCCACGCTGACCACCATCGACACCACCCTGGGGAACTTTTCACTCTTTGCGACCGGCTTCCTCAATTTCTTCTGGCAGTACGATAACTCCGGACTGAAGCTGTTGCAGGTCCGCTTCTATCCGCAGTGAAGCTTGCCTTGAGTTTCTGGGCCGTCTTCATCTGCGTGTTGGCCGCGCTTCCCGCCGTGGCTGGCGCCGAGGCTCCGAAAGCGGTCTTCCAGGAGACGCGCTTCGACTTCGGAAGAGCCATGTACGGGTCGGTGGTGGAGCACGATTTCTGGGTGAAGAACGAAGGCTCCGCCGCCCTGAAGATAGTAAAGGCCAGCATGACCTCGCCGCTCTTGGTGACTCGCATGCCACGCGAGCTTGCCCCCGGCGGCGAGGGTCTTATTCACTTCAAGCTTGACACCGCGGCTCTCCGCGGACCGTTCAAGGGACAGATCACGGTATTCCTGAACGATCCTGGCCTGCCGGAGGCCGGCTTGAGCTTCGAAGGGGTGGTGATTCCACCTGTGGAAGTCTCGCCTCTGCCGGCGTTCTTCGTCTCCGGCCTGCGCGGGAAAGGGGCGTCCGCATCGCTCGAAATCATCAATCATGAAGCGCAGCCGCTGCGCATTGTCAAAGTCGAATATCCGACAGAAGGGTTCACAACGGTCGTGGAAACGCTCCAGCCTGGACAGCGCTACAAGTTAACTTTGACTCTCAAGCCCGATGGCCCCGGCGGCAGAAAGGCGGAGCCGATCACCGTCGCGACTTCCAGTGACGCCCAGCCAACACTAGAGATCACCGCGAACACCTTTCTTCACGAGCGGGTTTACACGTTTCCGGACTCAGTAGATCTAGGAGCTATCCCCATCTCGCAGATCCGTAAGAACCCCGGCCTGCTCAGCATGCTCGCACAAACTTTGATGGTCTACCAGGAGGGCGGCTCTGATTTTCGCGCTACCCTGCGCACGGATTTACCGGGACTGAAGCTGAAATGGGAGCGCGGACCGAAAGGCGACCGGTACCAAACCACCATAGCCCTTGACCCCGACAATGTGCACGCCGGCTCCTATAAAGGTTTGTTGCTCATGGATACAAACGACCCCGTGTTCCCCAAACTGACTGTTCCGATTTCGGGCCAGATTTTGGACCAATAAGCTTAAGAGCCCGCGATGGTCGTGACTAACGCCGCCATGATCGCCGCCACGGCGCTCCCCTCATTCCTGGCCGGAAAACGCGCTTCCGCGAGCTCGGCGCCCTCACGCTGCTTCCTCGCGTCACCGAACTATTCCGGATTTTGAAATAAATTCAGAGAATGCTCATGAAGCTGCAGGCACTACCCGGCAGGATAGCGATTTGCGTAAAACGCTCTTTCCTCCGCATCATTTGCACTGCCCAGGCGCCACTCCGGAAACGCGGCAAGATCGTCCGCCAGAGCTTCGATGGTGCCTCGCAGCTCAAGAATGGCGCGCCATCGTTCCGGAATTGATTCCACTCCCCCCGCCGCGCCCAGGAGATTACCGGTAATCGAGCCCGTCGAGTCGCTGTCCCCGCTATGATTCACGGCTAGAATGACGCCGTCTTCAAAATCGCGCGCGGAAAGCGCGCAATAGATCCCCATCGCGAGCGCTTCTTCCGCCACGAATCCCTTTCCCAACACGCGCAAGACGCTGCGTTCGTGAGGGCGGTTATGTGCGAGCGCTTCGGCTCGCTCGATGGCCACCAGAGTTTCCTTGTGAGATTTCTGTTTACGCAGCTCTTCCTTGGCAGCATCAATAGCCTCCCTCAGCGGGCTGCCTGCCAGAACCACACCGACGATTACGGCGAGCACTCCAGCGGTTAGGCAGCCGCTGGGATGTCCATGCGTGATCGCTGCCAGATCAGCGCCGGTTGCGAACAGGCTGGGGATCAGCCGGTCGCGTTTGCGCTCGCGGATGAGCGCATGCGCGAAATACATCCCGACAGGTGCGATGCGCATTACGCCGCCGCACCCTTTGCTGTCGTTGGCGGCCCGAGCGACTTTGCCGCGGTTGGTTTGCAGCGCGGAGAGACAGGTGGTTCCAGGTGCGCGGCGGCTGAAAAGCTTTTTCTGTTGGAGTAGCCAACTGGCCTTTCCGCAGGCAGAAGATATCAACCGGGAATTCTCCTGGGTCAAAAGCCAGCGCGCGTAGGAACCCGTTGCGGCCCGAAAGAAATCAAGCGGCTGACCTTGCAGCGACGATGCCAAGTGAGCGGAGAGCATGCCCTCTGCTGTAAAGAGCGTCATCTGGGTATCGTCGGTGATGGACCCTAACTTTCCGTACGCCGGCGCGTAGTCGCGGATTCCTCCTTCGCCATAGACCTTTACAATTTCGTCGACGTCCAGGAATTCAACGGGAGCGCCGAGGGCATCACCGACCGCCCCTCCAAGCAAGCAGCCGTGGAATCTGCAGCCGTGGAATCTGGCACGAAGTTGCGCATCGGGTTGAATCCGAGGAAGGGGCATTTTTGTTTGGAGCCGTGGGGAGCGGCTCTCTCGCAGAACAGCTTACTGCGATTTCCGCGGAATTGAGCCAGCCATATTCGCAGTTTGTGGCATCCCATTGTCTGGGAACTCTTTCTTCCCCAGCGGGGAATTAAATAAAGGTTGTCGAAAAAATCTCGGATTTGAACATGAAAGCTACCTGCTTCTCAAAGTTTTCGACGTTGACGATTTTCGCAGTACTCACACTCTTAGTGCCCAGCGCGGTCTATGCCCAAGCGCCCGCCGGGCCTCTCCCCGCCGGGCCGCCCCAGTCTGTTCCCACGTCCGCAGCAAAGCCCCAGGAGCAGACTCCAGAGCTGCCCCCGCGCACAACCATTCTTGGCGCCTGGAAGTTCAATGGCGATGATAGCGACGACGCGCGCAAGAAGATGCAACAGTCTCGAGGCTCCAATGGCGGCGGTGGCGGACGCGGCCGCATCGGTGGCGGCTGGCCCGGGGGTGGTGGAGGCGGTTACGGGGGGCATCGCGGCGGCGAAAACGATGAAGAGCGCGAGAAAATGCGCGAACTCTTCACGCCTGCCAAATCAATCACCCTCGCGATGACCGGCGCGGAAGTGGATCTGGTGGACGATCGGAGCCGGAAGCGCGCGTTCATGACCGATGGGCGAAAATTGCAGAAATCCAAGGATGAAAACTATCAGGAGATTGCCGCCAAGTGGGACGGCAACCGCTTGGTCACCGATGAAAAGAATCCTCGCGGCGGAAAGATGAGCCGCACTTTGGAACTTTCCTATGACGGCCGGCAGCTCTACGAAACGCTGCACATGACCACGGGCCGAAGCGACACTCCACTCGTCATCCGCTACGTCTACGACATACCGGTGCAAACCCGCCAGTAACAATCCAGCAACTTAAAGCGGTTTACATTCGGGGTTCGCCTTGACAGGAGTGTTCACTCGGCCTACACTACGTAGTTTTTAGATGGTGCTGAAAGCGCACTGAGGCGTGGAGCCTCCGCGAGGAAGGGCACGAACAGGCCATGGACAAGGTCAAGTCAGGTATGGATAAGAAAAGGCTCGAGTACTACAAGAAGAAATTACAGGCGCGGCGCGAAGAGTTGATGAGGACCATCGCGCGCACGCAGGAAGAAGGCCGCACGGCGGACGAAGATCCCACGGTGGACCTGGCGGACAAGGCGGCGAACTCCTATACCAAGGAGTTTCTATTTGGCATGACCAATACGGACCGCACCATCCTGAACATGATCGACGCGGCGCTGAAGCGCATCCAGGCTGACGAATACGGCGTCTGCGCGAATTGCCAGGAAGAGTTGCAGCAGAAGCGTATGGAAGCGGTGCCCTGGGCCAAGCATTGCCTGGCGTGTCAGGAAAAGATGGAGCAAGGATTGTTGTGAGACGAGCGCGGTAAAAAGCACGCGTGTGGAGACTCTCCGCTACTTAGCCACGGGCCCTCGGCGACAAGCATAGCTCGAACTGATTACCCCGGTATACATTTCCTCTTTAATTAGAACACAAAGAAGAGTAGATTTCTGGCTGCGTGGCGGACGGAAACTCATCCAGCGGCATTGGTGCAACTCGGCACGGAAGTGCGCGAGGCTGGTCTCGACGCGGCCGGGGTTGGCTGGCGGAGATCAGCGACGCATTGGTAAGCGTGTTCTTCCCGGCCGGATGCCGCATTTGCGATAGATTGCTGACGACCGCGAGCCGCGTCCCCATTTGTGATGACTGCCTCGAGTCCTTTGAACGCGTACCAAACATCCTTTGCGAGGTTTGCGGCCGGCCACTCGCCGGATTGGCGCGGAACCAGGAGCAGCCGCTACTGTGCCCCGCATGCCAGGACAAAACCTATGCTTTTGACCGCGCGCGAAGCTTCGCCCTGTATCAAGGAGCCCTGGTGCGCGCAGTCCTGCTCTTGAAATTCGAGCAGATCGAGCCGCTTGGGGCGTGGTTTGCGCAGCGCCTAGCCGAACTGGCGAGTGCCGAAGGAGAATGGCTCGCAGCGGACGTGGTGGTGCCAGTACCGCTCCATCGGGAAAGGGAACGGGAGCGTGGGTACAACCAAGCCGCGCTGATCTCAAAGCCATTGGCGAAACAGCTGAGATTGCCGCATAAAGCGGTGCTTTTGATGCGCACGCGGGCGCGGCCCGACAAGCAAGTGCTGAGTTTGGAGGAACGTTGGGAGTCCGTGCGTGGCGCTTTTGCCACACGTCCGGGCAGCCAAGTTGACAATCTACGCGTCTTACTGGTAGATG
>WNFT01005325.1_pt1 | contig 11244 bp, 8 predicted proteins | sample 5400191 | NCBI WGS metagenome assembly WNFT01 (sample SAMN13153359, study PRJNA577476) | soil metagenome | isolation source: 80 cm saprolite under Madrone tree | place: USA:California | collected 2016-06-14
TGCGAAGCGACCCGAGAGGGGCCTGGTGGCAGTCGTAGCGGATCATAGTACCTGTGAAAGTGGGGAAGTGAGGCCCAAGCGACCCACGGGAGGGAAGGAGACGCCGGGCAGAGCATTCCCCGTAGGGTTCCAGGGGAGAGACTTTGCGCTCACGAACCCTGGCACCAGACCTGCGGTGGACGGTGGCGCAAGGTCATGCCTTGCAGGGTAGCAGAAGCTCTGCGTGAGGAACCGTATGCGTGAATGGCGCACGTACGGGTCTGTGGGGGGCCGGGTGGGAAACCACCGGCTCTACCCGGCACCTGACGGCCTGTATGCCTAAGTTCTTAACAATTCTCAACGCCATGCTGAAGCAGCGGACGCCCTGGCAAGCCCAGGAGGTCCAGGGCTAAAAAAATATACCAGGACCCCTGGACAACCAAGACAGTTGCTCCGCTCCTCCGTCGCTGCGGCTTCCGGCAGCATCTGAAGGCTAGCGTTCGGCTTCGCAAAGGATGCACGGAATCTCTAGGGGACCGTTTTCACGGAGGCGCTGTCCCTGAAGTGCTCTTCGTCCCTTGCGTGTCCGCAATCCCATCCATGAGGAACAGCCTATGGCACGTCTCCCGTACGTGACCTCGGAGCAGCTCCCCGAGAGCGAGCGTGGACGCTTTGACGAAATTCTTGCGCGGTTCGGGCGCATCAATAACATCTTCCGCGTCGTGGCCCATCGTCCGCCGCTGCTGCGACACTATCTCCAGTTCGGCGTGGGTTTGCGCCATGTGACCCTGCTCGATCCCGTCCTCAGGGAGTGAGCCATTCTGACCGTGGGGCGGCTGGCGCAGTGTCCCTATGAGGTGGTACACCACAGTGCCTTAGCCCAGCGCCTCGGCGTGCGCCCCGAACAGATGGAGCGGTTGGCGGCCTGGGAAAGCGATCCGGCCTTTACCACCCAGGAGCGGGCGGTCATGCGCTATGCCGCGGAAGCAACGCAACAGGTCACGGTGTCGACGGAGACCTTTGATGCCTTGCGCCGTTTTTTGTCGGCAGAGCACATTGTCGAGTTGGTATGCAATGTGGCGTTCTACAACATGGTTGTCCGGGTGCTGGTCCCGTTGGAGGTAGATCTAGAGGAGGATGCCCACGACAACAGGTACAAATTCACGTAACGCACGCTGGCGCGGAGAGGTGCGGTACACGCGGCGGGGCGAGGCCATCCAGTTCTTCATAGCAGGGCGTGCGAGGAACATGCCTGTGGGGCAGGTTCCCCAGCCGAACACTTAGGAGGACCCCTGTTGTCAAGAGACAGACTACCCCTACGAGCGGATTTTTGCCGTTTTTTTCCGCTTTTTCCATTCCAGCGCAGTCGGTACCCGGTGGTGGGTCCTGACTGCATTTCCCTATGCCGGTGCAGGACGAGTGTGGCTGCACCACACACTTATTGAGGCCCTGTCGCCCTAGTGATGGCGAGTACAGCAAGACGCTCACATGGTCTGCTGCGGCCTGGAAACATAGTCTCGTTTCAACATATAATAGACGGCCCGGGCCAGCTTATGGGCCAAGACCGTCAATGCCTTACCCTTGCCGTGTTTTGTCTCTCAGCGGGTCAGATATTTTTGGCCCGCAGGATTGCTGCGAAGGAACAAGACCGCCGCTTCGGAGAAGGCCCACTTGAGATACGCACTGCCGATCTTCGTGCCGGAGGTGCCATACCGCATCGTAGAGTCATTGGTCATAGAAGTCAATCAGGGTGAGGTCGACTGCCACGGCCTGAGGAAGAGTGGTAGTGCGCTGCGGTGAGGTCAGGTACGCTCCGCAAGGTGGCAGACGGGCTGAGCCTCGTCCTCAACCTGTGCAAACGTGGCCGCAGGCGATCGCCTATGCTCATGGCACAAGATGATCGTAGATCGCCTGTAAGCTGGCACGACCAATGCGCTGGCGGGCAAAGCGCATGCTGCTGATACGGCGGTACTCATGCGCCGTCAGGGCGTCGTTGCCGTGTGCGATCGCGATATAGGCGACGGTATCCGGGCCGCCATTGAGGCGCTCAGCGCCGGTCACGGCTAAGCCCAGGTTGGTCTCGTTGCGGCGGCGTACGCCACGGGCCATGGCCGCAGCCACCTCGGGACTGACGGGGCCGTACTGTTTGAGCAAGGCTTCCGGCACATCCAAGAGATGCTCTAGCGCCGCCGGCAGGTGCGCCATGACGGCGGCGGCAAAGTGCCGACCGTCAGCCAGGGCCGTGGCCAGTTGATGGCCGACACCGCCGCTCAGGCCGGATTCGGCCACAGCGATGCTCAGGTCGTGCTGCCGAATGAGGTGTGCCACTGCCTGTTCGTATTCGAGTTCGTCTATGCCAAAGACGGCCTTCCCAAGGCGTCGCCGAACCTGGGTGTCCAGGGGATCGATGAGAGCGGTCGCCGCGGCTGCGTTGGCCGCTTTGGCAGTCAGGCGCACGTGAATCTCGCCCAGGTGCATCTGCGCCAGCAGACCAATAGTCGGGTTCGAGCCCTCTTTGATCAAATCATCCAGGGCCTCATCGATGTAGCTCTCCGTCAACCCCATGCACTTCAGCGTGCGTGAGACAATCATGGACTGCACGTGAAAGCGCTCCTTGAGGTGCGGCATCACTTTGTGCTCCATGAGATACCGCAACTCGCCAGGCACACCTGGTAAGCTCACGATGGCGCCACCACGTAGGGTGGGAGCAATAAAACCGGGGGCAGTCCCCACAGGATTTTCGATGGGCAGGGCCCCGGCAGGGATATGGGCCTGGCGGGCGTTGTTCTCGGTATAACGCGCCCCCATCATGGCCTTGATCTGCTCCAACAGGTGCAGCTTGAGTTCGAGCGGTACGCCGAGCACTGCGGCCACGGACTCACGCGTCATGTCGTCCAGCGTCGGGCCAATGCCGCCCGTGGTGAGCACCAGATCGCTGCGCTCGCTGGCCATCTTCAAGGTTTCCACAATGCGCCCTATGTTGTCGCCCACGGCGCTCTTGTAATACAGGTCAATCCCGATGCTTGATAATTGTTGTGCCAGATAGGCGCCATTGGTATCGATGATCTGGCCGAGCAGCAGTTCGGTGCCGATGACCACAATTTCCGCTTGCACGGTGTTCTCCTTACGCTCTATGCCACTACTGCTCATCGAAGCGCACAATATCCAGAATGCGCAGATGGCGCTGGCCGGCCGGGATCGTGATGGCCACCTCATCGTCGAGGACTTTCCCAATCAAGCCGCGGGCCATAGGAGATTGATACGAGATAATGTTTTTTTCCGGCACGGCATCGGCTTGCCCCAAGATGGTATACACCACTTCTTTGCGAGTCCGCAGGTCGAGACAGACCACTTTCGTACCAATCGAGACGCGCTCACAGGAGATCGGCAATTCTTCGATAAACCGTGGGGCACGTAGCTGTTCTTCGAGTTCATAGATGCGCCGTTGGAGCATGTCCAGGCGCTCGCGTGTGGCATGATACTCAGCGTTTTCGCTGAGATCACCGTCGGCGGCTGCCACGAGCTTAGCGCGACTGACAGCCGGGAGTTCTTCAGTACGCAGCCGACTCAGCTCTTCCATAAACCGAGTGTACGATGCACGAGTATAAAAATTGCTCATAGCACTCCTCGCTTCCAAAGTACCTGATGCGTCGCATCCGCTCTTAGCGCATCCGCTCCTAGAAGGATGTCGTGAGAGATATGTCCTCTCTAAGTAGGGTATCACAATTTCGCAATGCGGTGGGAGAGCAGGAGGCCACCTCTGCACGGTCACCCTACGCGCCCAGGAAGTCATCGATAATCTTCTGGTCTATGGCGTCGACCGACGTCAACCGGATGCGTGTCACACCCACGCCATTGTGCTGCTCTTCAGCCAACACCTTCCCGTAGAGGTCCCCTGAGTCGCGGTCGAGTCCTGGATACCTGAGCCGCATGCGCACGTTGGTAAGCGGTCGCATGGGCGTGTCCAGGTGGACATCGAGTTGCCGCATGCCCAGCCGGAGGACGACGCCAGCGATCTCGGTCTTGCTCACCACCTTGCCGTCAATCACCCAGCACGCCAGGGGTAGTGAGATGTCTACCTGCTGGTCCACGAGCGTGTCCAGGTCAGGCAGACGCTGCGCGAACTGCCCCGCAATGCCGCGCAGTTCGTAGAGCAGGAGTGGTTCGGCAATGCCTTTAACTTCGACAGGTACTGGGGGTGCCACCTCTGCTATGTCACGTAGGCGTTCGTACGTGGCGGGGCTCAGGAAAATCTGCCCTCCCACCGTACACCCTTCGACGCGGGCGGCGAGGTTCACCGCGGCACCGACCACGGCGTACTTGGCGCGCTGCTCGGAGCCGATGTTGCCGACCACAGCCTCTCCTGTATTGATGCCAATGCCCATCTCGAAACGCGGCCGGCCGCGCTCAGCGTGCTCCTGATTGAGAGCAGCCATGGCGCGTTGCATGGCGAGCGCTGACGCTGCGGCACGCTCAGCGTGATCGTGGTGCGAGATGGGGGCACCGTAGACCGCGAAAATGGCGTCGCCGATGAACTCGTTGATGGTCCCGCCGTAGGCGATGATAATGTCAGCCATGCGCGCCAGAAAGTCGTTCAGCAGCTCCATCACCCAGGCAGGATCGCCCTGCTCAGCAAAGCGCGTGTAGCCACGCAGGTCAGACATCAAGACCGTAATGTCGCGCTTTTCCCCCCCGAATTTGAGCCCCTCAGGCGATTCGAGCAGGGTCTTCGCGACCTCCGGAGACACGTAACGACCAAAGGTGGTGCGGATAAAATCGCGCTGGCGTAGGCCCTCGACCATCTCGTTGAAGGCACTTGTTAAACGGCCCATCTCGTCGCTGGAGCGGACTGGCAGCTCCAGGGTAAGATCGCCGCTGGCGACGCGCGCGACGCCGCCGGTGAGAGCACTGATCGGACGGGTCACACGCCACGTCAGCCCGACCCCGACCACGGTTGCCACGAGCCCGCCGCCCACACACGCCAGCACGATGGCCAGAGACAGGGCATCAAACCAGTAGGAGAATAGCGCCCCCTGATGCTCTACCGCAACGACGGCGAGCGTCTTGCCCGTGCTGTCGCTGATCGGCGCAATGGCCGTGATCCACTGTTCTCGTTGCTGGCGCTGCGCGCTCCACTTCCAATAGATCGGCGTGGAGCGCGCGAACCCATCGGCGAACGTCCAGTCAAGTATCTGTGCCAGTTCGGGACCTACGGTAAGGCGAGACCCAGGCTGGAGGGATTCGTCAGCGTCACTCACCGCCACCACCCGGGCCCGCTGCGTGGCCGTGTCGTGGTCAGTCAGGGTGTATACGGGTGTCGTCAGTTCGCCCGCCTTTTGAATCGATACCAGGGCTGCCCGCACGCGCTGCTGCGCCTCGGAGTCCAGGTCGGGTGTGCGTTGGGCCTCGGCCTGCGCCATTGGGTCGATCAGGAGGACACCCACACGCGTGAGGTTGAGGAGTTTGGCGCTGATGACCTCTTCGAGCAGCCTGGATAAGCCTTGCACGTCCCGTACGGCTTCCAGGCGCCCGAGCAGGGGCACATCAGCCAGCCCGTAAAGCATGACGAAGGCGGCCAACCCTATGGCGAAGAGTGTCACCAGGACGAAAGCCGCGACCATGCGTGTACTGAGGCGTTGCCAGAGACGAAGGGGATGTCGCATCATTGCTGAGGCACCAGTGCAGAAGGATGGAACTTGACTCACGCATACTGCACGTCTGTTGCACTGCTGGGGCAGTATAGGTCGCACCGCGCCACAACGCAATATCAAAACATGCGGAGCACAATTTTGCGTGTGCCCGAGCGCGCGGCATGCGCGAGCGCTTGCACACCTTCAGCCAGAGGATAGACCCGGTCAATCAACGGTGCGACCGTCACATGTCCATGCGCGAGCGCCTGCAGGGCTGGGGGAAAGCGGCCACAACGCGAGCCCACGACGGTAATTTCGTTGATCACGAGAGGTGCCAGAGACAACGTATGCGTGCTGGCGACCGTACTCTTCAAGACCAATGTGCCACGTGGACGTATGCTCTCCATGGCGAGGGCGAGCCCTGCCGTGGAGCCGGTGGCTTCCACGACGATGTCAGCCAGACGCGGGCGCCAGTCGCTCAGCAACACCGTCGCCATGCCGAGTTGGTGCAACAGCGCCAGCTTGTGTGGGTGTTGCCCCACGACGCACACCTGGGCCCCGGCACTATGCAGCACCTGAGCACAGAGCCCCCCGAGTTTGCCGTCACCCAGCACCACGACGTCATCGGTCGGCTGCACACGCACCTGTTCCAGGATTTCAAAGGCGGCTGCCAGCGGCTCGGTGAACACGGCCGCTGCGTCGGTGACACTGGCCGGCACCGAGTGGAGATTGGCAACTGGCACCCGCACATACTCAGCGAAACAGCCATCGGCGTTGAGAATACCCATGACCTGCCGCGTTGGGCAGTGGCGGCCGAGCCCCTGGACGCAGACTGGACAATGCCCACAGGCAAAGTTGATCTCTGCCACCACGCGTGTACCCACCAGCTCGGCTGGACCCGCACTGACCACCCCGATACATTCGTGTCCAGGCACCCCCTGGAACCCCATATACCCGCGCAAAATCTGCAGGTCTGTCGCACAAATGCCAGCCAGATGCACACGCACCACGGCAGTAGTTTCATCTGCCGGCGGTGTAGGATAGGCCGTATCCAGCCGCAGGTGTTGACCGTCCCAGAAAAGAGCCTGCACGGAGGACTCCCTGGCTCATTCAGTCAAATGCAGATGACGCCGCAGCACATACATGCCGTCAGGCGTATACGGTTCCGTTTGTGCCCGCCGGAGAATCTCGGCGATGGGCAGGAATTCTCCACTCTCTACTTCTTCTGGCTGCAAGACCAACTCGCCATCGTAGACACACGCAAACACTCTACCCCACACGCGCGTGCGCTCATCGGCGAAGTAGAATGTAAAGAGCGGCGTCAGGGGCACGTCACGGATACCTAGTTCTTCATACAGTTCGCGTGGCGCGCTCTCTTCATAGCTTTCGCCGGCCAGCACCACCCCGCCGGTAGCCGGGTCGTAGTAGCCCGGGAAGACGTCCTTCGTCATGGTGCGCTTCTGCACGTATAAGGCACCTTGAGAATTGAAGACCAGAATGTAGGTGCTGCGGTGCGGCAAGCGTTGCGCTCGCATCTCCCGCCGTGGCGCCGCTCCCACTACGTTGTTGTGCTCGTCAACGATGGCGACAATTTCGTCTGCTGCACTCATCACCGTGCTTCCATCCTCTGCCAACAGTAGGCCAGGGTTGCCATAGGATTATGCCCATGCCATCATACCACACACGCCTGTCTCTATGTTATAGCGGCGTCTGTGTCCTGCATCTCCCTCAGGGCGGCAGCGTAGGCTGTATAGGTCGCACTATCGAAAAGCACAAAGCGCACGCCAGACGGTTGTTCATGCTCGTGGAGGAACGCGATCACGGTGGTGAGCGCTGTATGAGCTGCGAGGGCCACGGGATAGCCATACGCCCCAGTCGACAGGGACGGAAACGCCACACTGTGACACTGATGGGCCACAGCCACAGCCAGACTCTTCTCATAGGCACTGACGAGTTGCTCGGCTTCACGTTGCTGTCCGCCGTGCCAGATCGGCCCCACTGCGTGGATGACGTAGCGCGCCGGCAACTGGCCGGCGCCTGTGATCACAGCGTCTCCCGTCGGGCAGCCTTGGGGATAGCGCTGCCGGGTCTCAGCCATAATAGCGCGGCCTCCGGCGCGGTGGATCGCCCCATCCACGCCGCCCCCGCCTGCCAACTGGCTGTTCGCGGCGTTGACGATGGCATCGGTGGTTTGCCGTGTAATATCCCCGGTCACGAGTTCCAGCACGCATGAGCCAATATGCACTTGCATACCTGTCCTCCTTGTGCGATCATCCCTACCCTTGACTGGCTGGCTGGACTGCTCCACTATGTCCTCTCACGTCCCAGGCACAGCCGGCGGCGGGGAACGTGGGGGAGGGGCATCCTCACACCTTGCCCTTGTCTTCATGTTTCCCTCTACAGTAGAATGCGACGCGACCTGCTGGGAGAGGCCAGAAAGACCAGACAGTCATGGATGAGAACCAGCACCGTCACCTGACAGCGCTACCTGGTGCACATGGCACAGTATACAATGCCTAGCCAAGACACTGCTCGCCAGCATGGCCATGGTCAATGCTTGTGCAGAGGCAAGGCGGCAGTTGCGACAGCATTATTTCCTTAGGAGGGCTCACCAATGCCTTTTGCCCCCATTCCGGACGTGCTGGCCGAGATCCGCAAAGGTCGCATGATCATCCTATGTGATGACGAAGACCGTGAGAATGAAGGCGATCTCTGTATAGCGGCCGAGAAAGTCACTCCCGAGGCGATTACCTTCATGGCGCGCTTTGGCTGTGGCTTGATTTGTATGCCGATGCTCCCCGAGCATCTCGATCAGCTTGCACTCCCGCTCATGGTGGCAGACAATACGTCCCAGCGTGGGACGGCTTTTACCGTATCCATCGACGCACGGGACGGTATCACCACTGGCATTTCATCTGCAGACCGAGCCCACACGATTTTGACGGCGCTTGATTGTCGTCCAGAAGATCTCGCCCGCCCTGGGCATGTATTCCCACTGCGAGCGCGTCCGGGTGGCGTCCTGGAGAGGCCGGGGCAGACTGAGGGATCGGTCGACCTGGCGCGTTTGGCAGGTCTCTATCCAGCCGCGGTGATCTGTGAGATTATGAACTCCGATGGCACCATGGCCCGGCGACCTGACCTTGAGCACTTTGCGACGAAGCATGGCTTAACAATGGCCACGGTGGCTGATTTAATTGATTATCGTAAGCAATATGACCTGCCTGGTGAGTAGATGGTCCCTGTGCCTGTGACGCATGCTGCAGCCGCTTCATCCTTTGCGGGGGGTGAGGGTGAAGGGCGGTGCTGCAAGAGCAAGGATCTTCTTCCCTGCTTCCTCATTTTTTATGATTATAATTACGTCATACGCTAAACACACATGCATCTATTGACCCTTTGCTGCGCCATTGGCTCAGGAGAACAGCGCACATGCCGTTTCAAGATGTTCCTGCAAAAGTTGATGACTTCCCTACCCAAGAACTCCAGGTATTACAGTTTTGGCACGACATCAAAGCCTTTGACACGCTCCGTGCGCTGCACCGGGGGCAACCGCGGTGGTCGTTCCTGGATGGTCCGGTCACAGCCAACAATCCTTTAGGGGTGCATCATGGCTGGGGGCGGACGTACAAGGATGTGATGAACCGCTACTGGACGATGCGGGGACGGGAGTTACGCTATCAGAACGGCTTCGACTGCCAGGGTTTGTGGGTGGAAGTGGAAGTCGAGAAGTCTTTAGGATTCCGCTCGAAAAAAGATATTGAAGACTACGGTCTGGACCGCTTCGTCCGCAACTGTAAGGAACGCGTGCTGCGCTATGCGGCGGTGCAGACCGAGCAATCCATCCGGCTGGGCTACTGGATGGACTGGGACGACCCCGAGCGCTTGCGCCGCCTGGCTGATGCCTTAGTGCAAGAGCCGTCGCAGCTCTTGACGGTCGAGGGCCCCATGGGACCCGTGACCGACATCGTGGAGCAGATCGTTGGGCGTCTGGGCATGCCGGAATTGGGGGGCAGTTATTTTACGTTCTCCAACGAAAATAATTACATGATCTGGTCGTTCCTGAAAAAGTGCTGGGAACGTGGCTGGCTCTATCGCGGTGCTGACGTTATGCCCTGGTGCTGGCGCTGCGCCACTGCGATCAGTCAGCACGAGATCGTCACGGATGGCTATCAGGACCTGACGCATTCCGGCGTGACCCTGCGCTTCCCATTACGTGGGCGGGAACGGGAGTCTCTCCTGGTGTGGACGACGACGCCCTGGACGCTCAGCAGCAATGTCGCGGCGGCGGTTGGTCCGCGGCTCACCTACGTCAAGGTGCGTCAGGGTGAGGAGATTGTCTATCTCTCTAAGGGCACGATGCACATGCTGCGGGGACCGTACGAGGTCCTGGCAGAGATGCCTGGGACAGCGCTGGCTGGCTGGACCTACGACGCTCCCTTCGACGCGTTTGAGGCGTCACAGCGCCCCGGCGGATTTTATACCCTCCGGGAAAACCTCTCTGGCGCCTCTCCGTGCGCTGCCGAAGCCCACCGCGTCATTCTATGGGATGAGGTGAGCGAGACGGAGGGTACCGGGATTGTGCACATTGCCCCTGGCTGTGGTGCCGACGATTTTCGTCTGGGCAAAGAGCAGCAGTTGCCCATAGTGGCGCCGCTCAATGACGAAGGTTATTTTGTCGACGGCTTTGGCTGGTTGACGGGGAAGCACGTGTCGGAGGTCCCAGAAGCGATCTGTACGGAGCTCACGCAGCAGGGGCTGCTGTACCATGTGGAACCGTATACGCACCGCTATCCTACGTGCTGGCGCTGCGGTGTTGAACTCGTCTTTCGCCTGGTGGACGAGTGGTTCATCCGCATGGACGAGCTGCGCCATGCCATTATGGATGTGACCCGGCAGATTCGCTGGATTCCGGCCTTTGGTCTCGATCGCGAGATCGACTGGCTGCGCAATATGCACGATTGGATGATCAGCAAAAAGCGCTACTGGGGTCTCGCCCTGCCCTTCTGGGAATGCACTGCCTGCGGCAACTATGAAGTCCTTGGTGACGAGCACGAACTCGCCGCGCGGGCGGTCGAGGGCTGGGAGGCATTTCAGGGACATACCCCACACCGCCCCTACATTGATGCCATCAAGATTGCCTGCGCGCAATGTGGGGCCCTGATGCAGCGCATCGCCGATGTCGCCAATCCCTGGCTGGACGCTGGCATTGTCAGTTTCAGCACGCTGCGCTACCGCTCTGACCGCGACTACTGGCGGGCCTGGTACCCAGTCAACTGGATCAGCGAGTCCTTCCCAGGGCAATTCCGCAACTGGTTCTACAGTCTCCTCGCCATGGCCACGGTGTTGGAGAACAGTCCGCCGTTCCTGGAGTGCTTTGGCTATGCCACGCTCATGGCTGAAGACGGACGGGCCATGCACAAGAGTTGGGGGAACTCGATCGAGTTCAACGAGGCGGCGAGCCGCATGGGTGTGGACGTCATGCGCTGGCTCTACTGTGCCCATAAACCTGAGAACAATCTGCTGTTTGGCTATCAACGTGCAGATGAGGTGCGGCGCCAGTTTTTGATTCCACTCTGGAACATGTACCACTTTTTTGTCACCTATGCCAATCTGGATGGCTGGGAGCCAGGCCACGAGG
>WNFT01005326.1_pt1 | contig 11244 bp, 10 predicted proteins | sample 5400191 | NCBI WGS metagenome assembly WNFT01 (sample SAMN13153359, study PRJNA577476) | soil metagenome | isolation source: 80 cm saprolite under Madrone tree | place: USA:California | collected 2016-06-14
GCCGGCCAGACCGCCGGCCGCCGCCATCCACCCGGCATGGCGTCCCATGACTTCGAGCACGAACACTTTGGTCGACGTGCGTGCCATCGACGCCACGTCGAGCGCCGCCTCGCGCGTGGACACGGCGATGTACTTGGCCGCGGAGCCGAATCCGGGGCAGCAGTCGGTGATGGGCAGATCATTGTCGACCGTCTTGGGTATCCCGATGCAAGTGATGGGATACGCCATCTGCACGGCGATTTCGGACACTTTTTGCGCCGTGTCCATGGAGTCGTTGCCGCCGTTGTAGAAGAAATAGCCGATGTCGTGCGCGCGGAATATGTCGATCAGGCGTTCGTACTGCGCGCGATTCTTGTCGATGCCGGCCAGCTTGTAGCGCGCGGACCCGAAGGCGCCGCCGGGCGTGTGGCGCAGGCCTTTGATGGCCGCCGCGCTCTCCTTGCTGGTGTCGATCATGTCCTCGGTCAGGGCGCCGATGATGCCGTGCCGGCCGGCATACACCTTGCCGATCTTGCCGCGGTGCCGGCGCGCCGTCTCGATCACGCCGCAGGCCGAGGCATTGATGACGGCGGTTACGCCGCCGGATTGTGCATAGAACGCGTTCTTCATGGGGCTCCCGGGGGACTTAGCTCCGAGGCGCGCAGAATAGCTGATCGGTCGAGGTTTGACGACCGCGCCGCCCGAAGGTACGGTAGCGCGCTTTCACCACTGCCTAAAAATCATGCGAATAGTTCTATTGGGAGCGCCAGGGTCAGGCAAAGGCACACAGTCGCAGCTGCTGGTCAAAGCCTATGGGGTCCCGCAAATATCCACCGGCGACCTGCTGCGCGAAGCCGTCGCCAAGGGGACGGAACTCGGCCTGCGCGCCAAGGCGGCGATGGACTCGGGAAAGCTGGTCGACGATGCCACGGTGCTCGGCATGATCCGCGAGCGCATCAGTCAACCGGACGCCGCCAAGGGTTTCATCCTGGATGGCTTTCCCCGCAATATCGCGCAGGCCGAAGCATTGGAAACGGTGCTGAAGGAAATGGGAACGCCGCTCGAGGCGGTGGTGCTCATGAACCTTGATTTGGGAGTTCTGTTCAAACGCTTGACCGGCCGCAGAATATGTCAGGTCTGCGGCAGGGTCTTCAATGTGTATACCTCTGCCCCCGGGGCCGCGGCACACACCAAGGAATGCGGCGACGCTCACCGTCTGATTCAGCGGCCGGACGACAAGGAAGAGGTCATCGGCAAGCGTCTGGAGGTTTACGAGGCGCAGACCAAGCCGCTGATCAAGTATTACGAAGCCGCCGGATTGCTGCGCATCGTGGACGCCGACGCCGACGTGGATACGGTGTTCAAGAGCATCGTCACCGTCAGCCGATAGCCTCGAGCAGCCGCGTCCCTATTTCTTCCCGGCGCCAGCCGGTCAGGGCATGTGAATCGCGACTTCCCATCGCAAGGGCCTTGAGCTCTCCGCGCGGCGCCAGAATCTCGGCGCTCACTTTGAGCTCGGCGGCGCGCGAATCGACGATCTTGCTCAGGCGTTCGATCAGGGCTTTCTGCTCGGGAGTGGGGCGCGCATCCTGACTGGGTTCTTGATCCGCCGCATCGTGCGATGACGCCTCGAGAGCATCGGACAAGCTCGCCGCGAGACGCTCATTCAGCGGAGGCGAAGCGCCTTGCGCGATGGAGAAAATGTCGGCGTCGGGGAGTATCCAGGCGCGCGGCAGATCGCGCGTGCGCGCCAGTTTTTCGCGCCAGACCGCAACGGCTTTGGCCCGGGCTCGCGGGACCGGCGCAAGCTGCGCGATGCCGCGCAGCCGGCCCCACGCTTGCGCGGGATCGGGTTCATACAGCTCTTTGTCCTCGAGCGCCCGAGAGTCCTCCAAAACCCAGTGCTCGCGCCCGAGCTCGCGCAGCCGCAGGGTGAGTTGATTCGCGATGTCGCCGAGATAAGACACATCGTCCGCTGCGTACTCCAGCTGTTCCCGCGTGAGCGGCCGCTTCGACCAGTCGGTGCGCGTCTGGCCCTTGGGTACGGTGACGTCCAGCAGAGTCTTGACGAGTTCGGCGTAGCCGACCTGGGGCTTGAGCCCGATGCACCCGGCGGCGATCTGAGTGTCGAATACCGGGGTCATGACGCGCTTGCTGGTCAAATAGACCGCCTCCAAGTCCTGGCGCGCGGCGTGAATCACTTTGCGGAGCGTGGCCACGGTCAGGACGGGCATCAACGCATCGAGGCTGCCGATCCGCAGCGTGTCGACGCACCAGATTTGACCGCCGGCGGCCAGCTGCAGCAGGCAGAGTTTGGGAAAGAACGTCCGTTCCCGGAGGAATTCGGTATCGACTCCGATCCAGGCCTGCGATTCCAGCGCCCGCGCCAACGCCGGCAGCTCGTCGTCTCGCTCTATCCAAATCGCGTCGGGCATAGCATTGATCCGCGTGTACAATTTGACATGGGATTATGACTGAATCGGACCATGCTGCGACTCGCAAAGGCATTTTGGGCACCTGAATGCACGTTCATATCTTGGGTATAGGCGGCACGTTCATGGGCGGCGTGGCGGCGATCGCCAAGGCCGCCGGATACCGCGTGAGCGGCGCGGATCTCAACGTGTACCCGCCGATGAGCACTCAGCTTCAGGAGCTCGGCATCGACTTCATTCAAGGCTATGGTGCCGAGCAGTTGGAACTGCGGCCGGACATCGTGGTGGTGGGCAATGCCTTGAGCCGCGGCAGTCCGGTGGTCGAGGCCATGCTGGATCGCGGCATGGCGTATACCTCGGGTCCGCAGTGGCTGGCCGAGCAGGTATTGCGGGAGAAACACGTGATCGCCGTGGCGGGCACCCACGGCAAGACCACGACCACCGCCATGCTGACCTGGATACTCGAGGAAGCGGGTCTCGCGCCGGGGTTTCTGGTCGGCGGGGTGCCGAGCAATTTCGACTCCACGGCGCGCTTAGGCAAGGGGCCGTTCTTCGTCATCGAAGCCGACGAGTACGACACCGCGTTTTTCGACAAGCGCGCCAAATTCGTCCACTACCGGCCGCGCACCGCCATCCTCAATAATCTGGAATTCGATCACGCGGATATCTATCCCGACATTGCGGCCATCCGCCGCCAATTCAATCAGCTGCTGCGCACCGTGCCCGCCGCCGGCAGAATCATCGTCAATGGCGAGGATGCCGAGCTCGCGGCGACGTTGAAAATGGGTTGCTGGACGCCGTGCGAAACCTTCGCCGTGGCCGGCGGAGTGGAAGCAGAGTGGAGCGCTCTGATCGCGCCGGGATCGGCGGCGAACCGCTTCGCGGTGCTATGCCGCGGAAAGACGGTGGCCGAGGTGAACTGGCCGCTGCTCGGCGAGCACAATGTCATGAATGCATTGGCGGCGATCGCGGCGGCGCGGCACGTGGGCGTGCCGCCTGAACGAGCGGCGCGGGCGCTGGGCGAATTCCGCGGCGTCAAGCGCCGCATGGAAATTCTCGGCGTCGTCGACGGGGTCACGGTGTACGACGATTTCGCCCATCACCCGACGGCCATTGCAACGACCTTGAGCGGCTTGCGCGCACGCGTCGGGGGCGCACGCATCGTCGCCGTGCTGGAGGCGCGCTCGAACACCATGAAACTGGGCGTGCATCGCGAGCAAATGGCGCCGGCACTCGCCTTGGCGGACCGGGCTTGGCTGCTGAATCCGCCGGACATCGGCTGGGATTTGCCCTCGGCCGTGGCGGCACTCGGGGCACGAGCGTCCCTTGCGGCGAGCGTCGCTGAGCTGGTCAAGGGACTCGCGGACGACAGCCGCCCGGGCGATCACATCCTGGTGATGAGCAACGGCGGCTTCGGCGGGCTGCACGACAAGCTGCTCGCCGCGTTGCGGGCGCGGAAGTGATCGCGTTATTTCCGCTGAATATCGTGCTGTTCCCGGACGGTCCGCTGCCGCTGCGGATATTCGAAACCCGATACGTCGATATGGTGCGCCGCTGTATGCGCGAAGCCCAAGCTTTCGGCGTGGTGCTGATACGCGAGGGCAGCGAAGTGGGTCCGGCCGAGACGTTCGATGTCGGCACCGTGGCGAAGATCGTCGATTTTCATCAGCTGTCGGACGGCTTGCTCGGCCTCTCCTGTGTCGGCCAGCAGCGCTTTCGCATTCGCAGCCGCGGCCGCCAGCCCGACGGCCTCAATCTGGCGGAAGTCGATGGTTTGACGCCTGAACCCACGGTGGCAGTGCCGGCGCGCCACATGCGGCTGGCGGAGTTATTGAAAAGCGTTCTGCCGCAGCTGGGCGAGGTCTACGAGGGATTCGACATGCGCCTGGACGACGCGGCCTGGGTCGGGCACCGTCTGGCTGAGATTTTGCCGATTCCGTTGCCGGACAAGCAAATGTGCCTGGAGCTCGATGATCCGATTCGGAGGCTGGACTTCCTCGGTCCCCTGGCATAGGGGACTGTCAGCGCAAACCGGCGAAAACGCGGGTGGCCGCCGCGACGGTGGCGTCGATGTCGGCCGCGGTGTGCGCCGCCGACATGAAACCCGCCTCGTAGGCGGAAGGCGCGAAATAGATGCCTTCGTCCAGCATGCCGTGGAAGAAGCGCTTGAAGCGCTCGACGTCGCAGGCCATCACCTTGCCGTAGCGGTCGACGATGCGCTCATCCGTGAAGAAAAATCCGAACATGCCGCAGACATGGTTGGTCGCGAGCGCAATGCCGGCCCTCTCGGCGGAGTCCGCCAGACGCTGGATCAAGGTATCGGTCGCAGCCTGGAGGCGCTGGTGGAATCCGGGCGCCGACAGCAGTTCGAGAGTGGTGAGGCCGGCGATCATCGCCACCGGATTGCCGGACAGAGTGCCCGCCTGATAGACGGGGCCCAGGGGCGCCAGGCGTTCCATGATGTCGCGCCGTCCGCCGAAGGCGCCCACCGGCATGCCGCCGCCGATGATCTTGCCGAGAGTGGTGAGATCAGGACGCACGCCGTAGAGCGCCTGCGCTCCGCCGAGGGCGACGCGAAAGCCGGTCATCACCTCGTCGAATATCAGCAAGGCCCCGGTGCGGCTGCATTCATCGCGCAGGGCGGCGAGAAATCCCGGTGCGGGCGGTACGCAATTCATATTGCCGGCGACGGGTTCGACGATGACGCAGGCGATTTGCCCGCCGATCTGCCGGAAGACCTCCCGTACTTGATCGGCGTCGTTGAAGTTGAGGGTGACGGTGTGATTGGCGAGCGACTTCGGCACGCCGGGCGAGGTGGGGACGCCCAGAGTCAGCGCTCCCGAGCCGGCCTTGATCAACAGCGAATCGGAGTGTCCGTGGTAGCAGCCCTCGAACTTCACGATGGTGTCGCGCCCGGTGAAGCCGCGCGCCAGGCGTATCGCGCTCATGGTCGCTTCCGTGCCCGAGCTCACGAAGCGCACCAATTCCACCGAGGGCATCAGTAAGACGACGCGCCGCGCGAGTTGTGTCTCGAGCTCGGTGGGCGCGCCGAAGGACAGTCCGTCGGCCGCGACGGTCTGCACGGCCTTGATCACGTCCGGGTGCGCGTGGCCCAGAATCATCGGACCCCAGGATCCGACGTAGTCGATGAAGCGGCGGCCGTCGGCGGCCCACGCATGGGCGCCGGCGGCTTTCTTGAAGAAAATCGGCTCGCCGCCGACGCCGCGAAAAGCGCGAACCGGCGAATTGACGCCGCCGGGTATGTACTTGCAGGCTTCCTCGTACAGGCTCATGCGGTGACTCTAAGCAGCAATGGGCTCCGACGGCAAGCTGAGCCGGACTTCGAGGCCACCCTGTTGACAGTTGGCCGCCCGGGCGGACCCGCCATGCGCCTTCATGACCTGAGCGGTGATGGCGAGCCCGATGCCTTCGCCGCCGGTGTCGCGGTCGCGCGATTCGGCGACCCGGTAAAACGGCTCGAAGATACGCTCCAGATCCCTGTCGGGAACCCCCGGCCCCCGATCCCGGATCAAAATCGCGACGCCCGATTCGGCGCGCGCCACCGAGACGTCGACGGGCGCGTCCTGCGGGCTGTAGCGCACCGCGTTGCGCAACACGTTCTCGATGGCGCTTCGCACCAGGTCGCGGTTGCCGTTGACGGCGGCGGCGGCCGCGCCGTGCAGCAGCACGCGGCAATTCTTGACGGCCCCCTCGAAGTTCGCATCGCGCACCACTTCTTCGATCACCTCGTCGAGCTCGAAAGTTTCACGCGCGAACGGTGCGTCCGTGCCGTGCAGGCGTGCGAGCTTCAGGACCTGGGAGATCAGCGAGTCAAGCCTTTCGATCTCCCGCTCCAGGCGATCCAATTGGCGTGAGAGGTCGGCCGGGGGTTGGCGGGCCAATCCCAATGCGACGCGCATCCTGGCAAGGGGCGAACGCAGCTCATGAGAGATGTCGCGCAGCAGCTGTGTGATGGCGCCGCGATTGGCCCGCAGCTGATCGGCCATGGCGTCGAAATCCCGGGCCAGAACCGCGACTTCGTCCCTGCGCCCCTCGAGCCCCGCGCTCACGCGGAGGCCCGCGCTTGCGCGCACCTCGAGATGCTCGGAGGCGAGCGCGCGTGCGGCAGCCTGGATGCGCCGGATGGGCGCGCTCAAGTGCTGCGCCAGCCACCAGCTGGTGAGGGCTGTCACCACCAGCGCAATGCAGAGAATGGTCAGCGATATTGCCGGCAGACTCAGTGCGCCGAAGATGCTGGGACGCCGCGGCATCAGCAGCACGGTGTACGCCGAGCCGTCGGCTCCGACGATCTGCGGCGCCGAGCGGCTGGGGCGGAAATTGCCGGGCGGCGGTCCGGACGGCCGCGGGTCCGGCCCTCCAGGGTCGCGATTGACGAATTCGTCGCGATTGACGTATTCCAGGCGGCGCGCGGCGCTCGAGGAGAGGCGCCGGCCCAGGATGTCCGCGCCGTCCGGACCGATGATGAATAGATCGCGGTCCCGGCTGGGATGCTTGTTCGCGCCCAGCCAAGTCTTGAGGGCTGCGAGGCCGCCGTGCGCCAGAACCTCTGATGCCTGAATGGCGGTGGACGGGCGGCGCTGCAATTCAGGAGCCTCGTACTCGCGGGCGGCGATGGTGAAGGTGATGGCGATGCTGCCGCCGACGATGAGGGCCATCGCGATCCAGAACAGCATGAAGATCCGCAGAAAAAGGCTATGCATGAGCCCAGGTGAGGGTATAGCCCGAACCCCGGACGTTCTTGATCTCGGGATTCTTGCCCGCCTCCAGATCGAGCTTGCGCCGCAAATTGCTGATGTGCGTGTCGATGCTGCGATCGTAAGCCACGAGCTTGCGGCCGAGCGCCTGCTCGGTCATCGCTTCGCGCGAGATCACTTGCCCCGCGGAACGCATGAGCAATTCGAGCACGCGGAATTCGGCGCCGGTGAGCGGCACCGGTTTGCCCGCGACATGCACCAGATGAGTTCCGGTATGGAGCGTGATCGGACCGACGGCGAACTCGTCGGGCGCATTGCCCTTGCCCGAGCGGTGACTGGCACGGCGCAGAATCGCGCGAATCCGGGCCACCAGCTCGCGCGGATTGAAGGGCTTGCTGAGGTAGTCATCGGCCCCGAGCTCCAGACCCACGATCCGGTCGACGTCATCCCCGCGCGCCGTGAGCATCAAGATGGGCGTTTCGTAGGATGCTCCCAGCTTGCGCAATACGTCGAAGCCGCCGACGCTCGGCAACATCACATCGAGAATCAGAATTTCAAAATCATGGGCTTTCAGCTCTTCCAAAGCGTCGCCGCCGTCGTGCACGCTCTTCACCTCGAAGTGCTCGGCGTCCAGGTATTCGGTGAGCATTTGACAGAGCTCACGATCGTCGTCCACCAGCAGCACTCGCGCCTCGCGTGCCTGGATGGGATCGCCCGGTGGTGGATTGGAGAGCGTCATTCGTCCGCATACTCTGGCACAGTCCGGTGCCGTCGAAAGCCCCGGCGCATGAATTCACAATTCTTAACAGAACGTTGCGTTCTCCGCGACACTTGTTTGCAGAGGCGGCGCCTAGGATAGCGCCGAGTGAAATTCACCGCATGGAGTAAGGAACATGAAATCGATTCGCCATTTGTTGACGGCTACGCTCTCGGCCGGAGCGCTGTTGACGGCTGCTGCCGGCGCGTCCTTTGCGAGCGCGGCCGATACAGCGACGGCCGCCCAGCCGCCTCCCCAGCCCGGCCCCCCCGGACGGCATCATCACGGAGGGCCGTGGCACTTGCTCGGCAAGCTCGACTTGAACGCGGCGCAAAAGCAGCAAATCAAGGAGATCATGACGGCGGCGCATCCCCAGATGCAGAGCCTGCATGAGCAAATGCAGGCGAACTCACTGAAGCTGCGGCACACGCAGCCGACCGATCCGAATTACGCCAGCATTGCGTCGCAGGTGAGCCAGACGCACGGTTCCTTGGCCGCGCAGATGATGACGCAGCGAGCCGACGTGCGTGCCCAGGTGTTCAAGGTGTTGACGCCGGCGCAGCAGGCACAGCTGACCACGCTCGAGGCCGAGATGCAGACGCACAAGCACGGTGCCTGGGGCGGTCCGGGCGGCGAGTAGACGCGAAGTCCAAGGGATCGGCGGCTACCGTTGGGTGGCGCCGATCCCGTCTTTTTTCAGCAGATCGATCACACTGCCCGGACCGACCAGATGGCCGGTGCCGACGATCACCAGATAGTTCCTGTCGTCGTTGAGCAGGGCTTCGATTTTGGGCAGCCACTTGCGGTTGCGCGCCACCAGGACCGACTGATAAAGGCGCGGGTCCTGCCCAAGTTCCGACTGCAGCTGATTCGCGAACCACTGCGCATCTCCGCGCTGCCAGGCGCGGACCATGGAGTCCACCTCCTTGGGCAAGTCATGCGCCTGCTCCAGGCTCGACACCAGATACTCGGCCTGGGTGTCCATGGACATGTTCTGAAACACTGAGATCTGATCGTGGACGGTCTCGAGGCCTGCCACGCTCTTGCCGTCGTTGCGCGCCCGCTGCATGAAATACATTTCGACGCCGGCTTCCGGTTGAAAGCCGAGCTGAGTCAACTGCAGCTGCGATATGGCTTCGGCGGCGAACCAAGGAGCATATTGATCGAACAGGGAGAGCTCCACCCCGATCTCGCGCGCCAACGCACCGGCGCGCCCATAGCGCGCTTTGCCGAGGACCTCGGGCAGGGTTTTGCCCTCGGGCAGGATGGCGCTGCCGAGCATTTCTTCCTGCACCTGCCGCGAACTGATCTCTTCCAGATTCACTTCCATGAGCACGGACTTGGCGTCGCGGTAGGCGTCCAGCATCACGGGCGACAGCGGGTAGTCGCTGAGGCGCAGCACGTGAATGGAACCGAGCAGATAGACGGTGTTGTGCTTGCCGTGCAATTCCCAGAGCGAATGCAGCGCGCCGTCCGCGCGCACGGTGACGCAGAGCAACAGGCCGCACAGTGCGAGGACCGGACGCGAGAAGGGGGTGTTCAGCGCGTCGCCGTCTGCTGCAGCGGCAGCGACTCGATCCAGCGGACCGCGGTATCGATGCGTCCATCGGAGTGCAGGTCGAAAGACCGGTAGGCGGGCGGCCGCGAGTCGACCGCATAGCGATCGCTCTTCGGAAGGAATTGCGCGCCCGTCGAGGGGGTCGCGAACAGCCGAACATCGCCGCGTTGGCCGTCGTACGCCTGGTGCACGTGTCCCCATACCACGGCGCGGACGTGGGCGTGCGAGTCGACGATGCGCCACAAGCCTTCAGGCTCGGCGAGGCCCACTGTGTCCAACCAGCGGCTGCCCATGGCGATCGGGTGATGATGCAGACATACCATGGCGTGCTTCGGCGACCGGGTCAGCGCGCCGTCGAGCCGCGCGAGTTCATTCTGAGTCAGGCGGCCGCCGACGTGCCCGGGATCGTAGCTGTCGAGCATGATGAATTGCCAATCATCCGTCTCGTATGTGCCGCAAATTTGAAACGGCGCGCCGTCGAGCTCTCTCTGCATCGCCGCGGGTTCGTCGTGGTTGCCCGGAATGCACAGCACCGGCTTCTTCAGATTGCCGAAGATGCTGCGAAAGCGCAGGTAGCCGGAGGGATCGTCCTGCACCAGATCGCCGGTGACCAACACCGCCGAATAATCCGGAACGCGGGCAAACGCATCGTCGAGCACCGCATTCAAACTCGAATCGGTTTCTACTCCGCGCAATCGGGCGCTGGCGCTGCCGTAGAGGTGTGGATCGGTGATCTGTAGAATATGCATCTTGAAATCGTAGCAAAGCCTCGCCGGGCCGACGGTGAACTGGGTCATGGCGGCGGTCAAATGCGTTATACATAAAGAGACCGCGTTTGTGTGAACGTGTTCCGTCTTCAATCCGCGACGCGCGTCACGGGCTGCGGCACCTCCTACAACAAAACACCAAACGTCCTACACGAAACGCCGTTCGGTTGCTGGCAAGGGTCGCATCGGGGACAATACGCGGCCTGTCCCCGTCACCCTATGTAAACTAAAGAAGCTCGTCATGCCCACCCGCCGCGACCTTGCCAACGCTATTCGTGCCCTGTCGATGGATGCCGTCCAAAAGGCCAATTCGGGCCATCCGGGGGCTCCCATGGGGATGGCGGACATCGCCGAAGTGCTGTGGCGGCATGTACTTAAGTTCAATCCCGGCAATCCGAGCTGGTGGGACCGCGACCGCTTCGTGCTGTCGAACGGCCATGCGTCCATGCTGCTGTACTCGGTGCTGCACCTCACCGGTTATCCCCTGTCGATGGACGAGATCAAGAATTTTCGCCAGTTCGGCTCCAAGACGGCGGGCCATCCGGAGCGCGAAGTGCATCTCGGAATAGAGACCACGACCGGGCCGCTGGGCCAGGGGTTTGCCAACTCGGTGGGCATGGCGGTGGCAGAGCGCTCGCTTGCGGCCACCTTCAACCGGCCCGGCCACTCCATCATCGATCATCACACGTATGTCTTTCTCGGCGACGGCTGCATGATGGAAGGAATCTCGCATGAGGCCGCTTCATTTGCCGGCGTGCAGAAGCTCGGCAAGCTCATCGCGGTGTACGACGACAACGGCATATCCATCGACGGCAAGGTGGTGGGTTGGTTCGGCGACGATACGCCCACGCGCTTCGAGGCCTATGGCTGGCATGTGCAGCGCAATGTGGACGGCCAGAACAGCGATGCCATCGCGGCCGCGCTGGCCGCGGCGCGCGCGGAAACGGGGCGGCCGTCGCTGATTTGCGCGAAGACGACCATCGGCTGGGGAGCGCCGAACAAACAGGGCACGGCTTCCATGCACGGCGAAGCCATG
>WNFT01005328.1_pt1 | contig 11244 bp, 12 predicted proteins | sample 5400191 | NCBI WGS metagenome assembly WNFT01 (sample SAMN13153359, study PRJNA577476) | soil metagenome | isolation source: 80 cm saprolite under Madrone tree | place: USA:California | collected 2016-06-14
GGCACCGTGACCGCCAAAGCGCAGCCGGGCAATCCAAAGCCGCGCATCTTTCGGTTTCCCGAACAAGAAGCCTTGATCAATCGCCTTGGATTTAACAATGACGGTGCGGCCGCGATCGCCGAACGGCTGCGCAAATTGCGCAGCGGCAAGCGCTGGCCCGATGTTCCTCTCGGCATCAATATCGGCAAATCAAGGGAGACGCCGTTGGACCAGACCACGGACGATTACCTCTACTCTTTCCGGCTGCTTCGGGAATTTGCCGATTACATTGTCTTAAATGTTAGCTCACCCAACACGGCGAGTTTGCGCGAGTTGCAGGGACGCGAGGCACTGGCGCAATTGCTTCGTGCGGTTCGCGAAAAAAACCAAATCGAGCGTAAACCGGTGCTGATAAAAATCTCGCCCGATCTTTCGTCTAACGAATTGAACGAGGTCATTGCCACCTGCGAAGAAAATGAAACCGCAGGGATCATCGCCACCAACACAACTCTCGATCACTCATCAATTCCGGCCGTCCTCGATGAAGCAGGCGGGTTGAGCGGCGCGCCGTTGCGCGAAAAATCAACCGCCTTGATTCGCGCAATCAGCGCAAGATCGACAATCCCCGTGATCGCGTCAGGCGGAATTTGTGACGCGCAATCCGCTCGCGAAAAACTCGAGGCCGGAGCGAAGCTCCTTCAGATTTACACCGGTTACATTTATCGCGGGCCGGGCTTGCTTCGCGAAATCGCCAGAGAATTGTAGGGCAGGGGCATCGCCTGCCGTCTGCTAAATCGGCAACTATTCCTGGCGCTCTTCGGCCGGAGATCGTGGCGGCGGCTCGTGGAACCCGCGCCAACGTCGATGGCGCGATTCGATTCGCTCCAGTTTCGCACGCTGTTCGTCGGTGAGATTCGCCGCCATTTGGCGGTGCATTTGGGTCATCGTTTCATGAACGCGCCGGCCGGTTTCCATTCGGATCCGCTCGAGTTGACCGGCGGCGTCATCGATAACTGGCGAAATCTTCGCGACCTGTTCCGGCGTGAGTTTGAGCTCCGCCCGCAGCCGTTGCCGCATGCGCTCGCCCAGAACGCCGCGATGATGTTGGGCAAAGAAGAAATGCGCGCCGAAAAATGCGCCGGTCATGCCGCCGGCGAGAAAGACAAGCACGAAGCCGACCAGCAACTTCCATTTCAACGCGGTGCTCATTGCGAAAACTCATCCTGGATCGCGGCGTCAGCGATCGCAAATTTATTGGAAAACGAATCATCCAGTTCGCGAGTTTGCGTGATCTCGCGGTAGGCGCCCGCGGCCGACAGCACAATAACGGCGCAAGCCAAAAGCGCGACTCGACGAAGTAATCGCGCGATTCCATTCGGCGCGCCTTCGTGTGTGCGCCAGATCGCGACGACGCGCGTAGCGAATCCAAACGGCGCTTGCTGCGAAACATCCTCGCTGGTCAACGCGGCCGATCGCAGTAACCGATCAAGTTTTTCATCGACATCCTTCATAAATTTTCTCGCGCCGAAATTTTGGTGAGTTGATTTTTCATTTTCTGCCGCGCCCGAAATGCCCGCACTTTGATCAGAGACGTGCTCCAGCCAGTGATCTTGCGAATTTCTTCCACGGAACGCCCCTGCAAATAAAGCAAATCGATGACGAGACGTTCTACCGGTTTGAGAAGATCGAGAAGATGTTCGACCAATTGGCGCGAAGCGAACCGCCGGTCTGGAGACAACTCGTCGGATGATGCCGCGAGATTTTCCACGACTGCCTGTTCTTCCTCGGTCAAATCGGCCTGCCGCAACTCAGGCCGCACTTTCTCGGCTGCGATTTGATTGAGGCAGGTGTTAACGGCAATACGGGAGACCCAGTGCTCGAGCGGCACTTTGCCGGAAAATTGGGATAACTTTTGAAATACTTTGATAAAAATCATTTGGCAAAGATCCTCCTCCGAAGTCCGTCGCGGTCGATGGGCGCGCACCATTTTTGCGACAAGCGGGTAAAGCCGCCGCACCAGTTCGCGAGCCGCTTCATCGTCATGCTGGAGCGCAGCTTCAACCAGCGCGCGTGCATCATTATCATCCATGCAGTAGTCGAGATCGCATCCACACTATTAACTAAGACCGGCATGCATGCGTTGCGGTTACAAGTATGCCGCCGTTGGATCGACACGAGAAAATTGTAACCGGCGATGTCTTGCCCTGGTCACCAATTATGAAAGAGGCGCAGAAGCGCCTGGCAAAATACCAAACAGAACAAAAACTATGAAACGAAACTTATTTGCAATTGCAGCCGCAGGAGCAATCGCGCTCGGCGGCTTCGCCGTTGCGCAACCGCAAGACGGCCCCGGTGGCAAAGGCGGATGGCATCGTCACGGCAATCCGCTTGAGCATATGACTGAGACATTGAAACTGACATCGGACCAACAGACCAAAGTCCAGCCGATCCTTGATCAAGCCAAACCGCAGATCGTTGCCATCCACCAGGAGGCGATGGAAAAAACAAAAGCGGTGATGGACAAGACGATGTCGCAAATCCGGCCCCTGCTCACCCCGGAACAGCAGCAGAAACTCGATAACATGCGCAAAGCTCACGAGGACATGCGCAATGCCCGCAAGGAACTTCACGACGCCACGAAGGAATAACCTCGGTTATTTGGAAAGTGGGGCGGCGGCGATCAGGAGAGGGTCGCCGCCGCGTTCTTTTTTGCAAAACGGGATTATATAGCCACGGCCCGGCGGGCCGTTCCGGCCACGCGCCACAGCGCGTGGCTACAAAATCGCTTCAACCTTGTTTTCTGCTCCAGGAGAACAGAAGCGTAATCACTCCCAGCGTGGCGAACACTGTGGCAGTGACGAGTCCGGTCCGGAAGATGAGCGCGCGCGAGTGGAAATCGCTCTTCGAGTGAGCAGCCACTCCGATCAAAAAAAACAGCAGCGCGGTGTAGATCAAAATTAAACCGATCGCTTTTCCGGTGTCGCTGGCGATTTTCATTTCAGGAATTGCAGAGCGTCGGGCGATTCAATTTCCAATCCCAATTCGCGCAACAGTACAAGATCGACATCTGCCGCCGGATTCTTCGCGGTGAGAAGTTTTTCGCCGAAAAAAATCGAGTTCGCGCCGGCAAAAAAACAGAGCGCCTGGCCTTCCCGCGAAATTCTGGTGCGCCCGGCGGCGAGGCGCACGCGCGCTTTCGGCAACGCGATGCGCGCGACGGCAATGAGGCGGACCAGCTCAAAAACATCCACCGGCGGTTGATCAGCCAGTGGCGTGCCCGGCATCGCCATCAAACAATTGATCGGCACGCTTTGCGGTGGTGGATCGAGTTCGCTCAAAATCTCAATCATGCGCAGCCGATCGTTTTCCGATTCGCCCATGCCGATGATTCCACCGCAGCAAACCGACATGCCGCTTTCCTGCACGGCGGCGATCGTGTTCAGGCGATCTTGGAACGAATGCGTGCTCACAATCTCGGGATAAAATTCGGGCGAGGTGTCGATGTTGTGATTATAAGCCGTTACGCCGGCGGCCTTGAGTTTGCGCGCTTCCACCGGACCGATCTCGCCGAGGGTGACACAAACTTCCATGCCGAGCTGGCTCACTTCTCGCACGATATCGAGCACGCGCTCGAACTTCTCCGTCCCATCGCGCACGCCGCGCCAGGCCGCGCCCATGCAGAAACGCGTTGCACCTTGCGCTCGTGCTCGTTGCGCCGTGGCCGTAATTTTTTGGATCGACAATAACTCCTCGCGTTCGAGGCCGGTCGAGTAATGAGAAGATTGCGCGCAATAGGCGCAGTCTTCGCTGCACCCGCCGGTCTTGATGCTAAGCAAACTGCAACGCTGCACATCTTCACCGCGCCAACGTTCGAGATGCACCGAGCGGCTTTGCGAAATCAAATCGAAAAGCGGCCGATGATACAGTGCGTGCAGCTGATCGAATCTCATCGGGGCCGCTAGGCTAAATGAAAAATCGAAAATCGAAAATCGAAAATCAATTGATTCGCTCGCCTCCCGCTCGCTCACCCTCTCGGGCTTGCCCGTCCATTTCGCGGCTTCCCCAGCCGCTCAATTGACCCACTTCCCGCCTTCGGAAGTGAGGATCGGAAGCTCTTCCATCATGAACTGCGTTTTGCCGATCGCGCCGATCATGTGCGTGCCGGTGGCGTTGTACCATTTCTTCGACATGCTTTCGCCGGTGTGACAGCCCCAGCTCTTGACGTAAGCGCCGTACACGAAATCGCGCCGCGCGATCTTGCTCAGTTCGCTTTCGTGCAGCCATGACTTCGACGCGCTGTCGAGCACGTTGCTGTAATCGAACATGAAACATGCTTTGTTCGAGTGACCAAAATATTCGAACCCGATAATCTTCAGTCGATCGCGTCCCGGCCCACTATTCAGGTAATTGATGACGTCGGCACCGCTCTGAAAATAGATCAGGTTGAGATTAAACTTCTCGGCGACGGAGTCGATGAAGCCAATCAGGTCCTGGTGCTCCTGTGCGGCGCGATCAAGATAACCTTGTTTATAAACCAGCCAGGTGATCTTGGCCTCCGGCCCAAGGGCCGTACGAAGCTGTTCGGTGCGCAGGCGGGCGGCATGCACAAAATTCGCCCACCAATGATCGTGCGGATAGGCTTTGTATTGTTCCCACTGATGCAGTGACGGTCCGCCCACCACCACGACCCATTCCCCGGTTCGGGCGGCCGCCATCGATCCGACCGCCATGATCGATAATGCAAAAACGAGGAACAGGCGTTTCATCGAGTGAGGGAGAGCACTATTTATGCAGGAGACGAAATTGCGCAAGCGGCCCCAAATTTAGACAGAATTAACAGAATGTTAACAAAATCGAAGGAAGCGAGGGTAGCAACTCAAGTCAGATTCGGTGTAATTCTTAGTCCGCGAATTTTGTTCATTCTGTCAAACGTCTTTAAAGCCCGGATCCATTTCACCGCCGACGAGATCTTCCCATGTCTGTCGTTTTCGAATGAGCGCAAATTTGTCGCCGCAGACCAAAGCTTCGCCCGGTAGAGGGCGCGAATTGTAATTTGAGGCCATGACAAAGCCGTAAGCGCCCGCGCTCATGATCGCGAGCAGATCGCCTTCGCGTAGCTCCGGCATTTCGCGGTCACGCGCAAAAAAATCGCCGCTCTCGCACACCGGCCCGACGATGTCGATCTTGTCGCTTTTCGTGCTCGTGCTCCTGCTCGTAATCGGCTCGGCCACGGGAACAATCTCATGATAACTATGGTAAAGTGTCGGGCGAATCAGATCGTTCATTCCGGCATCGACAATGGCGAATTTTTTCCGGCCGTTTTGTTTGAGGTAACGGACGCGCGTGAGCAAAACACCGGCGTTCCCGACCAGCAATCGCCCGGGCTCGAGCAGAATTCTTAATTTCACTTCGCGCAGCGGCGGCAAAATCGCATCGACATATTGCTGGATCGACAATTGACGACGCGCGGGCGCTTCTTCCTTCCACCAGCCGCTGCTGCCGCTGACAAACGACGATTCATAAACAATCCCGACTCCTCCGCCGACGCTAAAAAACTTGATCCCATATTTACTTTTTAATTCGCGAACCAATGGCGCGACCTTCTCGATCGCGTCCACGAAGGGCGGCGTTTCGATGATTTGCGAGCCGATGTGCATTTGCACGCCGACGATATCGATGTTGCGCATTTTCGCGGCGCGTTCATAAACCACGGCGACCTGATCGAGCGCGATCCCGAACTTGTTTTCGCTTTTGCCGGTGGAGATATACTCGTGCGTCGCCACATAGACATCGGGATTTACGCGCAACGCGACCGGGGCGCGCGCGCCTTTGCTTGCGGCAATCTGGTCGATGTCATCCAGCTCCGCTTCGCTCTCGACGTTGAAACTGTAAACGTGTTTTTCGAGCGCGTACTCGATTTCCTCGCGCGACTTTCCGACGCCGGCAAAGGTGCATTTCGCTGGATCGCCTCCTGCGGCAAGGACGCGGAACAGTTCGCCGCCGGAAACGATATCGAAGCTGGCGCCCGCATCCGCAAGCAGCTTTAGAATCGCCCGGTTCGAGTTGGCTTTGACCGCGTAGCAGATTAGATGATCGAGCGGCGCAATGGCGGCATCGAGCCGCTGGTAATGATCGAGAATTGTTTCCGCGCTATAGACATAGAGCGGCGTCCCGAATTGCTCCGCGACCCGCGCAAGATCGACATCTTCGCAGTGAAGGCGTTTTTCTCGATAATGAAATGAGTGCACGGCGCCAAATGCAATCGCTAGGGTACGAGCATTCTCAAGCAAAGGTTAAGAATCCCAACCACGACCAATCCGACGGAAAAGCTCGTTAAGACAAGCGCCTTTCCGTGCTTGATCATTTCGCCCAGAACCGCATGCGCGGCCAAATAAAAAAATCCGCCGCCGACGTGTGCCATGATCAAGCCGAGCCAAAACGTAGAAGTGTTCGCCAGGAAGAAAAAGCCGAGCACTCCGCCCAGGAGAGTTGTCGCCTCAACCGCGGCAACCCAAACGAGCACGCGAGCCGTTTGCAATCCCGCGCCGATCAAAAGACTGCCGAGCGCGAGTCCTTCCGGAACCTTATGAATGCAGAGAGCTGAGAAGAGTGACCACTTGCCGGCTGCGCTTACCGCCGTTTCCTGTCCGATTCCGAGCGCGACACCGTCAGTTGTACTGTGGATCGCCAGCGCCACAATCAACCCCGAAGCGATTTCGCCAAAATGTCGCGTCGCGTCGACGTCGAAATGGCTGGCGGCGCAGGCGGGACAAACGTGATGAACATATTTGCTGACGAAGAAAAAAAGCGCGTACCCGCTCGCCGCTGCTAGTGTAACGGGCCACCAGCCACTGTTCGTTAAACTTTCCGGTAAGATCGCGAACAGCGTCACGCCGAGAAGCGTGCCGGCCGCGAAACTGATCAACGCGCAAAGCGGTTTATGCGTTAACCGCAACGACGTGCTGATCGATCCGCCGGCAAGCGCAAACACATAAGCGGCCGCAACCTGCCAGAAAGTGATTTGGCCGTTCATATTGTTGTTTTTGCCGAAACCTATCTTAGTTCTTCTGGAAGAGCCGCGCTGAGTTGAGGATGAAAGCCAATTCGGAGCCGACGTGGATGAGGGCGGCGATGATTGGCGCGAGCATCCCGAAGAAGGCGAGCACGATGCCGGCGGTGTCCACGAGGATCGTCCCCCAGAAGTTGAACATGATGACGCGATAGCAGCGTTTGCTGATCGCGAGCACTTCCACCAGCCGGGAGAGGTCGCTCGTCATCAGCGTGACATCCGCGGTTTCGAGGGCCACGTCGGCGCCTTGGCCCATCGCGATACCGACTGTTGCTTCGGCCAGCGCAGGCGCGTCGTTCACGCCGTCGCCGACCATTGCCACTTTGCGACCGGCGCGCAGCAGCTCGCGAATTTTTTCCACTTTCTGCTCGGGCAAAAGATCGCCGATCGATTCATGGACGCCCAGTTCACGGCCGATTGTTTTTGCGGTGTCGGAGCTGTCACCGGTGAGCAAGATGACACGATAACCTTGCGCTTTGAGATCGTTCACGGCTTGCTTCGCCTCCGTCCGAAGCTGGTCGGCCAATGTCACGCTGCCAAGAACACGGCGGTCGCGCCCGACCAGCACGACAGTTTTGCCTGCGCCATCGTGACCGCCGACTTCGGAAAATGCATTCGCCGGAACCGACACACCATGTTCTTCAAATAGCGCGCGGGTGCCGACCAGGATGCGTTTCCCTGATTCGTCAACGACGATTCCTTTGCCCGGAGAGTAATGGAGTTGCGAATACTCGCGCAGTGGCAATTCGCGCTCGCGGGCGCGACGCACGATTGCTTCGCCAAGCGGGTGCTCGGAATGTTGCTCGGCGATGGCAGCAGTTTGGAGCACGTCGTTCTCCGTCGCGTCGTCGAGCGCGCGCACAGCAGTAACTTCGGGAATTCCAAGGGTGAGTGTGCCGGTTTTGTCCAACACAACCGTGTCGATCCGGCTGAGCTGCTCGAGATAAAGGCCGCCCTTCGTGATGATGCCCCGCCGTGCCGCACTGCCGATTCCAGCCAGGATCGCCAGCGGCGTCCCCGCCGCCACGCCACACGCGCCCGCGACGATGATCACTGCGATCGTCGAAGTGATATTCCGTGTGATGATGAGCGTGAGGACGGCTGCGCCAAACGCGAAATAGACAAGCCCGGCCGCAAGCCGGTCCGCAATGCGCTGCACGGGCGCGCGCGATTTTTCAGCCTGCTCCACGATGTCGATTATTTTGCCGAAGGTTGTGTCGCGCCCGATTTTTTCCACCATCACTTCGAGCACGCCGTCCTTGTTAATCGTGCCGGCGAATACTTTGCTTTGCTCGACTTTCTCCACCGGCAACGACTCCCCGGTGATCGAAGATTGATCCACAAAACTGTGGCCTTTGCTCACCATGCCGTCTGCGGGAATGCGCTCGCCTGGCCGGATGATGATAGTCTCGCCAGCAGCCACTTCGTTCGTAGCCAACTCACGTTCCTGGCCGCCGCGCCGCACCCTGACCTGACGCGGCAACGCGTCGATCAGATTTTGAATCGCCCGTCGCCCGCCGCCGACCGTGTAGCCTTCGACCAGCTCGGCGAAGAGCACAAAAAACGCGATGACCAACGCGGTCAGAAACTGTCCGATGCAAAGCGCGGCGATGAGCGCGATGGTCATGGACAATTCCATCGTCATGCGGCGCTTGCGCAGGTTTTCCCAAGCTTCTTTGAAAATTGGGAAACCGCCGATCAGCGTGGCTGCAAATGCTAGCCAGTCTCGCGGCATCCAATTGCGCCACCAGCCGGTCAAGCTGGCGACGATGACGAGGGCCATCAATCCGAGGCGGACGTATTCCGCTCCGCGCGATAGCGGATCGTGTGTTTCAGGTTTGGACGCTGGTTCGATTTCCATGGCGCGCTCTTATTTCAGACGAGTCTTCGTCCCCTTCAGCAATGCGTGCAATATCGACATCTTTACGGTGAAGCTGACCCTCGCGATAGCGAACGAGTACATATTGAATTGTAGGCGCTCGCCGCGGCGAGCGCCTCTACAACTTGGCGCGGCGTCGCCAAAGTCCGACGAATGAAATGAAGATAAGCAGCGCCCCAAAAGTACAGACAATCGCTGCGCCGGACGGCAAGTCCCACCAGTAGGACAGAAACAATCCAGCGACGCCGCCGGCGAGTGCGATAATCCAGCCGATGAGCAAGCGGGTACCGATTCGCTGCGCGAGATTGATTCCGCAAACCGCCGGCACAATCAGGTAACTAAACACGAGCAGCACGCCGGCGATGCGGACGAAGCTTGTGACGACAAGACCGAAGACGGCGTAAAAGAGAAAATCCCACCAGCGAACACGCAATCCTTTCTGGTAAGCGCCATCGCGATCGAATGAAACGAGCAGGAAATCTTTGCGTAGGACGAAATGCAAAAGACCAACGGCAACGAAGAGGGCGAAGCATTTCCAAACTTCCAGAGGCGTCACGAGCAGAATATTTCCGACAAGCATCTGCTTGATCTGTTCGTCGCCTTCGGCAGCGCGACTTAGCAACAAAACCGCGGCCGCCGCCGCGACGACGTATGAAATTCCGATGACCGCTTCCTGGGGAATTTGGCTGGTACGTTTTCCAGTTATCGAAAAGACGGCGGCGCCGATAAGCGTGAACCCGAGGGCGATCACGAACGTCGTCCAACTGGCAAGATCGAGATGAAAAAGAACGGCGAGACAAATTCCCAGCGAGGCCATCTGTGCCATCGCGATGTCGATGAAAATGATGCCGCGTTGCACGACGTGCAGGCCGAGGTAAACCAGCAGCCACGGCAAGAGAACGCAGGCCACGATCGGCCAAAGCATCACTTCCCACATAATTATTTCATGGCCGCAGCGATTCGTGAGACGAGTGCGTCGATCAGCGCCACGTAAGTATCGGTGTTCGGCAGCGCGCCGGGAAATTGCGCTACGTCTACAACCTTCGCTCCAGTCGATGCAGCAACTTTTTCGGCGATCTTGCGGTTGTGATACGGCTCGACCAAAACCGCTTTCACGTGCGCCGCTTTCATTTTTTCGATGACCTCGACGAGATGAGAAGGCGACGGCGGAATGCCCGGCTTCGGTTCGAGGAAGATGTCGATGTTGAATCCGAAGCGGTGCGCGAAGTAAACCCACGATTCGTGATAGGCGGCGACCGGCTGGCCTTTGAACGGCAGCAGAGTTGCGCCCCATTCCTGTAACTTGGCATTGATGGTCGCTTCAAACTTTTTGTAGTTCGCGTCGTAGGTCGCTGCGTTCGGCGGATCGACCGAGGAAAACGATTGCGCAATATGCTGCGCGACCGCTTTGGCGATGATCGGGTCAATCATGAAATGCGGATTGCCGAGAGCGTGCACGTCGCCCGCGGCGCGGGTGAGGGTCGTTGGCACACCCATCAACCGGATGCCTTGCGAAGCCTGCACGCGACCGGGCTTGCCTACTTCGATCTTGGGGTTGCGCGCGTTTTGCAAAAGCGGCGGCAACCAGCCGATCTCAAGCTCCGCGCCACCGTCAATCAAGACATCGGCATTACGCAACGAAACGACAAAACTCGGACGCGCATCAACGAAGTGCGAATCCTCTGTCGGCTTCGCCATCACTGTCACGCTAACTTTGTCGCCCCCGATCTCGCGCGCGACGGCGCCGAAGTCGGGCAAAGTCGCAACGACATTCAGCTTTGCCTGGGCGGTATTAGATAGCGCCGCGAGAGATGCGAACGCTGTAAGAATCAGTTTCATTTTTTTCATAAGACCGTTTTTAGAATTTGTGTGCGCCATGCGCGCCGAGGATGAACTCGAATTGGAGGAAAACCGAATCGACATCGCGGCCGGCGAGGAAAAAGTTCTGCGCGAGAAAATCGTGATTGTACTGCAACCTGATTTTCGAGAATTCGGTCGGGTACCAGGTGAGATTGGCACTGATCCGCGAGCGCGATTGCCGATCCATATCATCGGTAAATTCCGAATCGGTCATGTGCAGATAATCGCCGCGCAGACCCGCCACCCAGCCTTTCTTGAATCCCCACATGATTTGCGAATACATCCCCCAATCGTGAAACATCTCCGCGACCGGGAACGATTCGTCGACGCCACGGCCAGCTTCAAACCGGCGATACATCGCTTCGGTTTGCCATTTCACAAACGGAAAGCCGCCCTCGGCAGTCGCGCTCTTCCATTTGTAAAGAAAGTCTGCGCCGTAAATTTGCGTGCGCGAATT
>WNFT01015182.1_pt1 | contig 11244 bp, 9 predicted proteins | sample 5400191 | NCBI WGS metagenome assembly WNFT01 (sample SAMN13153359, study PRJNA577476) | soil metagenome | isolation source: 80 cm saprolite under Madrone tree | place: USA:California | collected 2016-06-14
TGCTCTCCGGAACGAGCCGCTCGCTCTCACCGGACTTTAGACGCCATAGAAAGATGCGTTCGAGATCCGTGTCGCGATAGAGCAACAAACCCTCTTCCGCGTTGAAACTGGTGGCGAGTTCATCGAGGAATAGGCGGAGGGATTCGGCAAGGCCTTGATCCACTTGCATCGTGGAGCTGATGCGCGAAAAAAAATCAATCTGTGCGGCGAAGCGGCGGTTGATGTCGCCCAGAAAGGCCAGACCGGCTCCGCCGGCAAAGGTGCCCACGGTGATACCGAGCCAGGCGAATACTTGCATCCAGTGAATTTCACCTTTGACGGCGGTAAGGAGCACCAGAACGAGAGAGAGCGCGCCGGCAAGCGGCATGGTGAGACTGAAGCCCCAGCGGATGCCCGCGGCGTAACAGAGGAACATGTACGGAAACCAGACAGGAACCGTCGAAGGACTGATGTACATCAAAAAGCCAAGCGCGAGGAGATCGAAGGCCAGAGGCAGATGCCAACCGCGTTTGCGGAGCAGGCGTTCAAGTTGCGTGACGATCAGAGCAACGATCAGATAGGCGACTAGGAACGAGACGGCGCGATGCGTCGCTTTCGGAGGGTGCTGCTCGAGCATGGCCAGGAGCGCCAGCAAAACGAAAATGGGGCGCGCATAAACGATCTGCCGTTCGAAATGGTGCCGATCCGTTGGATGGGGGCTCATGCGCGGGGACGCAATTCCTGAGAGTTAGTCTAGCAAGGCAGAGGAAGTGTGGAGACGCGCGTTGAGGCCAAAGTTTCCACCTTGCAACGGGTGGAGTGCAGCGGGAGAACACAACCTTTGAGCACGAAGGAGCTCTCGCAGGAATTTGGCTTACTGGAGGAAATAATCTTCAAGGCTACGCGGAATTTTCAAGCGCGCATGGCAAGTTTTACGTTGCTTTCGAACCAGCGAATCGTCCCCTGCAGTCCATCGCGCAAAGTAGTTTTCGCGCGCCAGCCAAATTCCGCAAGCGCGCGGGAGGTATCCAGGCAGCGGCGCGGCTGGCCGTCGGGTTTCGTCGCGTCCCAGCGAATCGCGCCTTCGTACCCAATCAACGAACGGATTTGTTCCAGCAAGTGACGAATGCTGGTCTCTTCGCCGGAGCCGAGATTCACGAGATCGGGTTTTGTATATTTTTCGGCGGCCAGGACGATGGCTTCGGCGGCATCTTCGACGTAAAGAAATTCGCGCGTGGCGCTTCCCGTTCCCCAGGCAAGAACTTCGGCGGCGCGCGTCTGCTTCGCTTCCCAGCATTTGCGGATCAGCGCGGGAATGACGTGAGAAGTTTCCAGGTCGAAATTATCGCGAGGGCCGTAAAGATTCACGGGCGTGAGGTAGATGCCGTTCATGCCGTACTGCTGGCGGTACGCCTGCAACTGCACGAGCAGCATTTTTTTCGCGACGCCGTAGGGCGCGTTGGTTTCTTCCGGATAGCCGTCCCAGAAATTCTCTTCTCGAAACGGCACGGGCGTAAATTTGGGGTAGGAGCAGATCGTGCCCGCGCAAACAAACTTCTCAATGCCCACGATGCGAGCGGCCTCGATGGCGTGCAGTCCCATCGCGGCATTGTCGTAGAAAAAGCGCCCCGGATTAGCACGGTTAGCGCCAATTCCGCCAACCACTGCCGCCAGATGAATGAAGACGTCCGGACGCGCCTCCTTAAAGAGCCGCAGCGCTTCCGACTTTTCGCGCAGGTCGTATTCGGTGCTGCGCGGAATCGTAATTTCCCGGCATCCCGCCGCGCGCAGCTTCTCCACCACGAACGATCCCAGGAAGCCGCTGCCTCCGCTCACCACGACGCGCTTGTTATTCCAAAAGCTCATCCCATCCCTACCTACTGCGAAGCCTGACCGCTGACGGCTTGCACCATGCGCGTCACCGAATTGTGCCAGCGGTTCCAGTGGCCGATTTTCTTCTCAAGAATCGCCTTGCCTTCTCCGCGTGGCGTGAGCCCGGCCGCTTCGACGTCCGCATCCACCATGATGGCTACCAGATCGCGGAATCCGATCTTCGATTGCCAACCGAGCTTCGCGCGCGCCTTGCCGGCATCGGCGATGAGCACATCCACTTCCAGAGGGCGCAGGTATCGATCGGACATCTTGACGTGCTTCTGCCAATCCAAGCCTGCATAGGCGAACGAGGCTTCGACAAATTCGCGTACCGAATGCGATTCACCGGTGCCAATGACGAAATCATCGGCGGCATCCTGCTGCAGGATCTGCCACATGGCTTCCACGTATTCGGGGGCATAGCCCCAGTCGCGCCGCGCGTCCAGATTGCCGAGATACAACGTATCTTGCCGGCCGGCAAGAATCGCGGCAACACCGCGGGTAACCTTACGCGTCAGAAACGTTTCGCCGCGCCGTGGACTCTCGTGATTGAACAAAATTCCGTTGGCGGCGTAGAGATGATAGCCCTCGCGGTAAATCCGCGTCATCCAATGCGCGTAAACTTTTGCGGCGGCGTACGGGCTGCGCGGCTGAAACGCCGTCGTCTCGCTTTGCGGCGGGGGCGCGGAACCAAACATTTCCGAACTCGACGCCTGGTAAAACCGCGTCTTCGCGCCGCTGCGGCGAATCGCTTCGAGAAGCCGCATGGTGCCGAGGCCGGTGACGTCGCCGGTGTATTCGGGAATATCGAAGCTGACTTTGACGTGGCTTTGCGCCGCGAGATGGTAAAGCTCATCCGGCGCAAGACTGTAAATTAAGTTCAGAATCCATTCCGTGCTGGCCAAATCGCCGTGGTGCAGGAACAGTTTCGTTCCCGGCTGATTCGAATCCTGATAAATGTGATCGATGCGCGAAGTATTGAAGGTGCTGGCGCGACGGATGATTCCGTGGACCTCGTAGCCCTTCGAAAGCAACAACTCGGCAAGGTAGGAGCCGTCTTGTCCGGTGATGCCGGTGATGAGCGCTCGTTTCATGTGATCGGTCCTTTTCGAATCGCGCCAGGCGATTCGCTGGTGCGGTGCTCGGGTCGTGCGCCGCCAGTTCGACGAAGAATGTATATAGATGATAATACGGCAGGGCCGGCTCGGAACGGAAAAGGAACGAAGGGACGATAAGAGAGCGGGCGCGGCTGGTGCCCGCGTCAATGGGGCTGACCGGACCCACCTTCCGCCGCACCGCCGCAGCATGGTAAACTGGGCAGGAGTGGTGGGAGTAGCTCAGCTGGTAGAGCGTCGGTCTGTGGCACCGAATGTCGCGGGTTCAAGCCCCGTCTCCCACCCCAAGCTTCTTTTTGATTCAAACTCTCGCTTACATACTTTCTCTCTATACAGCAAAATCTCTTGAACTCCACATAGAATGAGTGCTCATGAAATCGCTGAGTTGCCGTGCGCTGCTGTTTGACATGGATGGAGTGCTAGTAGACTCGACGGCGGCAGTGGCGCGCGTGTGGTCGGTTTGGGCGAGTAAGCATGGCCTCGATCCGGAGACCGTGGTGAAGATCGCGCACGGGCGGCCCAGCATCAGCACGATCCGCGAACTCCTTCCTGGCGCGGACCATGAAGCGGAAGATCGCGAAGTCGAGCGCCTGGAGATCGAAGACGTAGAAGGGATTATTGCATTGCCCGGAGCCGAGGGACTTTTGCGCGCGCTCCCGGCAAACAAGTACGCGATCGTGACGTCCGCGACGCGGCCTCTGGCAGAAGTCCGCTTACGCGCTGCCGGGCTCGTGGTCCCGGCGAATCTTGTGACGGCACGCGACGTGCAACGCGGCAAACCAAACCCCGATCCTTATTTGAGGGGAGCGAGAATCCTGGGCGTCGCGCCGGCGGAATGCGTCGTGATAGAGGATGCGCCCTCGGGAATCCGCGCCGGAAAGGCGGCGGGTTCGCGTGTAGTGGCGCTGCGCACCACCGCCAGTGACGCGGAACTCCAGGAAGCGGGCGCGGACTGGATTGTCGATGACTGCGCCGAACTTTTTGTGGAAATCACCGCGCCCGGTGAAGAGTATTTGCTCCTGGGCCGTCGAACAAAATAGTCCCGGGTTCCCGACAAACAGGTAGAATCGCAGCTTTGCCAAACGACGAACGATCCGTTTATGCCGAGGAGAGAGCCAATGATTCGTATGAAAAATCTGGGTGTGCTGCCAGCGCTGGCGTTGTCTCTGATCGCCAACATCGCGGGGTTGCGCGCACAAGAAAAAGATGCCAAGCCCTCCGATAAACCCGCGGAAGCCGCCGCTCCGGCTCCCGTACCCGCGAAGGAAGAATCGTCGATCACCGATCACACCATCCGGCTTGGAGGGCAAACGATTCCCTACAAGGCCACTGCGGCCACCATCCTGCTGAAAAACGAAAAAGACGAACAGACGGCGCTGATTTATTACACGGCGTACACCCGCAGCGACGCGAAGGATTTGAGCCAGCGGCCCATTTCCTTTGTGTACAACGGCGGCCCGGGTTCCGCGTCCGTGTGGCTGCACATGGGGTCATTCTCGCCGCGCCGTGTCATCACCGTGAATGCCGGTGCCACGCCGCCGGCGCCCTACAAACTTGCGGAGAACCCACAATGCCTGCTGGACAAGACGGATCTGGTTTTCCTCGACCCCGTGGGAACGGGATTCAGCCACGCCGTGGGCAAGGCGCAGGACAAGGATTTCTGGGGCGTCGATCAGGACGTCAAGTCGCTGGCGCAATTCATCAATACCTACGTCAGCCGCAACAGCCGCTGGAATTCGCCCAAATTCCTGATCGGCGAAAGCTACGGCACGTTTCGCTCCGCCGCACTTTCGAATTATCTGCAATCGCATGACGGGCTGTACTTCAACGGCATTGTGCTGATTTCCTCGGTACTAAACCTGGGAACCATTTCGTTCAATCCGGGCGAAGACATGCCGTACGTTTTCTACCTGCCCAGCTACGCGGCTACGGCCTGGTATCACAAGGTCTTGAAAGACCGCTCGGACAATTTGCGTCCCTTGCTGGAAGAAGCGCGCCAATTCGCACAAACGGAATATGCCGGCGCCTTGATGAAAGGATCGAAGCTGGGCGAAGCGGAGAAATCCGCGGTCGCGAAGAAACTTTCGCGCTACACCGGCTTGAGCGAGGACTATCTGGCCAAAGCCAACTTGCGCGTCAATTTGCCGCAATTCATGAAGGAATTGCAGCGCACCCGCGGCTTGACCACGGGCCGCCTCGACGCGCGCTTTTCCGGCTGGAGTTACGACCTGCTCGGAGAATACGCGGAATACGATCCGCAGGATGTGGCCATCACCGGCCCATTCACCGCAGCTTTCAATAACTACGTTCGTGATGAGTTGAAATTCGGGCACGACAAGGTTTATCACACGGGCTCCGACGAAGCGGGCAACAATTGGGATTGGAAGCATCGCGGCGGCGGCGACAATTTTGGTTTTCCCGGTTCGCCAAACGTGGAAGGCGACTTGATCCAGGCGATGCTCGCGAATCCTCATCTGCAAGTTGAAGTGGAAAACGGCATCTACGACCTGGCCACGCCGTTCTTCGCCACCGAATACACCATGGAGCACCTGGGCTTGCCGGAAAAACTGCAGAAGAACATTCACCTGCAGTATTACGACGCGGGACACATGATGTATTTGCGGGATGAAGATCTCGCCAAGCTGAAAGCGAATATCGCCAGCTTCATTGATGGAGCGTCCAAGCAGTAGGACATCTCTCGTGTAGGGGCGCAGCAATTGCGCCCCAACTTACCGGGATGCTGCGCCTCTGATTGGTATCCACGGTCTTGCTTCCGCCTACCTGTCCTTCCGGCCAGTTACCCGCAGGGAATCGTAGCCAAGACCTCATAAATCCAAACGAGCCAGGTCGCCTACAATCGTTTTGAGCACGCTGCATGCGACCCGCCCTTCGTTTTATGGGCCTCGCAAGGATGCAATGAATTCCATGGCCACGCCGACACAAGAAATGCCGCCAGAACTGGCGGTCGCGGAAACACCAGCGAAATCAGCAACCCCCGTACAGAGAACCATCCACACGGCGCAGCTGGTCACCGCCATGCTGAAGGCCAACACGCAAGTGAGTGATTTGATTTTCTCGCCCGGCCGCGCGCCTCAAATCGAAGTAAGCGGCCAGCTCATGGAGCTGAAGTACAAGGGGCTGGAGTGCCTGACCTCGCAGGACACCAACTACATCGCCCATGAAATTATGGGCAAGAACGAGACGCCCGCGCGCAAGCTCGAGCAGGACGGCTCCGCCGATCTTTCGTATGGGATCACCGGCGTAGGGCGCTTTCGCGTAAATATTTTCAAGCAGCGCGGCAGTTGCGCTATTGTCATGCGCGTCGTTCCGGACAGGATTCCAGGATTCGATGAACTCCATCTGCCCCTCACTCTGAAAGAGATCGTTGATCTGCGAAATGGCGTCGTACTCGTCACCGGTCCGACCGGCTCCGGAAAATCCTCCACGCTTGCAGCCATTCTCGACAAAATGAACGAAGAGAAGGCCTACCACATACTCACCATCGAGGATCCTATCGAATTTCTACATCGCCATAAGAAAGCGACCATCCATCAGCGCGAATTGCATTCCGATACGCCGACTTTTGCGCTGGCCTTGCGCGCGGCGCTGCGCCAGGCGCCCAAAGTCATTCTCGTCGGCGAAATGCGCGACCGCGAGACGATTGAAATCGCTCTCGAAGCCTCTGAAACGGGCCACCTGGTCATGTCCACGCTGCACACCATCGATGCGGCAAAAACAGTCGAGCGCATTGTCGGCGTTTTCCCAATGACGGATCAACATGTCATCCGCTCCCGCCTTTCGAAAGCCTTTCGCTTCATTGTTTCGCAACGCCTTCTGCCCAGGAAGGATGGCAAGGGACGCATTGCCGCCGTGGAGATTTTGAAGTCCACGATGCGCACGCGCGAATACGTCGAAAAAGGCGAGAGCGAAGGCAAGTCGCTCCTCGACGCCATGCGCGACGGCAGCACGGAAGCCATGCAGCATTTCGATGGAGAAATTGAGAAGCTCATCCGTGAAGGAATCGTGGATTTCGAAACCGGCATCTCCGCCGAAATCGGTTATCCTGTAGGCGGCCTGAGACGCCATCCAGGTCCGGAATCCAAAAATATTCCTTGAAATGAATTCTGCGAGCGGCAGCACGATGCTGCAATTCCCCACTGAAGTTCTTGTCGTTCTGACCGTCGCCCTCGGATTTATCTCGCTCAGCCTCTTCGTGCCTCGCTCCGACGAGAACTTTTTCCGGCGCGTAGAAAATTCCTTCACAAAACTCGCGGAACGAAAAACACTCGCGATCTGGCTCTTGTTTTTTTCTGTAATCATCGTCCGGCTGGCGGTCCTGCCGCGGCTTCCTGTTCCGATTCCCGGCATTCATGACGAATTCAGTTACCTGCTGATGGGAGACACGTTCGCGCACGGCCGGCTGGCCAATCCGACTCATCCCATGTGGATGAGCTTCGAAACATTTCATGTCAACTGGCTTCCCACGTATTCCTCAAAGTATCCCCCGGCGCAAGGATTCGTCCTCGCCGTTGGTTACTTGCTGGGACATCCGTGGATCGTTGTGCTTCTAAGCAATGCGGCGATGGCTGCCGCAATCCTCTGGATGCTGCAAGCGTGGTTGCCCGCGCGATGGGCGTTTCTTGGCGGGATTCTCATCGCGCTGAAGTTCGGCATCGCCTGCTACTGGATGAATAGCTACTGGGGCGGCGCCGTCGCGGCAACGGGAGGCGCGCTTGTGCTGGGAGCGTTGCCGAGAATTGCGCGAAGCGTCCAAACGAAAGACGCGCTGCTCATTGGACTCGGGATCGCGCTTCTGGCCAACAGCAGGCCTTTCGAAGGCTTGCTCTTTTGCATCCCCCTCGGCTGCTGGTTCTTCTGGTGGCTTGCCGGAAAGACAAAATCACGGGTGCCGGCGCGAACGCGCATTCGAAACGTCCATCTATCGCTGGCAACCGTAGTGGCACTGACCATCGCCTTCATGGGCTACTACAACTGGCGATTGACGGGCCACGCCGCACTCTTTCCCTACGTCTTGAACGCGCGAACTTACGAATCAGCCGGACTTTTTCTCTGGGATCATCCCCGCGAGCCGCTGCACTACAACAACGAGCAGTTTGAAGAGTTCTACAGTGGATGGGAACTCCAGAACTACAACAATTCCTGGCGCGACGTTTGGAGAGTCACCGCTGAGAAAGCAACGCGCAGCGGCAGCACTTATTTCTGGTGGGGAGCGCTGCTGCTTCTCCCCGGATTGCCCTTTGTGTTTTTAGATCGCAAGATGCGGCTGCCGCTGGCGGTTTTTCTCATCGTCACCGCGGGATTTTTTTGCGTCATCTGGTCCATGCCCCACTATGCCGCACCGCTGACCTGCGTGACCGTTCTGCTGCCCGTGCAGGCCATCCGGCACCTGAGAACCATCAACATGCGTGGACGCCCGGTTGGCGCGGCGCTTTCCCGCGCGGCGGTTGTGCTGCTTGCCGTTGATGTGGCCCTCGGCGTCGCGCATGGAGTTTGCGATCCGCTGAGGTGGGCCTGCACGGGCGATCCGAGCCGCGCCGCGATCGTCGAAAGACTTTCGCACACTCGTGGAAAACATCTGGTCATCGTTCGCTACCCCGAGGGCTACAACGTGCATGACGATTGGGTCTTCAACGGGGCGGAAATCGACGGCGCGAAATTACTCTGGGCGCGGGAAACCAACCCGCAACAAAACCAAAAACTCTTCGACTATTTCAAGGACCGGCAGATTTGGCTCATCGAGCCGGAAGAAGACAATACCGAGTTGATTCCCTACCCTTTCGCAGCCACGCCGCCAAAGAATTAGGCGCCGCTGCTACTTTGTTTTCCTGAGCAACGACACAAAGTGCAAACCTTGCCCAACGAAAAGACTAAACGGTGACGGATATAAGGGCACTTGCGTGGTCCAATTGACCTCCTCCAGGCTACATTTAGAAAAGTGCTCCGCCCATTCCTTGCGGCTCTGGTAGTTGTACGTCAGCACCACCCCATGCGGACGGTTGCCCACCCAATCCATGAAGCGCAGCGTCGCATCATCAAGAAAGTTCTCGTCCAAATGATCCTTGAGCAACACGAAGGAACGGCTGACGCGCACGGCCTCGCGAAGCAGGACGGCCGGATCTTGGGTGTGATGCAGCACATCCACGAAAACGCAAACATCGAACGAAGCGTCCGGAAAAGGCAAGGAGGAACCGTCGAACGCGCGACATGCAATCTTGCAACCGGGCCGCACGAGAAACTCAACTCCCTGAATGGAAATGTCTGGGCGGAGTTGCGCGATGAGACTCCCTATTGTGCCGTCGCCGCAACCGACATCCAGAACGGAGGCGCGTTGCGGAATCTGCGCCGCAAGCATCTCAGCGAGGACGCGCGTCCGGCGTTCGAAAACAAGCGCATGGTGCCAGCGCCCGATCCAGGAAAGCGGCCAAGAGGGCGGCCGGGAGGTCTGCGGTGGAGCGGCCATTTATTTCAAGTCGTAGTCGCCAATGTAGGTACCGCGACTGATTCCCAGCATGCTCAGAAAAAAAGAAGCAAAAATCACCTGCACGCCCAGAAACAGCCACATGGACCAGAAAAGAATCTGGCGAACTTGGAAGAGCGGACCGAAACCGCTGGCCGCCCAGTGCCACGTGACCCAGGCGCAACCGGCAAAGCCTGCAAGAAACAGGAGGCCTCCGAGCAGCAAACCGGACTCCAGCGTGACGCGCCGCAAAACGCGCTTCAGTGACACCGTGCCGCGATCGAAGCGCTCCGCATAGCTGAAAACTTTTGCAAATGCCCCGATCGAGAGAATCTGCGCCCCCATCAACGTGAAGATGACGCCGAAAATCATGGTGTGAATGTCGAGCGTAATGCGAGGCGTGATGGCCCGCGGCCCCGGCAGCAACCAGAACACGGTCGCAAGTCCCACTGCAACAAGCAATGCGCCCGGCAGGAAGAACAGCCAATTCGGCGCGTAGAGCAGCATAAATCGCAAACTTCGCCAACCGTCTCGAAAACTCCGCAAGTGCGGAGCGCGGCCGCGCTTGTCCGGCCACAAAATAATGGGAATTTCCGTGATGCGCGCGCCGATTTGCGCGGACTTGATGATCATCTCCAACGCGAACTCCATGCCAGAGCTGCGAACATCCAGCCGGTCGTAGAGCGCGCGCGAAAAACCGCGCATGCCGCAGTAACTGTCCCCGATTCCCACATGAAATAAAGTGTTCAAGAGCGCCGTGAGCCCCGGATTGCCGAAATACTTGTGCAACGGAGGCATCGCGCCCGGCTTGATTCCGCCGCGAAATCGATTGCCCATCACCACATCGTAGCCTTCGCGAAGTTTTTCGACGAAGCGCGGCACGTCCGTAAAATCGTAGCTGTCGTCCGCATCTCCCATGATGATGAAGGGGCTCCGCGCGGCAGTGATTCCTGCACGCAAGGCCGCGCCGTACCCGCGCTCTGTTACGCGAAGTACCCGCGCTCCATGCTCTTCCGCTATCTGAACGGAGGCGTCCGTCGAGCCGTTGTCCGCGACAATCACTTCACCGGAAAGCCCCGCCTTGCGGAACGCCCCCATCGCTTTGTCTACGCAATACGCCAGCGAGTTCGCTTCATTCAAGCAAGGAATGACGACGGACACGTCAACCGGATGCGTCGCACTCACGGAGCCCGGCAAAGCTCCCTCAGAAGCCAGCGTCTTCATACGCGAACTCATCATAACCCGCACGCTCCAACTTTTCATCACACGGCTGCGGCTTACTGGCAAAGCAAGTGAAAGCGCAAGAGCCCTTTTGCGGGCAATGGGGCCGTTTCCGATATGCGCATAGCACGGCTAGAAAGCTTAGCGCCACCTTTATGACAAAAAGGCATGCCGATTCGCGCCAACCTCCGGTTTCCACCTGAAGCTGTGTTCGGAAACGAAATAACTTGAGTCAGTTGGGGGTCTGCTTATCGGCTGAGGGCAGCGGCCGAGCGGTCCGGATGCGCTTTACGATTTCCGCCGACATTTGCGCCGCAGCACAGCCAACATCGTTCCCCCACGGGCTCACGGCGTTGCCGGAACAGGACGAACACTGCGGATTTGGTTGACAATATCGATCGCCAGCCGCTGCGCCGCGGCGGGACCGTCAATTGCGGTGACCTTCCCCGTGCCAAGGACCATGCCTGTTTTCGGGTTAATCATTTTGAAAATCCAGTCGTATGTCAGCCAGGGCCGCGTGACATCGATATAGATATCGGCCCCGTTGCGATCGTCGACGATGCGCATGCCCCACTCCTT
>WNFT01007774.1_pt1 | contig 11243 bp, 9 predicted proteins | sample 5400191 | NCBI WGS metagenome assembly WNFT01 (sample SAMN13153359, study PRJNA577476) | soil metagenome | isolation source: 80 cm saprolite under Madrone tree | place: USA:California | collected 2016-06-14
TGCGTCTAGCCTACTATAGATGTATGCGGGCCGCCCGGGCTGCAACGGTGACGGCGTCTCCCGCCTCGGGACCCAGGACCTCGTGGGCCGGCGCTACCAGCTGGGACAGCACCAGCGCGGCGGCGGCGGGGGTGGCCGGCTCGAGGTGGTCACGCGCGGCGGCCAGAGCGCGCTTCAGGGGACCGGGGAGGGCGAGGCTCGCGAGCCGGGCCTCGAGCGCCTGCAACCGCCGCCGGTGGTTCTTGCCCGACACGGGCTGCGGCGGCAGCAGCGCCTCCGCTGAGCGCACGATGAGCCACAGCGCGAACAGACCCTCGCGCTTGGGTCCCCGCACCGCATCAGCGACCAACCCGATCAAGCGCTCTTCTGCGGGCGTGGCGCGGTTCACGCGACGAGGCGCTCCACCGTTGCCGCCACCTCCTCGGGCGTGATATCGGCGAGGCAGCGATGGTGGCCGAGCGGGCAGGAGGCGGTCCCCGTCGCGGAGCAGGGCCGACAGTCGAGCTCCCGCTCCAGGACGGCAGCCGGCGCGCGGTAGGGAAAGAAGCCGAACCGCTCGACGGTCGGTCCGAACAGCGCGACCACGGGCGTACCGACGCCGGTGGCCATGTGCATGACACCCGTATCGCCCGATACAACGACCCGCGCCCGCGCGAGCAGCGCGCCCGTCTCTTGGAGCGAAAACTCGCCCGCCGCGCTCGCGACCGGGTTTCCCCCTCCCGCTCCCTCGCCCACCAGCTGCTGCGCGAGGCCGCGATCCTCGGGCCCTCCCACGACGACGGGCCGGTACCCGGCCGCTGCCAGCCGCTCGGCGAGCGCGCTCCAGTGAGCCACGGGCCAGCGTTTGGTGGCGTGGGCGGCGCCCGGCGCGAGAGCCACGAGCCGCTCCCCCGCGAGTCCGCGCTCCGCCAGCCATTGTGCGACGCGGTCCTTGGCGCCGGACCCGAGGCAGAACTCGGGCGGCCCGCCGTCGGGCCGCGTGTCGAGCCGGCGCGCCGCCTCGAAGTAGCGCTCGGCGACCGGCCCGGGCGCGCGCCTGCGGTAGACGTCCAGCTTGGTGGCGATGAGCAGTGATCGGGCCACTTTGCGCTTGCCGTACCCCGACCAGCGGCAGCGCACCAGCAATCGCAGGCCCGCGCTCCGGATGCTGCCGTGGAGATCGAGACCGTGCGTCGGGGCGAGGGCACGCAACCGACGGGCGAGGTCGCGGATCGGCTCGCCCGGCTCGAGCGCCACGACGTCGGACAGGTGGGGGTTGTCGGCCACGAGCGGCGCCATGGCGCGCTTCGTCACGTACACGAGCCTCGCCTCCGGGTGACGACGGGCGAGCGCGCGCACGAGCGGCGTGGTCAGCAGGATGTCGCCGATGGAGCTGAATCGGACCAGGAGAACGCACAGCACGCCGCAAAATAAGTCCTGCGTTGCCCGGCTTCGCCAGTCGCCATTAGCTTTGGCCTATGGTGCGGCCCAAGACCATCCTCTGGGTAGATGACGAAATCGAGGGCCTCGCGGCGCACCGGCGCTTCCTCGAGGGGCAGGGGTTCACGGTGGCCGCCGCCGCCCACGGCGACGACGCGCTCGCGCTGCTGCGGCGCCAGCCGTACAGCATCGTGCTGCTGGACGAGCAAATGCCCGGGCGACGCGGGCTCGAGCTGATCGGCGAGATCCGCGCGCTCGACCCCGCCATGCCGGTCGTGATGGTCACCCAGAGCGAGGAAGAGGGCACGCTGCGCGAGGCGATCGGGATCGAGGTGGACGACTACCTCGTGAAGCCGGTCCAGCCGCGCCAGATCCTCTCGGTGATCACGCGCCTGCTCGAGGGCGACCGTATCCGCCAGCAGCGCCTAGCGCGTGATTTCGTCACCCGGTTCCGCGAGCTCGAGGGGCGGCGGGGCGCGACCCTCGCCTGGCGCGAGTGGATCGAGCTGGTCGCGGAGCTGGCGCGCTGGGAGGTCCGCCTGGGCGCCGCCAACGAGCCCGGCCTCTCCGAAGCCCTCCGTAGTCTGCAGCGCTCGCTGCGCAAAGACTTCGCCGAGTACGTCGCCCGGCAGTACCCGCGCTGGCTCGCCGGTCCCGAGGGCGACCGGCCGCCGCTCTCCGTGGATGTAGGCGCCGAGTTTCTCGTCCCGGTGCTGCGCTCCACGGGACGAGTGCTGTTCGTGGTCATCGACTGCCTGCGGCTCGATCAGTGGGAGGTGCTGCGGGACCTCATCACGCCGCTGTTCGACGTGGAGGAATCGCACTATTACAGCATCCTGCCCACGGCGACGCCGTTCTCGCGCAACGCGATCTTTTCGGGGCTCTTCCCCATGGAGATCGCGGCGCGACACCCCGACTGGTGGGGTCAGCCATCGGACGAGGAGAGCCTCAACGCCCACGAGGGTGAGCTCCTGACGGAGCAGCTGCAGGAGCTGGTCGGCCGGCCCGTCCCCGTGCGCTACGAGAAAGTGTTCAGCTCGGGTGAGGGCGACCTGGTCCGGCGGCTGCCCGCCCACCTGGCGCAGGACGGCGTCACGGCGCTGGTGTTCAACTTCGTGGATCAGCTCACGCACGGCCGGTCGGAGAGCGCCATCCTGTACGAGGTGGCGCGGGACGAGGCGGCGTTGCGCAGCCTCACCCGTACGTGGTTCGAGCGCTCGCCGGTGCTCGCCGCGCTTCAGGAGGCCGAGCGGCGGGGCGTGACGGTGTTGCTCACCACCGACCACGGCTCCATTCACTGCGAGACCCCGGCGACGGTCTACGCCAAGCGCGACGCGACCGCGAACCTGCGCTACAAGTTCGGCGAAGATCTCAAGAGCGAGGACCCCGAGGCCGCCATTCTGGTCGAGGACCTGAAGGGCTTTGGCCTCCCGGGTATGGGGCTCGGCGTCCGGCTGTTGCTCGCGACCGCGGACCGCTTCTTCGTCTATCCGACGAAGCTGCGCGAGTATCAGGCCCGCTATCGCGGCTCGTTCCTGCACGGGGGCGTCACGCCGGAAGAAGTGATTCTCCCCGTCGCCCTGCTCACGCCCCGGCGCGCGGGCGGCAGCCCGGCGGGGAAGGGGGGGGCGCGCTGAATGGGTCGTAGCGGCCGGCTCTTCCTGCTGCTCCGTCCCTACGCATTCCTCTTCGGCGCCAATCTCGTGGCCACGTTCGTGGCCTCCGTGATGGACGGCGCCACGTTCGTGCTGCTGATCCCCTTCCTGCGGACCGTGTTCGGGCACGATCCCCTTCCTGTGGCCGGCGGGTCGGCCGTCGAACGGATGCTCGCCGTCGTCGTCGGGCCCCTGCTCGCGGCCGGGTCGCCGGGTGCAGCGTTGCGGAACGTCGTCCTGGTGCTGGTCGGTGCGATGGTGGTGAAAAACATCCTCGCGTACCTGGCGGCGCTGTGGAGCGTCGCGATCCAGGAAAACGTGGTGCGGGACCTGCGCGTGCGATTGTTCGGACACCTGCAGACGCTGCCACTCGACTTCTTCCAGCGGACCCGTGGTGGTCAGCTGCTGTCGCGGGTCATCAACGACACGGACGGGGTGAAGACGGTGGTCACCGCCGCGCTCGCATCGCTGGTCCAGAACGTCAGCCTCATCGTAGTGTATGTGGCGATCCTGGTGGGCCTGTCCTGGCGCCTGACGCTGGTGGCCCTGGTGTGCGCGCCGGTGCTGGTGTTCATCGTGCGCCCGCTCGTGGGGCGGGTGCGCTGGCGCTCGCGCGAGCAGGCCGACCAACGCGGCGAGCTCACGAGCTTGGTGAGCGAGCTGGTCGGATCGATCAAGCTGGTCCGGGCGTACGTGGCGGAAGCCTTCGAGGCCGATCGCTTCCGCCAGCTCGCCAACCGCTACCGCAAGGGGGTCTTGCGGGCGCAGCGCTACGCGCTGCTGACGAGTCCGGTGAGCGAGGTGTTCGCGGGCGCGGTGATCGTCGCGATCTTCGCGGTCGGCACGCGGCTCGCCCTCGGACAGGCCAGCACGCTGTCGCCCGAAGTGTTGATTGCGTTCATCGCGGTGGCGCTGCGGCTGATGTCGCCCGTGAAGTCGGTCGCCAATTACCCCACGGCGATGGCGGGGGCCCTCGCGGCGGCGGATCGGGTGTTCGAAGTGCTCGATCTCGCTTCCGAAGAGGGCGACCGGCCGGGCGAGGTGCCGGCGCGGTTCGAGCAGCGCATCGAGTACCAGGGGGTGTCGTTCTCGTACAACGGTCAGGCGCCGGTGCTCGAGGGCGTGGACTTCGAGGTGCGGCGTGGGCAGGTGGTGGCCGTGGTGGGCCCGTCCGGCGCCGGCAAGACGACGCTGGTGGACCTGCTGCCGCGGTTTTACGAGCCGAAGTGCGGTGCCATTCTGATGGACGGCGTTCCCATCACGCGGTTCACCCGTACCAGCCTGCGCGGCCTCATGGGCATCGTGTCGCAGGAGACCATCCTGCTGAACGACAGCGTGCTCGCGAACATCTCCTACGGGCGGAGCGACTTCACGCTGGAGCAGGTGCAGGCGGCCGCGCGCGCCGCCAACGCCCACGACTTCGTCTCCCAGCTCCCCGAGGGATATAACACCGTGCTGGGCGAGCGCGGCACGCGGCTCAGCGGGGGCGAGCGCCAGCGGATCGCGATCGCGCGCGCGCTGCTGCGCGATCCACCCATCCTGATCCTGGACGAGGCGACCAGCGCGCTCGACATGGAGTCCGAGCGGCTGGTGCAGGAAGCCATCGACCGGCTGATGGCGCGGCGCACGACGTTCGTGATCGCGCACCGCCTCGCCACCGTGCAACACGCCGATCTGATCGTGGTGCTGGCCGAGGGGCGGATCGTGGAGCGGGGAACCCACGCGACGCTGTACGCCGCGGGCGGGCTGTACCGCCGGCTGCACGACATGCAATTCCGCACCTGACGTGATCTCCGGCTTCACCATCGTCCGGAACGCGGTCAAGCTCGACTATCCGATCGTGCCGGCCATCCGCTCGATCCTCGACCTGTGCGACGAAGTCGTCGTGAACGTTGGAGCCTCAGAGGACGAGACCCGCGACGTGGTCGTCGCGATCGGCGATCCGCGGATTCGTGTGCTCGACACGGTGTGGGACTTTTCGCGCGGCGGCGGGACGCTCGCGTTCGAGACGAACCGCGCGATGGACGCCTGTCGCGGCGCCTGGGGCGTTTACATCCAGGCGGATGAAGTGCTGCATGAAACCGGCGTCGTGGCTGTGCGCGAGGCGCTGCGCCGCTGGGACGGGGATGCCCGGGTCGAAGGACTGCTCGTGGATTACCTGCACTTCTACGGTGCCTTCGACACACTGGCCACGGACCGGCACTGGTATCGCCGCGAGGTGCGCGTGGTGCGGCTCGGTCAGGAGATCCGCTCCTTTCAGGACGCCCAGGGCTTTCGGGTCGGCCCCGGCGAGCGACGCGTGCGGGCGCGCGTGACGGGCGCGCCGATGTTTCACTATGGCTGGGCGCGCCCGCCGCAGTCCATGCGCCAGAAGTTCGTCGCGTCGAAAGAAGTATTCCACGAACGCGCGGACCAGCTGGAAGCGCACGCCGAGCTCGAGGCGCTCTATTGGACGCCCCTGCTCCGTCCGTTTGGGGGCTCGCATCCGCGCGTTGCGCAAGCGTGGGTCGCGGCGCGGGCGGCGGGGACGGGGAGGGCCGCGGTGGGGCCGCGACGCTTCAAGCTGGCGCACCTCCGACTCTACCTGTCCGACTGGATCGAGCGGCTGACCGGCGCGCGCCTGTTCGAGTATCGGAACTACGTCGAAGTATGACGGCGCGCCCCGCCCCGTTTGCGGGTCTGCGCGTCGTGCTGGTAGCGGCATTCAATCGTCGCTATCACCGGAGTGGACTGGCCCTCGCCGCGGCGCTCGCCGCGCTGGGATGCGAGGTGCGCCGCTGCGAGGAGCGGCGGCGCGGCTGGAATGCTATCCTGCGACGTTCGCTCACTCCCCGACTCGCCGTTTTACTGCGAGACCAGCCCGCGGACGTCGTGCTCGTCTTCAAGGGCGCGAGCCTCGCACCGGCCGACGTGGGCGAGCTGCGCGGTCGGTTCGGCGGCCGCTGGGTCAACTGGTTTCCCGACGACCCCCACCAAGTCGATCTGTCAACGCGACTGGCCCCCGCGTACGACTGCTTCTTTACCCACGACAGCTCGAGCCTGGCGCGCCACCACGCGGCCGGTGCCCGGCCCCATTATCTCGCGTTCGGCTGCGACCCCGAGTACTTGCAGGCGCCGCCGCCCGGGCGCCGGGATGCCCACTGGGCGGCGCCGCTCGTGTTTGTCGGCTCCCGAGACGACGTGCGCGAGCCCGTGCTGCAAGCGCTCGCCGGCGCCGGCCTCGTGGCATGGGGGCCCGGCTGGCCGCGCGGGCCACTGTACGGCGCAAACTTCGTGAGGGCCCTGGCGGGTGCCAGGGTCGGGGTGAACGTCCATCAACAGTTCGGGGAGCGGGGCGACCCCGCGCGCTACGGCACGGGCGCGAACATGCGGGTGTTCGAGCTCGCCGCCGTGGGCACGCCGCAGCTCTCGGACGCGAAGGCCGACATCGCCCGCCACTTCACGCCCGACCGTGAGATCGTGTTGTACCGCAGTGTGGCCGAGCTCGTGGATCGCGCCCGTGCATTGCTCGCGGACGACGCTCGGCGGCGCCAACTCGCCGCCGCCGCGCGGGAGCGAGCGCTGCGGGAGCACACGTGGCGCCACCGAATGGAGGAGCTCCTGACCGTCACGCTGCGGTAGCGGCGTGCGTCAGGCCGTCGGCCGCCCCGGCGGCAAGGTGCCGGTCTCGAGCACCGCGCGGTACATGCGGACGTATTCGTTCGCCATAACGAGGTGCGAAAAGCTCCGCTCGGCGCGCGCCCGGCAGGCGCGCGGATCCCAATCGGCCAGACGACCGCGCAGCGCCACCAGCTCCTCCAGAGTCGTCCCGAGTCCGCCCGTGTCCGGGGAGATCAGCTCCGGCAGAGAGCCGCGCGGTGATCCGATGACCGGGGTGCCGCTGGCCAGCGCCTCGAGGATGTTCACCGGGCACGGGTCCTCCCATCGCACGGGCATCCAGAGGCAGCGGGCTGCCGCGAGCAGCTCGCGCTTCCGCACGCCGCCGACCTGACCGACGAATTTCACGTAGCGCGACAGGCTGGGCCGCCAACCGCCTGCCAGCGTGAGCCGTACGCGACACTGCTTCGCGGCGGCGATGGCGACCCGCCATCCTTTGATGCTGTGTAAACGCGCTAGGAACAGGTCGAAGTCGCTCTTCTCGGTCCTGAATTCGTACTCGTCCAGGCGGACGCCGTTGCGCACGAACGCGTGGGTCCCGTGGCGGCGCGCGTGGTCCTGGCTCACGCAGATCGTTCGTGAATCGGCCCGATGTCCGTCGCCCAGATTGCCGTGCAACGTCCACACGGACGGCACGCTCGGCGGCGCGTAACGGATCGGGCAGTGATAGTGCATGATGTCGACCGGCTCGGCGACGTGACGCCGCAGATCGAACCCCGGCGACAGTACTTCCTCTGGCGACACCTCTACCACCCGCACCCCCGCAACGCGACTTCCCTTGGGGGCGAGCAGCGTGACCTGATGACCCAGCTCGGTAAGACCCTGACTCAGCCACGCGACGATGCGCTCCGCGCCGCCGTACTTCGGCACGGGTAGCCGCACGTGGTGGAATTGGACGATGTGCATTTCCGAGCGGCGGTGTGCCCGTCCCCTAGGCCTTCGGCCGATCCGAGGGCGGGGCGCCCGCCTCCAGCACCCGCCGATACTCGCGCAGGTAGCCCTCGGCCATCGTCACGTGGGTGAAGTGGCGCTCGGCGTGCGCCCGGCACGCCGCCGGGCTGCGTGTATGAATCGACTCGGCCGCGGTGATCATCTCGTCCACGGTATCGCACAGGGTGCCCACTTCCGGCGTGATGAGCTCGGGGAGCGCGCCGCGATGGGTTCCGAGCACCGGTGTGCCCGAGAGCAGCGCCTCGATCGTCACCAAGCCGAACGGCTCGTCCCACGCGGCCGGGTTCCACAGGCAGCGCGCACGCGCGAGCAATGCCGCTTTCGTGCTGCCGTCGACTTCACCCACGAACTTGATCGACCCAGTGAAACTGGGCCGCCAGCCGCCCGCGACAATCAGACGATGACCGGTGCGCTTCGCGGCCTCCACCGCCCAGTGATAGCCCTTGGCGCTGTGCAGCGCTCCCAGGAACAGATCGTACTGCGACGCGCGCCTGGGAAAGCGCCGGAAGACGTAGTCCGCGGGGTCGAGGCCGTTATGGACGAAGACGTCGCTGTTGTGGCGCCGCGCGTGGTCGCGCGAGAGAAAAATGCTGTTGGGAAACGGGGCAGTGCCGGGCTTCAAGTTGCGGTGGATCGTCTGCACGAAGGGGAACGCGCCCGGTCCGCGAGCTAGCGGGAAGTGCGCGTGCACGATCTCGACGTCGCGGGGGATGTACGGCGCGAGCGTCGCGGGGTCGGCGAGCTTGCGGGGAGGCACGGCCACCACGGCTGCCTCGGGGACCCGCGTGCCTGGTGGTGCGAGCAACGTGATGCGGTGGCCGAGCGCCGCAAGCCCGCGCACCAGCGCCACGACGACGCGTTGCGGGCCGCCGTAACCCTTCGCCGGGAGCAGTTGCTGGCACGCGACGGCGATGTGCATGGCCGAAATAGTATAACTACCTTTGGGCCATGCCAGACCGGCCGCTCACCATCTTGCAACTCACACATGAAGGACACGGGGCCGGGTCGACGATGATGATCGCGAGCCTGAGCCGGCAGCTCGCCGGGCGTGGTCATCGTGTGCTGGTGGGATGCCGTGCCGGCAGCGTGCTCGCCACGATGGTAGCGGCCGCGGGGCTTCAACATGTGCCGCTCGAGTTCGGTCGACTGGCCCCGCTGGCCCGGGACTTGGACGCCCTGATGACGCGCGAGCGCGTCGATCTCGTGAACAGCCATGGAACAGGCGACCGCCGGGCGCTTACCTGGCTGCGGTGGCGCAGGCGCCTGGGACGGCCGTTTGTCGTGACTCGACACACGATGCCGCTCACCTCTCCCGCCGAGCTGGTCGCCGTGGGACTCTCCGCCGACCGCACCATTGCGGTGAGCCATGCGGTGGCCCGCGCGCTGCGCCGCCGCCTGTATCCCGCCGGGCGCCTGGGCGTCGTCCCGAACGGGATCGAGCTCGCGCGCGTGGACGCCGCGCCGTCCGAGGAAGACATGGCGGCCGCGCGCGCCGCCCTGGGCGACCTGGCGCGCCGACCCGTCATCCTGGTGCTGGCGCGTCGCAAGGACCAGCACGTGCTGCTGCGGGGACTCGCCGCCCTCGAGCGGCCCGTGGTCGTTGCCTGCGTCGGAATTGAAGCCGATCCCGAGCTGCGAAGCATCGAGCGCTCCCTTCCAGGGCGTCATCGCGTGGTGTACGTGCCGTTCACGGACCGTCCACTCGCGTTTTGTCGTCTGGCGGCGGTCTCGGCGCTGCCGTCGCGCATCGAGGGGCTTTCTATCGCGCTGCTCGAGACGATGGCGCTGGGGCTGCCGGTCGTCGCATCGGATGCCGGTGGAAACCCCGACCTGATCACACCTCGGGCGAAACCGGCGTGCTCGTGCCGCCGCTCGACCCCGCGGCCTGGGCGCAGGCTCTGGCGCGCGTGCTGGGCGATCGGGAGTTCGCCGGGCGGATCGCACGGCAGGGCCGCGAGCTCGTCCGGAAGGAATTCACGCTGCAGCGCACGGCCGAGCGGACCGAAGCGGAGTACCGGGAAGCCCTCGAGCGGCGCCGCTCGCTCGACGGCGATCGATCGCACACGCGTTGAGCACGACGCTGCTCCTGGCCCTCAATTTCCCGCCGTTCGGCGGCGGGATCGCTCGCATGATGGGCGAGGTGGCGCTGCGCTACCCTGCGCACAGTCTCGTGGTCTCGACGGGGACCTGGCCCGGCAGCGCGGCCAGCGACCCGAGCTTCCCCCAGACGATTGACCGCGTGCCCATCGGCACCAAGCGGCTGCGGACGCTGAACGGTCTGTGCCTGTGGACCTGGCGCGCTGCTTCGCTGGTTCACCGGACCCGACCGGGGTTCGTCTGGTGCGACGAGATCAAGCCGGCGGGCTACCCGGCGGCGTGGCTGCACGCCCGGCGCGGCCCGCCGTTCGGCGTGATCGCGCACGGCGCCGACTTCTTGCTGCTCGAGGCAAAGATCCGGCGGTCGGCGTTCAAACGCTGGTCGGCCCGGCGCATCTTCTCGCGCTGCTCGGTTGTGGTGGCGAACAGCGGTTGGACGGGGGATCTCGCCCGATCGGTGCTCAGCTCACTGGGCTGCCACGCCCTGGCGGCCGATGTCCGCACCGTGCCACTCGGCACGACGCCCGGTCGCTTTCACGCCGGCGTCGACGCCGGGCCGGTGCGGCGGAAGTACGGTCTCGATGGCGGCCCCTGGCTCCTCACCGTGGCCCGCCTCGACTTTCACAAAGGAATCGACACCGTAATCCGCTCCCTGCCCGCCATCCGCGCCGCTTTTCCGTCCGCGCGCTATGCCGTCGCGGGGAGCGGAAGCCGGCGCGGCGCGCTCGAGGCGCTGGTCAGCGAGCTGGGGCTGGCCGACGCCGTGCGACTGCTCGGCTTCGTGCCGGACGATGACCTCCCCTCGCTGTACAACGCGGCCGATCTGTTCGTGCTGGCGTCCCGTCGATACGATCTGCTCGTCGAAGGATTCGGGATCGCTATCGTGGAAGCGTCCGCGAGCGGGCTCCCGGTCATCGCCAGCCGCTCGGGGGGGATCCCCGAAGCGGTACGAGAGGGCGAGACCGGGTTCCTCGTGGATCCCGACGATCCCGCGGCGATCGCGGCCACAGCCATTCGCCTGCTGGGCGACGACGCGCTGCGGCGACGCATGGGTGCCGCCGGGCGAGCGGCGGTGGAATCCCACTACAACTGGGATCGGGTCGCGGCCGACCTGATCCGCATCGACCAGGAGTTTCGCAGGCACTGACGCCGATTGCTCCGGGAGGATGCTTCCCGTTAGGATTGGGCACGCCCATGCACCAGCCTTCCGCGGGACCCTCACGATGACGACCATGCTGTTGGCGCAGGACTTCCCTCCCATGGGCGGGGGGATCGCGCGCCTGCATGACGAGCTCGCCCGGCGCTTTCCTCCGGGCGAGCTCATCGTCTCGACTCCGGCGAATCGCGACGCTTCCGATGTGGACGGCGCCTTTCCCGCCGTGATCGATCGACTCCCGATCTCCGCGCGCAGTACCAAGACGCTCCCGGGGTTGCTGTTCTGGTCGCGCCGAGCCGCGAGCCTCG